>Ga0209796_10000351_pt1 | contig 34706 bp, 31 predicted proteins | sample AgamicOrSfrz_FD_187167 | JGI IMG/M metagenome (GOLD analysis project Ga0209796, IMG submission 187167) | Agave microbial communities from Guanajuato, Mexico - Or.Sf.rz (SPAdes) (version 2) | ecosystem: Host-associated > Plants > Phyllosphere > Phylloplane/Leaf | place: Guanajuato, Mexico...
CGTTCGTGCAAGGCGAGGCCGGTGCGTCGCGCGGCGCGGAAAGTACCGGTCTCGGACTCGTGATCTGTGCGCGCCTCTGCCAGTTGATGGGCGGCACGATTTCGGCCGAGAGCGTGGTGAGCGTCGGTAGCGTATTCAACGTGTCGATTCCGCTCGCTGCCCCGCCGGATGAGAAGCCGGCGAGGCCGGCGCCCGTCACTGAGAAGCGCGGAATGCTGCTCGCGCTGTGTCAGGATTCGCAGGTCGCCGAACTGCTCCGCCGATGGCTCGAGCACTTCGGCTGGAGCGCGCACGTGGTACCCGCGCTCGCCGCCGCGCGGGCGTGGCTGCAAGTGAACCGCCCAAAGGCGATGATTGTTTCGGGCGCGTACGACCTCGAAGTCATCGCCTCGCTGCGAGCGTTGCAGCCGGTGCCTGCTGTCTGGGTAACGCGAGCCGGTCCGCAACGACCGCAAATGCGCGCGGAAGGCGTACTCGAAGTGACGGAGTTCAGCGGAACGGCAGTCCGGACTGCGATCGAGCTGGCAGTTGAGGGCACGCCGGTCGTCGCGGCTGGCGAAGTGCCGGCGGCACCGCGAATAGATTCGGCGGCAGCGACTATGCTAACGACGCATCCCGCGCTGCAAGGCCTCACCATTCTCGTTGCGGAAGACAATCCGCTGATTCAAACCTTGATCGCGGAACAGCTTGCCACGCTCGGTTGCGCGCCGACCATCGCCGGTGACGGCAGAATGGCGCTCGGCTTTTTCGAACGGACGCACTTCGACGTCGTACTGACCGACATCCACATGCCGGTCATGGACGGCTTCGAGTTCCTCGCCGCACTGCGCAAGCTGGACGCCGACGTGCCGGTGCTTGCCTTCAGCGCGGTGGCCGAAAATCAGGAAGCGCAAAGCTGGCATGAGCGTGGTTTCAGCGGTTACGTCTCGAAGCCTGCTTCGTTGAGCGAACTTCAGGCTGCACTGCTCGCTGTGGCGCCTGCCGTGCCGGGAAAGGTCGCACCGGGTGCCGCTCCTGCGTCCGTCGCCGCAACGGGCGCCACACTCGCCGCAGACGAGAAAGCGCGTTACACCGCCATGCTCAAGGAGCACTTGAAAAACGATCTGCCGCGGCTACTCGCCATTGTCGATGAAGAAGACCGGCAGGCGTTGGCCGGCTGGGCGCATAGCGCGAGCGGTGCGTTCGTGATCGTGCAGGAGCCGAGGTTCGTTGAAGAGTGCCGGCAGTTACAACGGCTGTGCAACGACAGCGAAAGCTGGACGACCGAAATGGACGAGCGCGCCGTGTCGTTGCACGAGGCTCTGTGCGATCACTACGGCATGGACGAGCCGTCGACGCATTGACCTCATTGATGGCCACCTACACCGTCGCCGATCAGCCCGGCCGTCGTGCGATGAAGTCGATTTCCACCAGTGCGTCGCGCGCCAGCGCGGTCACGCCGATGCAGGTGCGCGCCGGCAGCGCGTCGGCGGGAAAGTACACGCGGTAGATTTCGTTCATCGCGGCGTAATCGCGCTTGAACTCCGTGAGGAAAATGCGTGCGGCGACCACGTGTTGCAGGCCGAGATCGAGACCCTTGAGAACCAGCACGAGGTTGTCCATCACGCGACGGGTCTGCGCGACTACGCCTTCTGGAAGCGGTGCGGCGTCGTCGGTGGGGGAGGTCGGCATCTGGCCCGTGAGGAAAACCCAGCCGTCGGCTTCAGTGGCGTGGGAAAACGGGCCGACCGGCGTAGGAGCGCCGGGAATCATCCAGAAAGCGGGGGTTGAGCTCATTGGGAATGCCGGTCATGGCTTCGAATGTCGGGCTGACAAGATAACCGATCAAAACTCACGATGCCGGCGAGGTAGCCGGCATCGTCCCCCCCAAGCCCGCGCTTAAACGAGCCCGGTCGTGTAATAAACGGCGATCACGAAGAAAACAGCCAGCGTCTTGATGACCGTCACCGCGAAGATGTCGCGATAGGACTGACGGTGCGTCAATCCGGTCACCGCCAGCAGCGTGATGACCGCGCCGTTATGCGGCAGCGTGTCCATGCCGCCGCTGGCCATTGCGACCACGCGGTGCAGCACTTCCATCGGAATATGCGCGGCCTCTGCGCCCTTGATGAATACATCCGACATGGCCGCGAGCGCGATGCTCATGCCGCCGGACGCAGAACCCGTAATGCCCGCCAGCGAGCTGACCGACACGGCTGCGTTGACGAGCGGGTTCGGAATGCTTTTCAGCGCGTCGCTCACCACGAGGAAACCCGGCAACGCGGCGATGACACCGCCGAAGCCATATTCGGAAGCGGTATTCAGCGACGCCAGCAGCGCGCCCGCCACTGCCGCCTTGGTGCCGACTGCAAAGCGCTCGCGCACCCGGCCGAACGCTGTCAGCACGACCATGACGATGCCGAGCAAGAGCGCGCCTTCGACAGCCCAGATCGCCACGACTGTCTTGATCGTCGTGGTAAGCGGCGCGTGGACGCCCGGCAGGATGTCCGGCGCGACGGTGTATGAAACGCCGTACGCCGTGGGAATCCAGCGAGTCAGCACGAAGTTCGCGACGCCGACCAGCACCAGCGGCGCGACCGCGAGCAACGGATGCGGCAGCTGCTTCGACTCGACGCGTTCCGGTTCGTTGACGAGTTCTGTGCCATAGCCTTCGCCGGTTGCCATCGCGGCGCGGCGGCGCCATTCCAGATAGCTGAGGCCGACCACGATAATGAACAGCGAGCCGATCACGCCGAGCGCGGGCGCAGCCCACGAGGTCGTCTTGAAGAACGTCGTCGGAATGATGTTCTGGATCTGCGGCGTGCCGGGCAGCGAGTCCATCGTGAACGAGAACGCGCCCAGTGCAATGGCGCCAGGCATCAGGCGCTTTGGAATATTGCTCTGGCGATACAACTCAGCGGCGAACGGATAGACCGCAAACACCACCACGAACAGCGATACGCCGCCGTAAGTGAGCAGCGCGCACACAGCGACGATCACGGCGTTCGCGCGCGAGCGGCCAATGTAGCGAATCGCGGCTGCCACGATCGACTCCGAGAAACCGGATAGTTCGATGACCTTGCCGAACACGGCGCCCAGCAGGAATACGGGGAAGTAGAGCTTGACGAAGCCGACCATCTTCTCCATGAAGATGCCGGTGAAAACCGGTGCAACGGCGGCCGGATCGACCAGAAGGACGGCGCCGAGTGCGGCGATAGGTGCGAAGAGAATGACGCTGTAGCCGCGATACGCGGCGAACATCAGAAACGCCAGCGCGGCAAGGACGATGACAAAGGACATTGAGTCTCCAGAAGCTTGGTTTGTTCTACGTGTACGCCGTCTCAGCTAGACACGGCACGGCGCCCGCGAACGCAGGTTCCATGCCATGCGCCCGATAACGGCTCGCGCGCCGATGCGCGGGGCCGTAGCGGACAAAACCATGAGACGTGTTGCCGCAGATTGTACCTAAACGTCTCCAAACGGGGACGTGAATCGCTCCGTCCACACTTGCGTCATGGCGAGACCGTTGTTGTACAGGCTTGTCGGCGATCTCTTCGATGAGATAAGCTTGTCCACGAATCGAGACAAGCGACTAATAGAACGATAGCCGGAGACAGCGACAACATGATGAACGACTGGGCGGGGCTCCCCGCCACCTATAGCGACGTCCTGCGCCGCGCGATGGATTCGCTATTCCGCACTTTCGAGAATTTCAGCGAAGGCACGTTCATTGTCGACGCCGAGGCGCGCGTAGTCTGGATCAACAAGCGTTATGCGGCGCGGTTCGGCTTCGCGGATCCCGAGCAGGCTATCGGCCGGGATTGCGAAGCGGTGATTCCAAACAGCCTGATGCGCGAAGTCGTGAAGACAGGCAAGCCGATTCTGCTCGACATTCTGGAAACGGATCGCGAGCCGCTCGTCGTCACGCGTCTGCCGCTGAAAGACGACGCAGGCGAAACCGTGGGCGCCGTCGGTTTCGCGCTGTTTGACGAACTTAAGGCGCTTACACCGCTCTTTTCGCACTATTCGCGCGTGCAGGAAGAGTTGATCGCGACGCGCCAGTCGCTTGCACAGGCGCGCCGTGCCAAGTACACCTTCGGCAGCTTTGTCGGCACGAGCGCGGCCAGCCTGGAGGTCAAGCGCCAGGCGCGCCGTGCGGCGCAATTGGAATCGCCGGTTCTTCTGCTGGGGGAGACCGGCACCGGCAAGGAACTGCTCGCGCATGCAATCCACGGCGGCTCGGCGCGCGCAAACCAGCCACTCGTGACGGTGAACGTGGCGGCGATTCCGGACACGTTGCTAGAAGTCGAGTTCTTCGGCGCGGCGCCCGGTGCGTACACGGGCGCGGATCGCAAGGGCCGCGTCGGCAAGTTCGAACTGGCGAACGGCGGCACGCTTTTCCTCGACGAGATCGGCGATATGCCGCTGCCGTTGCAGGGCAAGCTGCTGCGAGTTTTGCAGGACAAGGAGTTCGAGCCGCTCGGTTCGAACCGGATCGTGCGCGCCGACGTGCGGATCATCGCGGCGACCTCTGCCGATTTGCCCGCGCTCGTCGCGGCGGGACGTTTCCGCGCGGACTTGTTCTATCGGCTGAACGTATTGACGATCCACGCACCGCCTTTGCGCGAGCGCGCTTCTGACATTGAAGCGCTCGCCTACGCAATGCTCGAAGACCTGTCGACGCAGGCGCGCGGCGGCAGTCACTACGAATTGCAGGACGATGCATTGCGCTTGCTGTGCGCCTACGCATGGCCGGGCAATGTGCGCGAACTGCGCAATACGCTTGAGCGGGCCGTGATGTTGTCCGACAGTGAGCGGATCGATGCGCGTGCGCTTGCGCCGTTCGTCGGTTCGGGGCAGGGCGGCGCACTCAGCGCGAGCGCGGTACAAGGCGCGCCGCACGCCCAGCCGCCGGCTGTGGCCGAAGCGGGGAATCCGGAGATCGAGCCGTCGTCGTGGAACGAGGCAATGGCGGCGTTCGAGAAGCGCTTTCTCAGCGATGCACTGCGCGCCAACGGCGGGCGCGTGATCGACACCGCCGCGCAGATCGGCATGGGGCGGGCAACGCTTTACAAAAAGATTGCGGCGCACGGCATCGAGATTTGACAAAGCCGGCCTTCACCGGGGCACGCAGCGCAATGGGCGCGTGGCACAATCGTGTGATCCAAAAACAAGACGTGATCGGGGTTTCACATGAACCGCAGCTTCTCTTTCTTCGCGCGCCGTGTCTCTGTGTTCGCGGTCGTTGCAGCGAGCACGGTACTGGGCGGTTGCAGCAGCAGCGCGCCGCTGTTTTTGCCCGACGGCCGTGTCACCACACTCGTTGAATGTCCAGCTGGCTCCGACTCCTGCTCGCAGCAGGCGGCCGCAGGCTGCGGCGGCGCGTTCGACACGGTTCGCCAGTCCACGAACAATGGCACGCTCAGCCTGATCTACGCCTGCCGCGCAAAGTAATAGCACTGCGGCTGCGCCATTGCGGGTGCGGACCGAAGGCAGTGTTCGACTGCCTTTGGTCCAATAGTCTTGCCGGGACTGTGCCGCCCAATTTGTACGCCGGCCCCGCATAACTCGCTATTCAAAATGCTTACGGCCTTCAGCGGCGAACTATTGCGCCGAGGGCGCGCTTTCAGAAGTGCACGAACGTCATAAATATATGCGTCTAATGCGTCGGAGACAAAACGGTGTCTATGCCACTCGCATATTAATCAGCGACGTTGGTTTTTATTCCTAATGGATCGACATCCATAAAAAGTCACGGTATTTTTTCGCACTGAAGCGAAGTCGGTGCGGCAGGTAACGGAACATGAAACCCCGCGGCAGTATTCTGTTTTCACAGGTTCGCCAGCGCATGCGACCAGCAGCTTTTGCCGAATAAATAGACCATGCGGCAAAAGCGAGGAAGAAGTTGCCGACTAACGGAAGTAGACGTTAGAAACGGCACAGTTGTGCTTTTTCATTGCGTTTCGAATTAAGTCAACGAGTATTCCGGGGAAAAGAATGAATCATCACCAACTCGAAAAAGACATCCAACATCTCGAACACGTCATTTCGCACATTTCCGCCGAAGACCGCATACCGCTGTCGTATTGGCGTAACCGCATCGATTCGGTTTCCGGCTCGGTTCGCATGCCGACACAGGCCAGTCGCATCAAACGTCTTAATGCCGCACTCGCGGCGTTGGAAGAGCGCCAGAAGGCCTGACCAGCACTGCGCGCTGCAAACTCGCTGCCATCTCGTTATCGTCTACAGACCACGCTTAAGCCAGGACACACTATCGACATGCAAGCAGCTGGATTTTCGTCAGCTCGGCTGACAGCCCTGACGCGCACCTTGCAGGGTTACGTGGACCGGGGCGTTGTGGCCGGCGCGGTGGCGCTCGTCTGGCGCCGCGGCGAAACCGGCTACTTCGAGGCGCTCGGTCTGCGCGACGAAGCCGCGCAGTTGCCGATGGAGCGCGACACGCTGTTCCGCATCGCGTCGATGACCAAGCCGGTGACGAGCGCCGCCATTCTCATGCTGATCGAAGAAGATCGGCTTGCGCTCGACGCGCCCATCGCACAGTGGTTGCCCGAACTGTCGTCGCCGCGCGTGTTGCGCGACCCCGGCGGTCCGCTCGATGCGACCGATCCTGTGCGCACGCCGCTTACCGTGCTCGATCTGTTGACGCATCGCGCGGGCTTCGCCTACCACTTCACCGCGACCGGCCCGCTGGCACAGGCGTACGCGACGGCTTTCAACGGCGTCGATGGGCACGGCGACGTGAACGCGTGGCTCGAGCGCATCGCCCAATTGCCGCTGATGTTTCAGCCGGGCTCGCGCTGGCATTACGGCATCGCCACTGACGTGCTCGGCGCGCTGATCGCGAGAGTGAGCGGCATGCCGCTAGGGGAGTTTTTCCGCACGCGCATTTTCGAGCCGCTGGGCATGCGCGACACCGCGTTCTGGGTGCCCGAGCCGCAGCTCGCCCGTCTGGCTACCGCATATGGCGTCGATCCGGAAACGCGGCGGCGCGTGGTCGAGGATCATGCGTCCGCGAGCCGCTGGGCCAATCCGGCGCGCTTTCAGAGCGGCGGCGGCGGGCTCGTCTCCACTGCTCAGGACTATCTGCAGTTCGCGCAGTTGCTTTTGCGGCGTGGACGTGTCGACGACGTGCGCTTGCTGTCGCATCGCTCGGTCGATCTGATGCGCTCGAATTTTCTGACTCGCGATCAACGCCGCCTCCCGGCGTTCGGTCATGTGATGTGGGCGGGCCAGGGCTTCGGCCTCGGTTTGTCGATCGTCGACGATCCGGCGCAGCAACTTCCGCAAGGCTATCGCTCAACCGGCTCCTTCGGTTGGCCGGGCGCTTTCGGCACGAGCTGGTTCGCCGATCCGGTCGAGGACATGATCGGCATCATGCTGATCCAGCGCCGTTCGATCGAGCCGTTTCCCATGGCAGTCGACTTCGAGCGCCGCGTGTACGATGCAATTGACGATTGAGTGCGCATGCTTCGGCGATGACCGGCCGCACTTTTAGCGCCGGACAATGAAGGGCTCTCTATCCGGCGTTTTATTTGTCTGATAGCGTCCGCACTTCGGTTCGCCACAATCAACGGGAGCATTCGCGATGGCCTCATACAAACAGTTGACCGCTCAGCTCGAAAAGCTTCACAAGGAAGTTGCGGCGGCTCGTGACAAGGAAGTCGCGCAAGCGATCGCCGACATCAAACAGAAGATCGCCGAGTACGACCTGACCGCCGAAGAGCTCGGTTTCGCGAATACACGCACCGTTGCGCGAAAAGCCGCTTCGGTCGCCAAGTATCGCAACCCGAAAACCGGCGAGACCTGGAGCGGCCGCGGGCGCTCGCCTGCGTGGCTCGCGGGCAAGAATCGCGAGCGTTTTCTGATCGAAGTGTAGGGTGCGGTTAGCAGGCTTCGTGTCGTCCGCATTGCTGAAGTGATGCTGCGCCCGGTTTTTTCTGCACCGCTGCCAGGCCCCGAAAACGCTCACCTTTAGATCGAAACCTGGAGTCCGCACACTCGACCGGCGCCTCCGGTCCACATACTTCGGTGAGCCTGGCTTCTTCATTGCGCGCACCCAATCCGAGGTGAGTGCGAAGTCGGGGCCGCGCCTCACCGACATGTCCGAAACCCGCGCCAGCCTTTGCTGGCGGGCGTTCCCAGGCTGTGCGAAGAATCCTTCGCAAAGATAAAAACGCGGCTCTGCGTTCGCTTCGTCGATGCCGACGTGCAAGCAACGCCGCGTCGTTGGTGCAAGAACCTCTTCGCGCGTGCTCACCTTTCGCCGTCGTGCGCGGCGCGACCTCGTCAGTCCCGAAAACCCTCACCTTTGCGTGCGTTCCGCTTCGCGCGAACACGCCGCGCTCTCTATGCGGTCCGGACAAACCCGGAGTTGAGTTCGCCTCATACCCCGGATCAAAACTCATCGATACATGGTCGCGGATGCCGAACGCCACAATCGGTCATCCACTCAACTTGACGGAAAGACCATGAGCGTATCGACGGACAAGCAGCTTTTCATCGGCGAAGGATTCGAAGGACCGGGCGTCAACCTCGCGCATATCAACGTGCTGGTCGGCCCGCGTAACGGCCCGGCGGGCCAGGCGTTCGCCACTGCGTTGGCGACGCCTTCCACGGGTCACGCACCGTTCGTCGTGATCGCGCGTCCGGGCGTGCCGACCAAGCCTTTGACGCTCTACGTGAACAAGGCGCAGATCGGCAGCGAGTTCCATGGCAACGCAACCTGGGGCGCGTCGCAAGCCGGTATCGCGAAGGCGGTGGCCGAGTCGTTGGAGAACGGCACGCTGCCTCCGGAAGCGGAGAACGATTGGGTTGTCGTGTCCGCAAACTGGGTCAATCCAGCGACCGACGATCTCGACGCCGTCTTCGAAAACAACTACCGCGCGTGCAGAAACGCGATCCTTGCCGCGATGAAAGGCTTGCCGCATCGCGACGAAGTGTTCGCCGCCGCGCGCGACGTCTCGAACCCGTTCTACACCCCCAAACAACGCTGATCGCGGCCTCGATCGAAAGCAGCCGCACCTGATCTGCAAGGAGACACCTTTCATGGAATACATTCGCCTCGGCCAATCCGGCCTGAAGGTTTCGCGTCTGTGCCTCGGCACGATGAACATGGGCACGCCCCAATGGAAGCCCTGGATTTTCGATGAGGCGCGCAGCGAGCCGATCGTTCGCCATGCGCTGGAAGCCGGCGTCAATTTCATCGACCTCGCGGATTTCTATTCGACGGGCGTCGGCGAAGAAGTCGTCGGCCGCATTCTGAAGCGCCTTGCGCGCCGCGAGGAGATCGTCGTGACGACCAAAGTCGGCTACGACATGGGCACATACCAGAACGCGGGTGGTCATTCGCGCAAACACATCATGGACGGCATCGACGGGTCGCTCACGCGCCTTGGGATGGATTACGTCGACATCTACATGCTGCATTTCTTCGACGTGAACACGCCGGTCGAGGAAACCATGGGCGCGCTGAACGACATCGTGTGTGCGGGCAAGGCACGCTATATCGGCGTCTCCACCATGTACACGTGGCAGTTCGCGAAGATCATGCAGGTTTGCGAGCGAAACGGCTGGCATAAGCCGATCAACATGCAGTTGCAGCTGAACCTCGCGTATCGCGAGGAAGAGCGCGAGATGATCCCGTATTGCAAGGATCAGGGCGTCGGTGTCTCCGTATTCAGCCCGCTTGCGCGCGGCTTGCTGACAAGCGACGCCAACTCGACGCGCAATCAGACCGACTTCTTCACCGCGCAAATGTATGGCGATGACGTGTCGCGGCAGATTGCGGCGTCGGTGGCGCGCGTGGCCGCTCGGCGCGGCGTGTCCGCGGCGCAGATCGCGCAGGCGTGGGTGCTGAGGCACGAAGGCGTGGCGAGCATGCTGGTCGGCGCGGACACGCCGGCGCAGTTTGACAGCGCGATCGCCGCGCTCGGCACGGCGCTATCAGACGAAGAGATCTTCGAACTCGAACGCAATTACACGCCGTGCGATCTGATCAACGACTACACCGCTGGCAAGCGCATCGCGCGCGAGCCAAGACTTGCGCAAGACGCGTTCGCCGAGAAGCTGGAGGAAGCGGCATGAACGAATTTCTCCGGACAGGGCATTACATCGGCGGCGAGTGGTACGAAGGCGCAAGCACTTATCCCGTGCTCGATCCCGCGACAGGCGAAGTAATCGCGCAAGTGGCTAAGGCCGGCGCGGCGGAGGCGACGCAAGCCATTGCCGCCGCGGAACGGGCGTTTCCCGCGTGGCGCTCGTTGACGGCGAAAGAGCGCAGCGCGCGCGTCAAGCGTTGGGGCGAGTTGATGCTCGAACATCGCGATGCGCTTGCTGCGCTATTGACCCGCGAACAAGGTAAGCCGCTCGCCGAAGCGCGTGGCGAAGTCGGCTATGCGGCGAGCTTCTTCGAATGGTTCGCCGAAGAAGCGAAGCGCGCATATGGCGACGTGATTCCGAGCCCGAATCCGAACGCGAAAATCATCGTGACGCGCGAACCGGTCGGCGTGGTCGCGGCCATCACGCCGTGGAATTTTCCGCTCGCGATGATCACGCGCAAGGCGGGCCCCGCGCTGGCGGCGGGTTGCACGATGGTGCTCAAGCCCTCCGAAGAAACGCCGCTCTCCGCGTTGGCGCTGGCCGTGCTCGCCGAGAAGGCGGGCATTCCGCCGGGGGTGTTCAACGTGGTCTCCGGCGATGCCGTCGCAATTGGCGGCGCGCTCACCGAATCCGACGTAGTGCGCAAGCTCTCGTTCACGGGCTCCACGCGCGTGGGCAAGCTGCTCGCGAAGCAATCGGCGGATACGTTGAAGAAGCTCTCGCTGGAGTTGGGCGGCAACGCGCCGTTCATCGTGTTCGACGACGCGGATCTCGACGCCGCCGTGCAAGGCGCGATGGCGTCCAAGTTCCGCAACACGGGACAAACCTGCGTGTGCGTGAATCGCTTTTACGTGCAGGACGGCATTTACGATGCGTTCACGCTGGCGCTCGCGCAGGCGGCGCGCAAGATGCGCGTGGGCAATGCGTTGCAAGGCGACGTCGAACAAGGGCCGCTGATCAATCAGGCCGCGCTGACGAAGGTCGAGGCGCATGTGGCGGACGCGTTGCAAAAGGGCGCGAAGGTGCTGACCGGCGCAAAGCCGCATGCGCTTGGCGGCACATTTTATGAGCCGACGGTTCTCGTCGATGCATCCAGTTCGATGCTGATTGCGCAGGAAGAGACCTTCGGACCGGTCGCCGCGTGTTTTCGCTTCAAGACCGAAGACGAAGCCGTCGCCGCGGCCAACGCGACGCCGTTCGGGCTGTCCGCGTACTTCTACACGCGCGATCTGGCGCGTGCATGGCGCGTGGGCGAGGCGCTCGAAAGCGGCATGGTCGGCATCAACGAAGGAATTCTGTCCACCGAAGTCGCGCCGTTTGGCGGCGTCAAGCAATCGGGCCTCGGCCGCGAAGGATCGAAGTATGGGCTCGATGAATACACCGAACTCAAATACATGATGATGGGCGGGCTCGGACGCTGATCGTCAGACCTCATACGGGCGGGAGCGCATCGCGTTCGCCGCCCGAAAAAGCCAATAAATCAAGGAGACAGCGTGAGTAATCAGGATGTCCAGGCGAGCCCTCTCGGCATCGCCCCCACTTTCCCGGCTGCGGCGCCGTCCGCGAACCGCCCCATTTCCATCGACGACGTGCCGTTGAACGCGTTCCACGTGAAGATCGCCGGCCTCACGTTCGGCGCGCATTTCACCGAAGGTTTCGCGCTCGGCACGATCGGCTACGCGCTGGCCGCAATGAATCGTCAAATGCCGCTCGACGCATTCTGGATGGGCATGATCGGCAGTTCGGCGCTGATGGGTATTTTCTTTGGAAGCCTCGTGTTCGGTTGGCTGTCGGATCGGCTCGGGCGGCAAAAAATCTTTCTGTTGAGCTTTGTCATCATCACCGTGGCCGCGTTTGCGCAGTTCTATGTGCACTCGCCTTTCGAACTCTGCTTGCTGCGCGTATTGATCGGCTTCGGCATGGGCGGCGATTTTGCGGTGGGACATGCGATTCTCGCGGAATTCTCGCCGCGTAAGCATCGCGGAACATTGCTCGGGTCGTTCAGCGTCGTGTGGACGATTGGTTACGTGGTGGCGAACGTGCTCGGCATGCACTACGCCGACGCCTCGCCCGATGCATGGCGCTGGCTGCTCGCCTCTGCGGGCGTCCCGGCGCTGATCGTGCTGGTGTTGCGCATGGGCACGCCCGAGTCGCCGCGCTGGCTGCTCGGCAAAGGCAGGATTGCGGAGGCGAGGTCGGTCGTGCTCAAGCACTTCGGCGAGAACGTCACGCTCGACGGCGCTCACGACCAGCACGCGCAAACGGCTGGCGGCTTCATGCGTCTCTTCGAGAAAGACCTGATTCGCCGGACTATCTTTAACTGCGCGTTTTTTGTGTGCCTCGTGATTCCGTACTTTGCGGTCTATACGTTTTTGCCGACCATCCTGAAGGCGATTCATCTGAACAACGATTCAGGCGCGGATTTGCTGCTAAACGGCTTTCTCGTGCTTGGCGCGTTGATCGGTATCTGGCTCACGATCAAACTGCCGCGGCGCGTTTTCCTGATCGGCTCGTTCGCGGTGACGTGCGTGTCGCTGATCGCGCTCAGCTTGCTGCCGGAATCGGCGACGCTCGCCATGATTGTCGCGTTCGGCATTTTCACGCTGACCATGTCGGCATTCTCAAACCTGGTCGGCGTGTTCCCGCCCGAGTGTTTTCCCACCGAAGTGCGCGCCTGCGGCGTCGGACTGGCCATTGCTTGCAGCCGTCTCGGCTCCGCAGTGGGGACGTTTCTGTTGCCGCTCGGCATCGCCACGCTCGGCTTTCACATCACAATGTTCGTGCTCGCGGCCGTGCTGCTGGTCGGCATGATCGTTTCGATTGCCTGGGCGCCGGAGACTAAACATTTGACGTTGACCGAAGCGAGCGGCGGCTAGTAGGACACGAAGCGTGCAACCCGGCGGCGGCGCGGTTACGGGCCAAAGGTAGCCGCTTCACCGCCCGGCGAACGTTTCTGACAGTAGCGCCGGCCGGCCGCCCCTTGCGGGCGGCTTTCCCACGTCCGCCGTCCCGGCGTGTATCATTCGTTCCCTGCGCTGTTCTGCGCTGGCGATTATCCGTATTGTCGAACGCTCGTTCCCGACCTGTTTTCCGACGCGGCCCGGTTGCCATAGTGATGCGGGTTCCCGACCCGACTCCCGCAGCTCGACGCCGCCGCGCCACGCGTGGCAGCCCGGAGGCCACAAGCTTCCGAAGACCGCCGAACCCCTATCCGTGACCGCCAGACCCGATGTCAGTCTCCGAACTCAAACGCCGCCGCACCTTTGCGGTCATTTCCCACCCGGACGCGGGCAAAACCACGCTGACCGAAAAGCTGCTGCTGTTTTCGGGCGCGATTCAGATTGCGGGCACCGTTAAGGGCCGCAAGAGCAATCGCTACGCGACTTCCGACTGGATGGAAATCGAAAAGCAGCGCGGCATTTCCGTCGCGAGTTCGGTGATGCAGTTCGAGTACGGCGATGCGGTTATTAATCTGCTCGACACGCCGGGCCACGAAGACTTCTCCGAAGACACGTATCGCGTGCTCACGGCGGTGGATGCGGCCGTGATGGTGATCGACGGCGCGAACGGTGTCGAAGCGCAGACGCTGAAGCTGCTCGAAGTTTGCCGCAGCCGCAAGACGCCGATCGTCACCTTCATCAACAAGCTCGACCGTGAGGTGCGCGAGCCGCTCGAACTGCTCGACGAGATCGAGCAGCATCTCGGCGTCGCGGCGGTGCCGTTCACGTGGCCGATCGGCATGGGCAAGGAATTCCAGGGCGTCTACGACATCCAGCGCGATCAGGTTCGTGTGTTCCGGGCCGGGCAGGACACGGCCGGCGGCGCCGTTGAAACGCTGCAAGCGTTGAGCGATGAAGAAGGCGAGCGCCGTTTTGGCCACAGCTGGACCAAGGCAAAGGAAGAGATCGACCTGATCACCGGCGCAACGCCCGATTTCGACCGCGAGCAGTTTCTTGCGGGTCAGCAATCGCCGGTGCTGTTCGGCTCGGCGATCAACAACTTCGGCGTGAAGGAAATTCTCGACGCGCTGGTCGACCTGGCGCCGCCGCCGTCGATGCGTATGACGGTGCAGCGTCCGGTGATGCCGGACGAGCCGAAGTTCACCGGCGTCGTTTTCAAGGTGCAGGCGAACATGGATCTGGCGCACCGCGACCGCGTGGCGTTTATTCGTGTGTGTTCGGGGCGTTTCGAGCGCGGCATGGCCGTGAAGGTGACGCGTTCGAACAAGACTTTTCGCGCGAATAACGTTGTGACGTTCCTGTCGCAGCGGCGCGAGACGGTGAGTGAGGCGTATCCGGGCGACATTATCGGTATTCCGAATCACGGCACGCTGAGCCTCGGCGATACGCTGACCGAAGGCGAGGCGTTGCAGTTCGTCGGACTCCCGTTCTTCGCGCCGGAAATCTTTCAGACCGTCGAGGTGGTCGACCCAATGCGCGCAAAGCAACTCGGCGAGGCGCTCAAGCAGCTTGGCGAGGAAGGCGCGATTCAGGTGTTCCGTCCCGAAGTGGGCGGTTTGATGATTCTGGGCGCGGTTGGCCAACTGCAATTCGAAGTCGTATCGCACCGTCTGTCGACCGAATACAAGGTCGACGTGCGCATGGCGCCCGCGCGTTACCGCATGTCCCGCTGGGTGACGTGCGACGACCCTGCGGAACTGCGCCGCTTCACCGATTCCTACGCCGCACGCATCGCGCTCGACGCATCCGACGCGCCCACGTATCTGGCCTCGCATGTGTCGGAGATCGAAGTTGCGCAAAAGGCATGGCCGAAAATCGTGTTCAACGAGTTGCGCGAGCATTCGGGCGCGCCGTTCAAGAAGGCAATGTGACGAGTTGAGCCACTTAGTCCGCCAGCGCATGTGGCTGGCGGAGCCTGTTCAGATCAGAGAAAGCCGCGTGTCATGCACGCGGCTTTTTTATTTCGAGGCTCGCTTTCGGCTCGCCATTGGACGGAATGGCCGCTAGCCCATGTTCAGTACTTGTTCGCGCAACCATCCCGCGAACGCCTGCACGTATTCGAGGGCGGCGTGCTGAGGCGCGACGTCCAGCCAGTAGCCGAACGGGCCGGCCACTTCGACATCGGAGAACTGCGCGAGGCTGCCGTCCGCCAGTTCCTCGACGATCATATTTCTGTCGACGATAGCGAGGCCCGCGCCCTTGCGCGCGGCGCGGATCGCCTGTTCCAGCGTCGAGAATTCAATGCCGTTGTCCGCGTAACGCGCGGGCAGCGCCGCCGTGGCGAGCCAGTTCGGCCACAGGTCGAGCCTCGCGTCGTTGTGCAGCACGTGCAGCGCGGGCATGTGTTCAAGCAGCCTGTCGAGCGGCTCGCCGAGCAGCATTGGCGCGCCCACCAGTGCATGGCGTTCGGTCATCAGCAATTCGGAATGTGCGTCGGGCAATGCATGACGGCCGAAGCGGATCGTGCAGTGGCAGTCGGCGGTCGGCTCGGTGCGAATCGACAATTCGACGTCGGGCATCTCATCGGCGAGTGAACCAAGCCGTGGCGAGAACCATTGCGTCGCGAAGGTAGGCGGTACGGCCACCACCAGACGGCGCCGGCCCTTTGCCGCGGTGATTTGCCGGAAACCGCGCTCGATGGTGTCGAACGCGTCGGACAGGCAAGGCAGGAATTGCAGTCCCACGGGCGTCAGGCGAATGCCTTTGTGATCGCGCTCGAACAGCTTCGCGCCGAGCGATTCCTCGAGCAGTTTGATTTGCCGGCTAACAGCGCCTTGCGTCACGCATAGCGCGCTCGCCGCGCGGTTAAAGCTCATGTGGCGCGCTGTTTCCTCGAAAAAGCGCAACGCGATGAGCGATGGCAAGCGTCGCATACATCACCTTCTGTCTCTTGGATCGTGCGGGGCAGTGCGGCCGATGTGAAGGCGCGCGGATCGCCTGCAATTGTCGCATTGAAGCACTGCATTTTGCCTGCGCGCGCTAAAAAAATCCCAATGCGCGGTTGCGCCGGTCAACCTCCGATTGCCAGGGCTGTGGCTGGTGCGCGAGAAGCGCCGCGCGATGGCCGCTCTTCGCCTATGCTGAGGAACACGCGCGCGTCGACGTCCGAGCGGCGCGCCATTTTCATCTGCGGAGCGCCTGTGACCGTTCGCAATCTCGACGCGTTGTTCCGACCCAAATCTGTCGCCGTGATCGGCGCCTCCGAGCGGCCGGGCAGCACCGGCGCGATGGTCTGGGCACGCTTGCTGGAAGGCGGCTTCGAGGGCCCGCTGTGGCCGGTCAATCCGAGATACGAAACGCTGAGCGGGCACCCGGTAATCGGCGATGTCGGCGACTTGCCGCAAGCGCCCACCGTGGCACTCATCTGTACGCCGGCTCCTAGCTGGCCTTCCATCATTCACAAACTCGGCGGTTTAGGGACGCGCGCGGCAATCATTGTCGGCGAGATGCGCTGCGACGACGACAGACTCGCGCTGCGGCATGCGCTGGCGGCGGCGCGGCCGCATCTGTTGCGAATCGTTGGACCGGGCAGTCTCGGCGTAGTGACGCCGGCGCTGCGCGCGCATTTCGGCGCGCCGTCGTGCACTGTGAAGGCCGGCGGCGTGGCGTGGGTCTCGCAGTCGAACGCGCTGACCAACGCAGTGCTCGGCTGGGCGCATGCACGCGGCCTCGGTTTTTCGCATGCGATCGCGCTGGGCGGCGAGGCGGATGTCGACGCGGGCGACGTGCTCGACTATCTGGCGAGCGACCCAGGCACGCGCGCGATCCTGCTCGAACTGGACAGCGTGAAGGCGGCGCGCAAATTCATGTCGGCGGCTCGCGCGGCGGCGCGCAACAAGCCCGTGCTTGCTCTGCGCTCGGGCCGCGCCGATCCCGCCGACGGGCTTTATACCGCCGCATTTCGCCGCGCCGGCATGGTACGCGTCGACGCGCTCGACGACCTGCTCGACGAAATCGAAACGCTTGGCGTGGGCCGCGTCGCAGCGGGTGCGACCGCGACGCTGATCACTAGCGACCGTGGTCTCGCGACGCTTGCGTGCGACGCCTTCGCCGCCGCTGGCGATACGCTCGCGCCGTGGCCGGAGCAAGCGTCGCAGGCGCTGCAGGAGGCGCTGCCGCACGCGGTGGGCGGCAACCCGCTGCAACTCGGCGACGACGCTCGTCCCGAGCACTTCGGCACGGCGCTGAAGCTGCTTGCCGAGCATCGCGGCACCGGCACGGCATTCGTCGTGCATGCCTCGACACATGGCGCGCCGGTCGGCGACGTGGCGCAGGCGCTGATCGAAAATCAGCGGTACGCGTATCGCGGACTGCTCGCATGCTTCTTTGGCGGACTCGACGCTGCTACGCGCGACGCGTTGCATGCGCAAGGAATTCCGGTTCACACGACGCCGCAGCGGCTCGCCCGCGCATTCGCGCGTCTCGTCGATTACCGGATGGGGCGCGAATTGTTGATGCAGACGCCGGAGGGCTTGCCAGCCGAAGTCCCCGACGCGATCGACGCCGCGCAAGCGCAGGCTCGCGCCGCGCTTGCTGCGGGGGAACGCGAATTAACCGGTGAAGCGGCAGCGGACTTGTTGAAACGTTTCGGGCTCGACATAGAAACGGTGCCGACAGCAAATGCAGCGGGCGCGGGCGAGCGTCCCGACGCGGCGCAAAGTTCGCGCGAATCGGACTGTGCGGAAACCAACCCGGCGTCTGAGCGCAAGCCGGTAGTCGACATCGCCGTGGAGCTTCACGACGACGACAACTTCGGTCCTGTGTTCCGCTTCACGGCGCCGTCCGCCGATGGTGTTTCCGAGCCGCTGCGACTCTATGGTCTGCCGCCGCTCAATCCGACGCTCGCCCGCGACATCGTCACGCGGTCGCCGTATGCGCGGCTGATCGCGCCGGAGCCTGCGTTAGCCGCGTTGACGGCGCTCTCGCAAGCCGTCTGCGACGTCAGGGAAATCGTTGGTCTTACGCTCACGCTGCGCGTGTACCGCGATCATGTGACGGTTGTCGCACCCACGCTCCGTATCGCGCCGACGCGCAGCCGCCTCGCGATCATGCCGTATCCGCGCCGCTTCGAGGAGACACTCGACTGGCAAGGTCTGCGTATAACGGTCCGACCGATTCGCCCCGAAGACGAGGCCGCGCATCACGACTTCGTCGAAGCGATGACGCCCGAGGATTTGCGGCTGCGGTTTTTCGGTGCAGTAGGCAGCTTCGATCATTCGCAGCTCGCACGCATGACGCAGATCGATTACGACCGTGAAATGGCGCTGATCGCGACAGTGCAAAGCGACGAGGGCCTGGCGCGCACGCTCGGCGTGGTGCGCGCGGTGGCGGACCCGGATAACGAAACGGCAGAATTCGCAGTTGCCATTCGCTCGGATCAGAAAGGGCGACGGCTTGGCCGGTTGCTGACCGACCGAATTATCCGGTATGCGCGTGCGCGCGGTATACATTGGCTTGTCGGCGAGGCGTTGCGGGAGAACACTGCGATGATCGCGCTCGCGAGAGCGAGCGGCTTCACGATCACGCCAACGGAAGACCCGAGTGTGGTGGGCTTCCGGATGGCGCTGGAAAAAGAAGCGGAGCAGGAGAAGAGCGCCGCGACTGTGCGCGGCGCGCGTTGATTCGAAGGTGCGAGCACCTGAGCAGCAGCAGGCGATCAGGCCGGCAGCTTCGCAGCCGCTTCATCGACCTGCGCTCGCGTGACGGCCAACTCTTCCAGCCACGCATCCGCATACACCGCACCGGTTTCGCGTTCCAGCCGCGCGATGGTTGCCGCGCAGCGGCTCGAATCCTTCGGCGTCGCGATAAACGACTTCACCGACTGCCCCGCCTTGAATGCATCGAACAGCGGCACGCGGATATCGTCCGGCAACTGACGCGTCGTCCATTGATACGGCTTGCCGTTGAACGTGAACGAGGGCGGCAGCACGCGTTCTTTCTTGGCGGCGGGAATCAGGCCGTACGTGCGTGCGGCCTCACCAATCTGCTCCGGTGAAAACAGTTCGTCGGGGCTGATGTCGAATTGCTGGATGAAAGTCTCGATGCTCTTCATCGCTGCCGCACGGTCGTCACGCCGCTTTTGCGCATGAGCGACGATGTCGCGGAGTTCGTCGGCTTCTGCAGGCGTGATCGTGAAGCTCGATTGCTTCTGCTGGAGTTCGGAAAAACGCTGGAATTCGGAATCGGTCAGAAGTTTCGCCATTGCTTATCGAAGGGCGCGCATGAACGGATTCATGCGGCGACATTTTTGAGAGGGTCGCCATTCTAAACCATGCGCGCGAGCGGTCTGCATCGAGTCAGGCAGCCACGCGTCAGACACCCTTCTCACTGAACATGGACAGCGCCTGAACCGTCTCGCGCAGCAGCGTAGTCGCGGCTGCGAGCGTAGGCGCGACGTATTCGTCGATACGCTTCAGATAAGGGCATGTGAGCGCCGCGATTGCCTGGCCGGACGGGCCCAGAATCGGAAACGTCACGTCGGTCACGCCGAACGTCTGCTGGCTGTCCTTCTGCGAGAAGCCCGCGGCGCGAATCCGTTCGCACGCTGCTTCGAGTGCGTCGCGGTCTATCGTCACTTCGCCCTTCACCTTGGTGTGCTCGGCGAGCATCTGCGCGCGCTGCTCTATCGTCTGGAATGCGAGCATCACGCGGCCCGAGCCAGTGTCGATCAGGCCGACCCGCGATCCGAGCCGCACCGACATGCCCCAGGTGCCCGGTCCGTCCACTTGCGCGATGACAAGCAGATTGCCGCGGTCATACACGGCAAGGTGACACGACTGTTCGGCGGCATCCGCGAAACGTTGCATGAGCGGCAACGCCTCGGAGATGAGCCGGTTCATCGGCGGATGACGATGGGCGAGCGCATACAGCTTGAGGCTCAGCGAGTAACGATCGCCGCTCGCGGAACGCACCACGTATTGCCGGGCGACCAGACGTTCGAGCATCCGGTACATCTCGCTCGCGTTCCGTCCAAGCAGCTTGGTGATCTCGGCGCGCGTGAGGCCTTGCTTCTGCTCTGCAAGCAACTCCAGGATGTCGAGACCTTTATCGAGCGCAGGAGCGCGATAACGGTCGGCATCGTCTTTGTCTTCTGCGTCCATCGTGCGGTCATTCCGTGAGCTGTTCGTACCTGGCGCTTGAGTGTAAGTGCGGCGGCCGATTCCTGCGAGCGGATGCGTCCAGGGAAAACACGGACCATTGGTGCAGTGCACTTCCCTTGACTTCGAAAAGTGCATATATGAATAATGCGTTCATTGGTGAATTTAGCATGTCCGCTCGTAGCATGCGTCGCCACGGTCTAACGGAGAACTCATTTGACCAGTCGCCCGCAAACGGATCCGCGTCTGATCCTGCTCAGTCCCGAGGACAATTGCCTGATCGCGGCGGCGCGGCTCGACGCCGGCACGCAACTGGAGATCGAAGGGGAGAGCGTGACTCTCACGCAAACCACCGAACTCGGGCACAAGGTAGCGCGCCGCGATCTCGCGAAGAACGATAAGGTGCTGCGCTACGGCGCAGTGATCGGCCATGTCACTGAAGCGGTGCAGCGCGGGGCGCATCTGCATACGCACAACCTCGAAAGCGATTACCTGCCGACCTATACGCACGACGCCGGTCATCAATTCGTACATCACTGATTCGCGCATAACGACGCAGCTTCGCGCTGCGGTGGAACGACCATGACTGACACTTCCGTAGCAATTGCCTCCGCGCAGCAGCCCATGCTGCAAGGCTATCCGCGCAGCGATGGCCGCAAAGGCATTCGCAATGTCGTCGCGGTCGCTTATCTGGTCGAATGCGCGCACCACGTGGCGCGCGAGATCGTCACAGAGTTTCGCGAGCCGCTCGACGCGTTCGGCGACGCGCTTGCCGACGGATCGGCCGGGCGCGAGCCGCCGGTTCATCTGATCGGCTTTCCCGGCTGCTATCCGAATGAGTACGCAGAGAAAATGCTCGAGCGGCTCACAACGCATCCGAACGTCGGCGCGGTGCTGTTCGTCTCGCTGGGATGCGAGAGCATGAACAAGCACTATCTCGTCGACGTGGTTCGCGCGAGTGGCCGCCCCGTCGAAGTGCTGACGATCCAGGAAAAGGGCGGCACGCGCAGCACGATCCAATATGGCGTCGACTGGGTTCGCGGCGCGCGCAAGCAACTCGCCGCACAAGAGAAAGTGCCAATGGCGCTCAGCGAACTGGTGATCGGTACGATCTGCGGAGGCTCGGACGGCACGAGCGGCATCACCGCGAATCCGGCGGTTGGCCGCGCGTTCGATCATCTGATCGACGCGGGCGCGACCTGCATCTTCGAAGAGACCGGCGAGCTGGTAGGCTGCGAATTTCATATGAAGACCCGCGCCGCGCGGCCGGAACTGGGCGACGCGATTGTCGCGTGCGTCGCGAAAGCGGCTCGCTATTACTCGATTCTCGGCCACGGTAGTTTTGCGGTCGGCAACGCGGACGGCGGCCTCACCACGCAGGAAGAGAAATCGCTAGGCGCGTATGCGAAGAGCGGCGCGTCGCCGATTGCGGGCATCGTGAAGCCAGGCGATATTCCGCCGACCGGCGGCCTTTATCTGCTCGATGTGGTGCCGGACGGCGAGCCGCGGTTCGGCTTCCCGAATATTAGCGATAACGCGGAAATCGGCGAACTGATCGCGTGCGGCGCGCATGTCATTCTGTTCACGACCGGACGCGGTTCGGTGGTCGGCTCGGCAATTTCGCCGGTCATCAAGATATGCGCCAATCCCGCCACGTATCGCAGCCTGGCTGGGGACATGGACGTGGACGCAGGCCGTATTCTGGAAGGCCGCGGCACGCTCGACGAAGTGGGACGCGAAGTGTTCGAGCAGACGGTGGCGGTGTCGCAGGGCGCGCCTTCCAAATCTGAAATGCTGGGTCATCAGGAATTCATTCTTACGTACAAGACGTTCGAGCCGGTCGGGCCGGCATGCTTGCCGTCGAACACCGCCGCGCCTCGACGCGTGGTTACTGTGGCGCCGCACTGAGCGTTGCCTTGCCGTGTGATAAAAAGAGCATGCAACAGCAACCACTTGCATGCGACTGGAGCAAGAAGGAGACGCGCTCAATGACTGCAACGAACGGTTCGAAAATCCAGCAACGCCGCCGCGTTGGCCGCAGCGCATTGCAAGTAACCGGATTGAGTCTCGGCACCGCGCCGCTCGGCGGCCTCTACCGCGATCTGTCCGAAGAAGAAGCACACGCCACCGTCGCGGCCGCCTGGAACGCCGGTGTGCGCTACTTCGACACCGCGCCGCATTACGGCCACACCAAAGCGGAGCATCGTCTTGGCGACGCTTTGCGCCGCTATCCACGCAGCGAATACGTGTTGTCAACGAAAGTGGGCCGCCGTTTCGTACCGCGCACCAATCCCTACGACGGCAGCGAAGGCTGGCAGGATCCGCTGCCCTTCGAAGCGATTTACGACTACACGCACGACGGCATTCTGCGTTCGTTCGAAGACAGCCAGCAGCGTCTGGGCATCGTCGATATCGACATTCTGCTGGTCCACGACATTGGGCGAGTCACGCACGGCGAGAACAATCCGCACTACTGGCGGCAACTGACCGAAGGCGGTGGTTTTCGCGCGCTCGACGAACTGCGCTCGGGCGGCGCGGTCAAGGCCGTGGGACTCGGCGTCAATGAAGGCGCTGTAATACTCGACGCGATGGCCGAGTTCGATATCGATTGCGCGTTGCTCGCGGGCCGTTATACGCTTCTCGAACAGGCGACTCTCGACGACCTCTTGCCGGCGTGCGAACAGCGCGGCGTCAGCATCCTGTTAGGCGGTGCGTTCAACTCGGGCATTTTGGCGCGCGGCGTCGAAGGCGATCTGAAATTCAATTACGGCGAGGCGCCGCGCGAAGTCATTGAGCGAGTGGCGCGACTGGAGACGGTTTGCCGCAACCACGGCGTGCCGCTCGCCGCCGCGGCCTTGCAGTTTCCGTATGCGCATCCGGCGGTCGCCACCGTGCTGACCGGCGCGCGCAGTGCCGACGAATTGCGTGAGAACGCTGCGTCGTTCGAGTTGCCGATTCCCGGGGCCTTGTGGTCCGCGTTGCGCGAGGAAGGCTTGCTCGACCCTCGCGCGCCCGCGCCACAGAACTGAATGTGAAGATGCATATCGACGCTCATCAGCACTATTGGGACCCCGCTCGCGGCGACTATGAATGGCTTACGCCGGAGCTCGAAATTCTGTACCGCCCTTTCGGTCCCGCAGATCTGAAACCGTTGCGAGAGAGGGCGGGCATCGAGAGAACGGTCGTGGTGCAGGCGGCGCCGACCATCGACGAAACGCGTTATCTGCTCGACATTGCGCGCGACGAGCCGTCCATTGCCGGCGTGGTCGGCTGGGTGCCGCTCCTGCTGCCTACCGCCCCGGCTTTGATCGGAGCGCTCGCGCAAGAGCCCAAGTTCAAGGGCGTGCGGCCCATGCTGCAAGACCTGCCCGACGATACATGGATTGCGAATCCCGATCTCGCGCCTGCCATCGAAGCGCTGATCGCGCACGACCTCGCCTTTGACGCGCTGATCTACGCACGGCATGTCGACCACGTGGAAACGTTCGCGCGGCGTTTTCCGTCGCTGCGCATCGTGGTCGATCACGGCGCAAAACCGCCCATCCGCTACGGTCAGGCCGGCTGGCAAACATGGGCCGATGCGATCGCGCGGCTCGCGAAGCTGCCGGGCGTGCACTGCAAGCTGTCGGGGCTCGCAACCGAGGCATCGCCGGGCTGGACCGAAGAGACACTACGCCCATACGTCGAGCACCTGCTTGCTACGTTCGGCCCCGCGCGGCTGATGTGGGGCAGCGACTGGCCCGTGCTCGAACTGAACGGCGATTATCTGCTGTGGCATTCGGTGGCCAACACGCTGCTTGCGTCGCTTGACGACGGCGAGCGCGAAGCGGTTTTCGGCGGCAACGCCGCCGCGTTTTATCGACTGTGACGTGATGAACACGTTTAGCCCATTCAACTGGAGTCGTAGATGACACAAAGACTGGCCGGCAAGACAGCATTGATCACCGCGGCGGGACAGGGCATCGGCCTCGCAACCGCCGAAATGTTCGCGCGCGAAGGCGCGCGCGTGATCGCCACCGACATTCGCATCGACGGGCTCGCGGGCAAGCCCGTCGAGGCGCGCAAGCTGGACGTGCTCGATGGCGAGGCCATCAAGGCGCTGGCCGCAGAAGTCGGCCCGATCGACGTGCTGTTCAATTGCGCAGGCTTCGTGCACGCGGGCTCGATCCTCGAATGCAGCGAGGAAGACTGGGACTTTGCGTTCGACCTCAATGCGAAGGCAATGTACCGGATGATTCGCGCATTCCTGCCCGCCATGCTGGAGCGCGGCGGCGGCTCGATCATCAATATGTCGTCGGCGGCGTCGAGCGTGAAGGGCGTGCCGAATCGCTTTGCGTACAGCGCGTCGAAGGCGGCGGTGATCGGGCTGACCAAGTCGGTTGCCGCGGATTTCGTCACGCGTGGTGTACGCTGTAACGCGATCTGCCCGGGCACAGTGTCGTCGCCGTCGCTCGAACAGCGGATCGCGGCGCAGGCCGCGGCGCAAGGTGCAACGCTCGAAGCCGTGCAGGCGGCGTTCGTCGCGCGCCAGCCAATGGGCCGAATCGGCAAGGCCGAAGAGATTGCTGCGCTGGCGCTCTATCTCGCGTCGGACGAATCGGCGTTCACCACGGGCCACGCACATGTGATCGACGGCGGCTGGTCGAACTGACGCATAGATACAGGGCGTCGCAAGCCGGCGCACTGACGTAACAACCGAACACCACTGAACCCAGAGGAAAGTGCAACGATGAAACTGCTTCGTTATGGGCCGAAAGGCCAGGAAAAGCCAGGCTTGCTCGACGCGCAAGGCAAGATCCGCGATCTGTCCGGCGTAGTTGCCGACATCGACGGTGCGGCGCTGACCGACGAGGGCGTCGCCCGCCTGCGCGCGCTCGACCCGGCTTCGCTGCCGGTCGTGGAGGGCAATCCGCGCATGGGCCCGTGCGTCGGCAAGATCGGCAAGTTCATCTGCATCGGTTTGAATTACGCGGATCACGCGGCCGAGTCGAATCTGCCCGTGCCCGCTGAGCCGGTCATCTTCAACAAGTGGACTAGCGCGATCTCCGGTCCGAATGACGACGTGGAAATTCCGCGCGGCTCGAAGAAGACCGATTGGGAAGTGGAACTTGGCGTGGTGATCGGCAAACCGGCCAAGTATGTGGACGAAGCGAACGCGCTCGATTACGTCGCAGGCTATTGCGTGATCAACGACGTGTCGGAACGCGAATGGCAGATCGAACGCGGTGGCACCTGGGACAAGGGCAAGGGCTTCGATACGTTCGGCCCGATCGGCCCGTGGATGGTCACGCGCGACGAAGTCGCCGATCCGCAGAACCTCAGCCTGTGGCTCGAAGTGGACGGACACCGCTATCAGAACGGCAGCACGAAGACGATGGTGTTCGGTGTTGCCAAGCTGGTGTCGTACGTGTCGCAGTGCATGAGCCTGCAACCGGGCGACGTCATTTCCACGGGCACGCCGCCGGGCGTCGGCATGGGCGTCAAGCCGAATCCGGTGTATCTGAAGCCCGGCCAGACGATTCGTCTCGGCATTGAAGGTCTCGGCGAACAAACGCAGAAGACCTACGCAGCGGAGTAAGTCACCGGGAGCCGGCGGCGAGCGTTTGAAGCTTTAGCGTTAATTCGCCGGTTCGTGATCGCCGTTCTCGCCGATCCGGTTGACCGTGCCTTGCGCAACCGCGACGAGTCTTTCGCGGTTGCCGTCCATCACAAAGATGTTGCATTGGCAGGTCGCCTGATGGCGGCCCGCATACACCACCTTCGCCCGCGCGATCAGCGTGCCGTTCACCGCAGGGCGCAAGTAATTGATCTTGTATTCCCCCGTCACGACCTTGGGCCCGAGCGATAGTGCGCCGGCGAAGGTCAGCGCGTTGTCCGCCAGATAGCTGACTACGCCGCCATGCACGAAGCCGTGCTGCTGCCGCAACTCGTCGCGGATCGGCAGGCTCAGCGTCAGTTCGTCGGTGCCCGTGTGCATCAGCTCTGCGCCTAACAGCATGCTGAACGGCTGGGCGTGCAGTGCGCCGCGCGCCCGGTCGAGTAGGTCGGTCATTGTGATTCCTTCGAGGAAGGCCTGCGGTGGCAGTGCGCACTGGCGTACGCGCGTCAGTCCCTACCCACTCTAGGAAGCGCCAACGCGCGCCGTCAAGGTGAATCGGAAATATCTGCCCCGCATTGTTGCTTGCCACGGTAGGAATTCAGACGTTGGCCGACGTAAACGCGACGTAAGGCGATCTTTAGAGTTTTTGACCTTAAGCAAAGAAGGGTGCTGCCGTTAACCCTGAGGTACTCCCCGTCATTCTCTGCTTTCAGGTGTTCACGATGTTCAGCAAGATCAAGGTCGCATCCGGCCTGTTGTGTGTCCTGGCCGCATTCTGCGTTTTCCAGCTTGTCACGGTAGGTCTCGGTTTCTGGTCGCTCACGCGTACCCATGACGACGTTGGCGACCTTTCGAACATCGCGCTCAAGCAGGTGGATGCCGTCAACGAAACCACGCAGCATCTGATGGACGCCCGCATCAACCTGTCCCGGGCCGGTACGCGCATGGTGCGCGGCGGCGCGGAGCCGACCGAAATCGTTCAGCATGCGCGCGAGCAGCTGACGGCCGCCGAGCAATCGTTCAACGCGTTCATGAGCGCCCCGAAAACGAGCGACGAAAACGGCGCCCGTGCCGCAGCCCTCGCCGAGCGCTACAAGAAGCTGCATGGCGCGCTCACGGAACTGGCGCAGTTTCTGGACGCAAACAACATTCAGGCGTTTCTCGACCAGCCGACGCAATCGTTCCAGGACGGCTATCTGACCGAGTTGCATAACTTCACGCAGTTCGGCAATGCGGCGAGCCGCGCGTCGCTCGATTCCATCGACGCGCGCATGGCCGCGTTCCGGGTCGTCAGCATTGTGATTCTGCTGGCGCTGGTCGGCGGGACGTTCGCGGTGCATATGGCGTTGCGCCGTGGCGTAGTCGCACCGCTGGAGGAAGCGGGCCGTCACTTCGACCGGATCGCACAAGGGCGTCTCGATCAGCCGATCGCAGCCCGGGGCACCAACGAAATCGGCCGGCTGTTCTCAGGCCTTGCCAAGATGCAGGCGAGCGTCGCGCGCACCGTGCAGACCGTTCGCGAGTCGGCCGACTCCATTCACCTCGGCGCCGATGAAATCGCGACCGGCAACGCCGATCTTTCCGCACGCACTGAAAACCAGGCCGCATCGCTCGAAGAAACGGCGTCGAGCATGGAAGAATTGACTGCCACAGTGCGTCAGAACGCCGATCATGCGCGCGAAGCAAACGCGCTCGCCGAAACGGCCCTCGAGGCGACCTCGCGCGGCAGCGAGGTAGTCGACAAAGTGGTGGACAAGATGCGGGGCATTGCGCAAAGCTCGGACAAGATCGCTGAGATTATTTCGGTGATCGACGGCATTGCGTTCCAGACCAATATCCTCGCGCTGAATGCGGCCGTCGAGGCGGCGCGCGCAGGCGAACAGGGCCGCGGCTTTGCAGTCGTGGCAGGCGAGGTTCGCGGACTGGCCCAGCGCAGCGCGCAGTCGGCCAAGGAAATCAAGACGTTGATCAGCGAATCGGTCGCCGAGATTCAGGGCGGATCGGCACTCGTCGAGCATGCCGGCGAAGCGATGAGCAACGTGTCCGCCTCGATCTCGCGCGTGACGCAGATGATGGCTGAAATCAGCGCGTCCTCGCTCGAGCAAAGCACGGGCATCGAGCAGGTGAACCAGGCGGTTGTGCAAATGGACGAGATGACGCAGCAAAACGCGGCGCTCGTCGAGCAGGCTGCGGCAGCGGCGGCTTCGCTGCATCAACAGACTCAGCAATTGAAGCAGGCGGTTTCCGTGTTCGAAATTTCGGCGGCTGTGTTGCGCACACAACAGATCGACGAAACGCCGGCGGAATTCGGGCAATTTGCGGTGTCGGGAATGCGCGCAATTTAAACGGTTCGCGCTCAAAAATCGGGCAGCCGGAAAAGAAAAATGGCCCGCGGAAGCGGGCCATTCTTGTATTAGGCGCAAGCGCCTACGCGTGCCTCAATGTACCGTTGGTACTTAGGCCGGCGTGATGTTCGCAGCTTGCTTGCCCTTCGGGCCCTGCTTCACTTCGAACGACACTTTCTGGTTTTCCTGCAGGGACTTAAAGCCGCTGCCTTGAACTTCCGAAAAGTGTGCAAACAGGTCTTCGCCGCCGTCGTCCGGCGTGATGAAACCAAAGCCCTTTGCATCGTTAAACCACTTCACAGTACCTGTTGCCATTTTTGATCCAGTAAATGTTGTGTATTGCATTCGCGACCGCTATTTCTCAAATCGAGATCGAGCGCGAAGTACGAGTTGTATCACGTCTTTATGATGGACGCCAATCAACCAGTATTCGGGTATTCCCCGGCTTCGGCCTTTTCGAGGCGTCGAGGGCACAAAAAAGGACGTGCCTCCGCGTAGGGTAAACTGCTTGTATTACTCTTCCAGGAAAAACATTGACACATTATTTGCAAGAAGAACTTACGTCGTTCTGGAGCCGTTTGACCCCCTATCTCGCGGTATTGGAGTCTAAATCACCTCAAGACGACGCCCCAGACCCCGTCGGCCGAATCACCGTGGATGCCGACGACCGCCAGGCTTTTGCCCTCCACACCACCGACCGCAAGCCGCAAGGTGGCACGTCCGACACGCCTACTGGCCAAAGCGCAACATATATGCGGACCAGATCGGCCGGCGCCGATTGGGGCCCTTGGCAGCGCGAAGAGTATTGAGCGACTGGGCGGCGGGAGTGAGTCGCGCCGCGGCGAATGTTTGGCGGATCTCGACTGAGGGCGAGGCCGCTAAAAAGAGCGTTCGCCTCGCTTGTACGTCGGCCTGCCGTGTCAGGCCGGCAACGCGTTGAAAGCCGTTGCGAGATGATAAGGCGTGGTCGACGGCATGTCGGCGCGCGCTACTTCACCCGTTGAAGTTTTGCATTCGAACCAGCCTTGCGGCCGCAAGAAACGTTGCTGGAACAGTTCGATTTGCCGCGGCAGATCGGCCCGCACGACGGCTTCGTCGTGGCTCGCTAGTGCTCGCAAATACTCCGTTTGCGCCCAGATGCGCTGAGTCGGATCTTTGATCCGCCCGTTTTCATCGAGCGACGCACAGACGCCGCCCGTTTCCTGATCCACACCATTGCGTTGCGCAAAATCGAACGCGCGCGTCAGTGTTTCCATCAGATCTGATCCCTCGAATAGCGCGCCTGCCCGCTTGGCCAGCCAGAACCATTCGAACTGATGCCCCGGCTCGAGGCGATTGTCGTCGGTGCCAATCGGCAATTCGGCGATGCAGCCCGACGGCGCATGCACGAAGTGACGAGCGACCGCGCCGGCCAGGCGCCTTAGTGCGGCGTCGAAAGCGTTGTCGCGCGTAGCTTCGCGGGCCGCGAGCCAAGCCTCCGTTAGATGCATCAACGGGTTCTGAACCGGTGTGCCGGTTACTCCGGTGAAGTCGGCCGTGAGTGCAGCATTGAAGAGATTGTCTTCAGCGGAAAAATGCGACTGAATCAGCGCGGACGTGCGATGCACGATCTCCAGCGCGTCGCGATTGCCGGAGCGTCGGCCATATTCCGCACAGGCGAAGACGACGAACGCATGTGTGTACAGGTCTTTCGCGGTGTCGAGCGGAGCGCCTTGCTCATCGACGCTGTAGAACCAACCGCCGTGTTCCGTGTCCTGAAAAGTGTGCGTAAGGGAGTCGAACAGGACTTGCGCGTGAGCTGCGTCGCCGGCTTCGGAGAACACAAAGAGTTGGCGCGCGCAGGCCATTGCCCGATAGCGTTGCGCGGGCTCCGGAAGGTGATGTTCCGCGCTGAGCGCTTCGTACGGCAGTTTGAGCGCTCCGTTGAAACCGGGCCCGCGCCACATCGGCAGGATCACGTTGTTGAAGTGCTCGCGCAGTCCCGCGGCGAGCGCGATGGCCGGGGCGGCGTCAGGGTTCTTGCTGGGCATAGTCTTGTTTCAAACGCGATGTTTCAAACGCGGTGTTTCAAAGCGCTCGTGTCAGCGAGCGTGCGTCAAGCGGTAGTGCAATTGCCGGCCGCACCGGCACACGTGCTGAGGTTGCAGACGCGGGGCACGCATGGGACACGCATGGGACAAGCGTGGGGCAGCGGCGGCCTGCGGCTTAGCATAATGGAAACGGAACGCATCCGGCGCCCAAAATCGACGAAGAAAACGCTCAAATAATTTCAAGAAGGAGAGAACGCGATGCTGGGTAACCTCGAACTCGTCTCCCGCCTAGTGTTGGCCGCGGCGCTCGGCAGCGTCATCGGCTTCGAGCGCGAACGTCTTTCGTGGGCGGCCGGATTGCGCACGCATATGCTGGTATGCGTGGGTTCGGCGCTGATCATGATCGTATCGGCGTATGGTTTCGCCGAAGTGCTCACAGGCGAGCATGTCGTGCTGGATCCCTCGCGGATGGCGGCTCAGGTTGTTTCGGGCATTGGCTTTCTCGGCGCCGGTTCGATCCTGCTGCGCGGCGAAATCGTCCGCGGGCTGACGACGGCTGCGAGCCTGTGGTCGGTCGCCGCGATCGGGCTGGCGGTCGGCGGCGGGCTCTACACGGCGTCAATCGCGGCGACCATCATCATTCTGATCATCCTCGCGGGCATCAAGCCGCTTGAGCGGCGGTTCATCACGGTCAAGCAGCGACGCCAGGTGACCATGCTCGTCGAGCGCGGCGCCATGACGTTTCACTCGCTGCATGACGAACTTGGCGCAGCGAGCCCGCGCGTCAAACAGTTCGTCATGCAGCAAAGCGACGAAACACCCGAATGCGACGAGGTCATGATTACGCTGAATCGCGTGTCGAATGTGGAGTACGAGGCGATCTGCACGCGCTTGCGCCAACTGCGCGGTGTCAGGGAGTTCAGGCAGGACGACGCGTCGTCTTGAAACCGGAAAAACGTCGGCGAATGGCTTCGGTGGCGGAGGGCACCATGCGACAATGCGGTCTCGAAAAATTCCAATGGCATTGACGAGCGGTGCCAGCGCCCGCTCCCCGCGACGACCGCTCTTTTCTCTATGGCAGATTCCGCAGTATCCACGCAATCCCGGCCTCGGCGCGACGCTTCCACGAAGAAGCGGCGCGAGGCCACGGTCTCGACCGAAACCGAAAAAAAGCTGGCGCGCGCCGCGCGCTCGGCACAACGCCTTGCACAACTGAGCGACGTCTCGCGCGACGACAGCACGCTCGACCTGTTCCCCGACGATCCGACGCGTGCCACGCTGGAAGCGATGAACATCGACGTCCGCCAGGGCACGCTGCACGGCTTCGAACTGCCCGATGTCGTGCTGGCCGCCGTGGGCGCGCTCGATACGCCGAGCGACAGCACGTCAGCCGACGCAAAAGCGGCGCGCCGTGCGCCTCGAGCAGCCAGGGCCGATGAACCGGCCCGGATAGACGCGCAATTGAGCGGTCTCGAAACAGAGCCCTCGACGGTGGCCGGGCCAGACGCCGCGCATCCGGTGCCGGCTACCGGTTTGAATGACCAGAATGAGACAGTAGTATCGCCGCGCGAGGCTATTCCTCCGCTGTCCCCCGCGATGGCCGCCGCGACGGTGGCGCGCAGTGTCACCGCGCTGCGTCAGGCAGCCGAGCGGGAGGTCGAGACGGTGGACTCTGCGGTAGGAACCCGGCCGGGGACAGGCGGCAAATCTTCGCAGCGTTCGGCTTCGGGCAGGAAGATGGGAGCGGCGGTTGCAGATCAGGCGGACTTAGCAGAAGGGTCCTCCGTTAGCGCACGGGGTGAAGTCAGTGCGAGGGACGCGACGTCAGCATCGGCATCGGCGCGCAACGCGAACGAATCGGCCGAGGTGGACCGCTCAATGCGTGAGACGTCGGCCACGGCTTCATCCGCCGACGTGGGCTCAGCGTTTGCCGCTCCCTGGCAAGAAGCGCAACGAGCGGAAGCCGCTGCGGCTGCCGCTGCCGTGCAGCGCGCAGCCCCGGAACTCGATCGTGCGCGGGCAACGGCCTTTGCCGACACCGTCGACGCGCTGTACGGCGTGATCTCCGACCAGCGCCGTGCAGCGACGGACCATTCGCGTCGCATGAAATGGATGCTGTCGATCGTGGTCGGCGCGCTGCTCATGACGGTCGCGATCGGCATTACGCAGACCATGCTGCTTATGCGCCTCACCCGCGAAACCACCGCGCAACAACATCGGATCGAACAGATGTTGCAAAGCCAGCAGAGCGCGATGGCCAGCGTGCTCGACACACAAATGGCGATGGCCAATGCAGCCGCCCATGCCGCCCCGCCCACGCTCACACCGCCGCCCGCACCGCAGCAGGCGCTCATGGCTCCGGAATCCGCGAACGGCCAGCGCGTCGTGCACGCGCGGCACATCAGAAAGCCGAAAACTGCAAATTCGCACTGACAACCTGCGAACAGCTGCCTGCCGCGCCGGCGAAACGCCGGGCGCGGCGGCAGCTTCCATCCCCTCGCCCCACGCGGTCCGCACTGAAAGGCGTGCGAACGCCTCGGGAATCTTCAAGAGCGCGCTAGCCGGGCGCCACGTAGCCATCTCGAAGCCAAGCCCCCGCCCGCGTCCATGTCCATCGCCGCGCAACCGAAGCCGTCGATAAAAACAGGGACGTTGTAATGCTGCAACGCAATATCACTGTCCAAAGGCCGCGACAGCGCGTCGCATCGAATTAATGTTGCATTGCACTAGCTTTTGCCTAGGGAAAACCCTATAATTCATCTTAAGGGAAAACCCTAGCAAATGCAGTACTAACCGGGAGTCGCCATGAGCTTCATCTTTGCATTGTTCCAAAAGGTCAGCGACCTCTTTGCGTCGCCCCACTTGCCGCTTGACTCGGACTACTCGTACGCAGCGCGTTCGCGGGAAGCAGAGCGTCAGCGCAAGGCGCAAGCCACGCTGTTCGGCATCAAGCTGTCCGACTAATAACAGGTCTGAAAACCGGGCGCGCTCGTCGCGCCGGGTGCGCATGTCAATGCGCGTGCGTCATTCAAGCCACGGTCCGCGAAAGCGCGCCGTGGCTTTGTTTCATCTGGGCATTCGTTAGGGCGTCGGTCTATCTTTGGCGACGCTGTTTTCGTCGCCGAATATTTCCCGGCCGAAATGAATGTAACGGCGCCTCACCTATCGGCAACCCGCGAGCCGGACGAATTGCCGCGAAAGTCGTATGCGGACGGACGTCGGAACCGAAATAACGGTTCCCCAATCCGTCCCTTTCTTTGAAATGTGCGCTTACAAGTGCTCACGTCTTCATGCGAGTTGCGTCGCTAAAGTTGGTTTCAAGCGCAGGGCGTCCTTGACGGGCCGGAACTTCGAAGCCCGATCTGCAAGGCGCTGGCTCGATTCAACCTTGACGGGAGAGAACTATGAAAGCCTTCAACAAAACATCGCGTTCGATCATTGCAGCTTTGCTCGCGGGCGGCGCCTTGCTGGCAGCCGGCAGCGCGTCGGCACAAGAACGCGTGATCGTGGAACGCGGTCCGGGTCCGGTCGTGTATGGCGAGCCGCACATGATGCCGGTGGGCGTGTCGATCAACATCGGCTGGCATGGCGACCGCTATTACGACGGTCACCGCTATTGGGATCACGACGACTGGATGCGTCACCATCCGCGCGACTATGATCCGCGTCACCACGGTCGTGACGAACATCGTCCGCCCCCGCGCTACTAATTCGCACATGACCGCGCCGTTTCTTGCGGCGTGAACCCGGCAAGCAAAGCCGGCTCTTCCTCGCGGAAGGCCGGCTTTGTCGCATCCGGCATTGTCGACTTGCGTACTGCGCTATCCTTTAACGCTTTCGTCGATGTCAGCAAAGGGAGCGGTCGTGAGCAAGGCAGCGAAGGCAGTAATAGGAGTGGTTGGGACGGGACTGATGGGCGTCGGCATCGCCACGCAAAGTGCCTTGCACGGATACCGGACTGTCGTGCACGACGTGGACGCGGCGCGTCTTGCGAGCGTCGCGCCGAAGGCGGAAGCGGTGCTCGACGAATTGATCGACGCCGGCCGCATCGACTCGAAGGCCAAAGAGGCCGCGCTCGCTCTGATCGAGACTCATGCGGAACTGGACGGCATGCGGTCGGCGGATTTCGTCATCGAAGCGATCCCCGAGGTGCTCGAGTTGAAGCACCGTCTGTATGAAAAGCTGACTGCGATTCTCGCCCCAAACGCTATTCTAGCCAGCAATACGAGCGGCTTCCCGCCGGATCAGCTCGTCGCTCCGCTGGTCGCAAAAGAGCGTTTCGTGATCGCGCATTTCTGGAATCCGCCGCACATGATTCCGCTCGTCGAAGTGGTGCCCGGAAGCGCGACTGCGCCCGACGTCACGGCGAAGACCGCAGAATTGATGAGCGCAATCGGCATGGAACCGGTGGTTCTCACAAAAGCGATTCCTGGATTCGTCGGCAACCGCTTGCAGTTCGCGGTGTTGCGCGAGGCGCTCAATATCGTGCGCTCGGGCGCCGCGACGCCGGACGTGGTGGATCGCGTCATGAAAGCGTCGCTGGGCCGCCGGTGGGGAATAGTTGGGCCGCTGGAAGC
>Ga0209796_10000360_pt1 | contig 33782 bp, 24 predicted proteins | sample AgamicOrSfrz_FD_187167 | JGI IMG/M metagenome (GOLD analysis project Ga0209796, IMG submission 187167) | Agave microbial communities from Guanajuato, Mexico - Or.Sf.rz (SPAdes) (version 2) | ecosystem: Host-associated > Plants > Phyllosphere > Phylloplane/Leaf | place: Guanajuato, Mexico...
AAGGCCGGGGCGAGGCGCAGGGACGCGCCGAGAGGGCATAGCCTGCAGGGATGCAGGCTGGTGCCCGACCCGAAAGCCTGGAGGAATAAGCTGAGTGCACCGCGAAGCGGCGATTTTCTTTGCCGGGAGCCGGGGTAGCCAGGGGGGAGGCGGCGAGCCCCCCTGGCACGTTCACCGCAGCGGAAGGGACATAAAGCAGAGGTACTTTAGTGAACGGAACCCTTCCACCTCAGTCAATTAGAAATATCAAAGTGCTTAACTGACTGGCATTACAGCCTTTAGGCTGTCATTTTTTTACCTCACCACCGGGCATTGTTTACGCCCAGTAACTCACCGCCAGGCCCAGGAACAACACCAGCCCTACATAGTTATTGTTCAGGAACGCTTTAAAGCAGGCTTCGCGCTCGCGGTTTGCGATAAGCTTTTGCTGATAGATGAACAGCACGCCCGCCGCCGCGATCGCCGCGTAAAATGCGCCGTTAAGCTGGTTCAGGTAACCAATGCCCACCATTAACCCCAGCACCGCGACCTGCAAAATCCCGATGATCAGCTTGTCCTGACGACCAAACAGAATGGCGGTGGATTTGATGCCGATTTTCAGATCATCGTCCCGATCGACCATCGCATATTGCGTGTCGTAGGCCACGGCCCAAAGGATATTGGCCAGGAACATCAGCCAGCAGCTCAACGGCACGCTTTCGCTGACGGCGGCAAACGCCATCGGGATCGACCAGCCAAAGGCGGCACCCAGCACCACCTGCGGCAGGTGGGTGTAGCGCTTCATAAACGGGTAGACCCAGGCCAGCGCCAGCGCTGCCACGGAGAGCAGAATGGTCATGGTGTTTAGGGTCAGCACCAGCAGGAACGAGAGCAGGATCAGCACCACAAACAGCGTGCGGGCCTCTTTCTCGGTGACATCGCCGCTCGGCAGCGGGCGATTAGCGGTGCGTTTTACATGGCCGTCAAACTTACGGTCGGCATAGTCGTTGACGACACAACCCGCAGCGCGCATTAACCAGACGCCCGCCACAAACACTGCCAGGATCCACAGCGGCGGCAGGCCGGGGGTAGCCACCCACAGCGCCCACAGCGTCGGCCACAGCAGCAGCAGCGCACCGATCGGCTTGTCGGTTCGCATCAGGCGGTGGTACGCCAGCAGCTTGTTCTGCGTGAGACTCCTCTCCATTTTTTCTTCCTCTTAGTACAGCGGCGACGCCGGTAAAAACAGCTCGGTCAGCATCAAGGGTTTACCACTCAAGCGCAGGCGGGAACGGCGTCCCAATAGCCCGGCCTCGTGCCCAATCTCGATAAAATCACGGGTAAGCTCGGAGGAGGTGAACAGATAACGCCCTAGCGGGGTTTTGCCCATCTGTTGCAGCGCCATCTCCGGCCCGGTGAGGGTGGACTCAGGCACCACGGTGCGCCCGGCCAGCCACGGCTCGCCATCGGCACAGAGCAGGATCTCCCGCAGCCAGTAACGTGCCTCTTTCGGCAGCAACGGCAGCTCATCTGCCACCGCGTCAGGCGTGACAAATCCCTCCTGAATGAGGGTGATGGTGACCTTTTTGCCCTGCTGCTCAAAACGTTTGGTCATGGAATCTTCCAGCAGCAGCCAGTCGAGCTGATCCGGTTCCAGCGCAGGAATTTCGTCAAAATAACGCAGTGCGCGCAGGAGCAAAAGCGCGGGGTGTGACATGCCTGACTCTCCGATACATAACGTGAAGCTATTGTATCGCAGAAACGCGGAATGGGGGCGGGCAAACGTGAACTAGCGAACATTATCGCAACAGAGATGCAACAGCGGCAGTCAGCGCAAAAAAAGTGCGCCCGCAAGGGCGCACCAAACTACTGACAAAATCAGCACTGTGGGGAGACGGTCACCCCTTGCCTTTTACACTGCTGATAAAGGTGGAACGGGCAGTGGTCGAGCCTAAACGCTCGGCTTCATCGAGGAGTTTCAGCGCCTTATCGACGTCACCTTTAGCAACTGCCTGTTTAATGGCCTGATTGAAGTAGGTTTCGGTGTCATTCAGCACCGGCTCGGCTTTCTTCGCGGCGACCGGGGCAGCAACAGGAGCAGCAGGAGCCGGTGCAGCGGCTGGTGCGGCGTAGACCGGGGCAGGTGCTGCGGTGTTACCCACGGTGACCGGACCCTGGCCGGAAGAACCAAACAGCGGGCCGACCAGCACGCTGGAGGCATTATTGGTAGAAACTTTCAGCTTCAGCTCGCCGTCGGTGACGTGGCGGGCAAGCGGATCCGGGATATCCGGTACGGCGTTGCCGGTGCCTTTGGCATAGGCTTTTGCCGGGTTGATGAGTTTGGTGGTTTGCTGCAGATCCTTATCAGTGGTAAACACCAGGACGTACAGTTTTTGCTGGCCCAGCGCAGGCGTCAGGCGCATCACCCCTTCCAGGCGGTCAGCGCTCATTACGCCCGGCTCCTGGTAGGTAAAGTATTCGCTTGGGAAGTAGGCCGATGGCGTCAGGTTCTGATCCAGAATCAGCACGTTCGGGGCGAATACGCTGGTTTGCTTGTTCACTACACTGGTCAGCGTAAGGGTGATTTCACCGATATTGGCAGGCACGCTGTAGGCCGCTACCGGGCCGCTGATCCCCGGCACATTCAGGGTCTGGCCGCCGGTAGAAAGCTGGGTGGTCTGGGTTTTAGACTGGTCGACAGGCGTCCAGACTAACTGTTGCAGTGCGGCAGCCGGTACAGCAGGCGCGGCGCTGGTGTTTTGCGGTACAAAATTGACGTTCGCCAGGGTGACGGCGGGCGCACTTGCCAGTAACCCTGCGGAGAGGCACAGCGCGACGAGACTTTTCTTCATTTTCATTATGTTTACCTCAGATAGCATCAGCACTGCGGTGGCCAGGCAATAGCGCGCAGCACCCTATGAAGAGAGGGGCTTGCGCCCCTCTTTTAGGTCAATACATCAGGTGTTACGTATTACCACCAGATTTCCATCTGGGCACCGAAGGTCCACTCATCGTTGTCGCCACGGCTGAAGGTTTTCGCGGAAGTGTCGCGGTACGCTACGCCAGAGGTGTAGCCAGTATCGCCGTTGTTCGCGTAGCCCCATTTCTCATCCCACTTGGCGTAGGTTGCGAAGACACGGATAGCCGGACGAGACCAGATGCTGTCGCCTGCCTGCCACTGTTGTGCCAGGGTGATTTTGTACTGGTTGTTGGTATCGTCAGTTTTCTGAGATTTAACGTTGTCGTAGCCAACTTCCAGCAGGGTGGACATGATTGGCGTCCATTTGAACATTGGACGAACACCGACGGTCCACCACTCGGTGCCGTTGTTGTTGTCGCGGTCAATGTTCTGGTACATACCGACGTACATCAGGTCCCACTGGTCAGCCAGGGTGATCGCACCGTGGTCGATCACGCGGATCATAGAACCGTCGTTATCAACGCTACCGCCCTGTGGAATACCTTTGCCGTTAGAGGTCATAGAGTCCGTGCCGTACTGCACAACGAACTTGTTAAAGCCTTTCAGCATGCTCTGGGTGTGTTCAGCAGTGAACATCCAGCCATCTTTAGAGGCGCCAGGCTGCAGATAGTAATCGTCTGGAATGTTGGTGTGACCGTAGTCAACGCCCAGCTCCAGGGTACCGCCTGGGTTGATTTCCATGCCCGCTAAACGAACATCGAAGACATCGTTCGGTACGACGTTGTCATAAATGCGATCGCCATTGGCATCACGATCGGCGAAGGTTGCAGAACCGCCGGACTCAGAAGAACGGGTTGCTGCCAGAGAGAGTTTACCGAAGCCCAGATCGATGTTTTCGATACCTGCACCAGGACCAGAGATATCCCAGTAGTAGAAGTCGATCATGTGGACGTCATGACGCTGATAGAAGCGCTTACCGGCCCAGATGGTAGAGCCTGGCAGCCATTCAATCAGGTTTTTACCCTGCACGTTTGCTTCACGGAAGGCCGGGCTGGTTGATTCCCAGTCATTCTGCTGTGAAACGGAGTAGGCTACGTTGGTGTCGAAGTAGAAGCTCTTGTCGCCCTCTTTCCACACTTCCTGGCCCAGTTTCAGCTCGGCATAGGTTTCACATTCGTTACCAAGACGGTATTTACTTTGTGCACCTGTTGCCTGGAAACACTGCTGTTCGCCACCACTCCCGGTCCAGCCAATGCCAGAACGAGCATAACCTTTAAAGTCGACAGCGCCGGCCTGGGCAGACAGGATGCCTGCCGCAATGGCGACCGCCAGAGGGACTTTGCGCAGAGTAATCATTATTCTATCTCCTGAGATCATTGCTTTTCTTTGAACACTTCACCTGATGGTTTCGTGCTTATTATTGGGATTGCTTAAACGCCTGGCTCCTGGTGCAACCGACGACATGCAGTGCCATCTTCTCGGAACAGATGGCAGCGCTCTGGCGGCAAGCCGATAGCGAATGTGGCACCCTCTTTTACCAACACCACGTCATTCTGGCGGTACACCAGGTTCTGACGAATGGCTGGGATCTGGATATGAATCTGTGTTTCGTGACCAAGTTGCTCAACCACCTGAACCTCACCTTCCAGCGTCACATCAGCGATGTGGCTCGGCAGCAGATGCTCAGGGCGGATCCCGAGGGACATGTTTGCCCCTACCTGTACGTTTGCACTGTCTACCGGTAACCACACCTGCTGGCGGTTAGGCAGTTCAACCTGAACCTGTTCAATGGCGGTAGCGGTGACTTTGACCGGCAGGAAGTTCATCTTTGGCGAGCCAATAAAGCCCGCAACAAAGCGGTCTGCCGGGTAGTGATAGAGTTCCAGCGGTTTGCCCACCTGGGCCACGCGACCGGCATCCAGCACCACAATCTTGTCGGCCAGGGTCATCGCTTCGACCTGATCGTGGGTGACGTAAATCATGGTGCGGCCCAGACGCTTGTGCAGGCGGGAGATTTCAATACGCATCTGCACGCGCAGCGCGGCGTCGAGGTTCGACAGCGGCTCATCGAGCAGGAACACGCGCGGCTCTGCCACCAGCGTACGGCCAATCGCCACACGCTGACGCTGACCACCGGAGAGCGCCTTCGGCTTACGCTCCAGCAGGTGTGCCAGCTGGAGGACTTCGGCAACCTGGGTCACGCGCTGGTTAATGGTCTCTTTTTTGGCGCCGGCCAGCTTCAGGCCGAACGACATGTTCTCGGCAACGGAGAGATGGGGATAAAGTGCATAGGACTGGAATACCATCCCGACGCCGCGCTCCGCAGGCGGGATATCGTTCATACGGGTATCGCCAATCATCAAATCACCGCTGGTGATGGTTTCCAGACCGGCAATCATGCGCAGCAGCGTGGATTTACCACAGCCTGACGGGCCAACAAAAACCACGAATTCGCCTTCCTGAATATCGAGGTTGATATCTTTCGATACCACCACGTCACCCCAGGCTTTCGTTACGTTACGCAGTTCTACGCTCGCCATGCCCTACTCCCTTCGTTACAACCTGTCATCGACAGAAACATTCAATATGGGCTGACTATGCGGTATCGCAACGCGTCGCGAATCCTCCACCCCCTGCCTTTTTTATGGGGGAGGAGGCGGGAGGATGAGAGAGAGGACTCCACCAGCGCGGCGCGGGGGCTGAGGCTAAATTCGTGATGTCACTGGCAAAATTCACCGTACTTTTATGTGCGCTGGGACACATAACTCAATTTTATGCAACGCAGATCACATAAAACGGGGGTGGGGCGTAGGGGACGGGAGGATGGAAAGAGGATGTCAAATAAGGAGACTGAGCGACGTTGAACCACCTCATGTATCCACAGCACATCACCAAAAAGGATGGCAGATATGAATATCAAGACTGGCGCACGCGTTTTCGCATTGTCCGCCCTTGCAGCAATGATGATCTCCGCTCCGGCGCTCGCCAAAATTGAAGAAGGTAAGCTGGTAATCTGGATTAACGGCGACAAAGGCTACAACGGCCTGGCCGAAGTGGGTAAAAAATTCGAGAAAGATACCGGCATCAAAGTCACCGTTGAACACCCGGACAAACTGGAAGAGAAATTCCCGCAGGTTGCGGCGACCGGCGACGGCCCGGATATCATCTTCTGGGCGCATGACCGTTTCGGTGGCTACGCACAGTCTGGCCTGCTGGCAGAAGTTTCTCCCGATAAAGCCTTCCAGGACAAGCTGTTCCCGTTCACCTGGGATGCCGTGCGTTACAACGGCAAGCTGATTGCTTACCCGGTAGCGGTTGAGTCGCTCTCCCTGATTTACAACAAAGATCTTGTTCCTAACCCGCCAAAAACCTGGGAAGAGATCCCGGCGCTGGATAAAGAGCTGAAGGCGAAAGGCAAGAGCGCGCTGATGTTCAACCTGCAAGAGCCGTACTTCACCTGGCCGCTGATTGCTGCCGATGGCGGTTACGCGTTCAAATTTGCTGACGGCAAATATGACGTGAAAGATGTCGGCGTGGACAACGCAGGCGCGAAAGCGGGTCTGACCTTCCTGGTTGACCTGATCAAGAACAAACACATGAACGCAGACACCGATTACTCCATCGCTGAAGCCGCGTTCAACAAGGGCGAAACCGCGATGACCATCAACGGTCCGTGGGCGTGGTCCAACATCGATAAGAGCAAAATCAACTACGGCGTCGCGGTACTGCCAACCTTCAATGGCAAACCGTCTAAACCGTTCGTTGGCGTGCTGAGTGCCGGTATCAACGCCGCCAGCCCGAACAAAGAGCTGGCGAAAGAGTTCCTGGAAAACTACCTGCTGACCGATCAGGGTCTGGAAGAAGTGAACAAGGATAAACCGCTGGGTGCTGTGGCGCTGAAATCCTTCCAGGAAACGCTGGCGAAAGATCCACGCATCGCCGCCACCATGAGCAACGCCGAGAAAGGCGAAATCATGCCGAACATCCCACAGATGGCTGCCTTCTGGTATGCCACCCGTACTGCGGTGATCAATGCCGCCAGCGGTCGTCAGACTGTGGATGCCGCGCTGAAAGATGCTCAGGGTCGTATTACCAAGTAAGACAGGCTGTAACCCCCTCATTCCGGCCTTCTCTCTTGAGGGAGAAGGCCTCTCTCTCAGGGAGAGGCCTGGGATGAGGGTTGTTTAATTGTTGTAGAGGAAGATCCCCATGGATGTCGTTAAAAAGAAACACTGGTGGCAAAGCGACACGCTGAAATGGTCAGTGATTGGTCTGCTGGGTTTGCTGGTGGGTTACCTTATTGTTTTGATGTACGCCCAGGGGGAGTACCTGTTTGCCGCCATGACGCTGATCTTAAGCGCGGTCGGCCTCTATATTTTTGCGAATCGTAAAGCTTACGCCTGGCGCTATGTGTATCCGGGTGTGGCCGGGATGGGACTGTTTGTTCTGTTCCCGCTGATCTGCACCATCGCCATTGCCTTCACCAACTACAGCAGCACCAACCAGCTTGCGCAAGAGCGCGCCCAGCAGGTGCTGATGGACCGTTCTTATCAGGCCGGTAAGACCTTCAACTTTGGCCTCTACCCGGCCGGTGATGAGTGGAAGCTGGCGCTGACTGACACGACCACGAACAAATATTACGTCTCCGACGCCTTTAAATTTGGCGGCGAGCAGAAACTGGCCCTGAAAGAAGCAGACGCCCTGCCAGAAGGGGAGCGCGCTAACCTGCGTGTCATCACCCAGAATCGCCAGGCGCTGACCCAACTGACCGCCGAACTGCCAGACGAAAGCAAAGTGATCATGAGTTCGCTGCGCCAGTTCTCCGGCACCCGCCCGCTCTATACGCTGGGCAATGACAGCACGCTGACCAACAACCAGACCGGCGTGAAGTACCGTCCGAACAACGACATCGGCTTTTACCAGTCTGTGAATGCTGACGGCAACTGGGGCGACGATAAACTCAGCCCGGGCTATACCGTCACCATCGGCTGGGACAACTTTACCCGCGTCTTCACCGACGAAGGCATCCAGAAGCCCTTCTTCGCTATCTTCGTCTGGACCGTGGTCTTCTCGGTACTGACCGTGATCCTGACCGTGGCCGTCGGCATGGTGCTGGCCTGCCTGGTGCAGTGGGAAGCGTTAAAAGGAAAAGCGATTTACCGCGTCCTGCTGATCCTGCCGTATGCCGTGCCGTCGTTCATCTCGATTCTGATTTTCAAAGGTCTGTTCAACCAGAGCTTTGGTGAAATCAACATGATGCTGAGCGGGCTGTTTGGCATTAAACCGGCCTGGTTCAGCGACCCGACCACCGCCCGTACGATGATCGTTATCGTCAACACCTGGCTCGGCTATCCGTACATGATGATCCTGTGCATGGGCCTGCTGAAGGCGATCCCGGATGACCTGTACGAAGCCTCGGCGATGGACGGTGCGACCCCGTTCCAGAACTTCTTTAAGATTACGCTCCCGCTGCTGATCAAGCCGCTGACGCCGCTGATGATCGCCAGCTTCGCCTTTAACTTTAACAACTTCGTGCTGATTCAGCTGTTGACCAACGGTGGCCCGGACCGTCTCGGCACCACCACGCCGGCTGGCTATACCGACCTGCTCGTGAGCTACACCTACCGTATCGCCTTTGAAGGCGGCGGGGGCCAGGACTTCGGTCTGGCGGCGGCCATCGCCACCCTGATCTTCCTGCTGGTAGGCGCGCTGGCGGTGGTGAACCTGAAAGCCACACGCATGAAATTTGACTAATTGGAATCACCAGGCGTTATTGGCGCAGCCAGTTTGGGCGCTGCCAGCACGCAAGAACCGGAGCGTACACAAAGTACGTGAGGATTCTGAGCACTGTCAGCGTTCAAAACGGCAAGCAAAATGGCCTGGAGCGGTGTTAAGGAGTAAAGAATATTATGGCTATGGTCCAACCCAAATCTCAAAAGCTGCGCCTGCTGGTTACGCACTTAGGGCTGCTGATTTTTATCGCGGCGATCATGTTCCCGCTGCTGATGGTTATCGCCATCTCCCTGCGTTCCGGGAACTTCGCCACCGGTAGCCTGATCCCGGAGCAAATCTCCTGGGAGCACTGGAAACTGGCGCTGGGCTTCAGCGTGGAGCACGCCGATGGCCGCGTCACGCCGCCGCCGTTCCCGGTCCTGCTGTGGCTGTGGAACTCGGTGAAAGTCGCCACCATCACCGCGATTGGTATCGTGACGCTCTCCACCACCTGCGCTTACGCCTTTGCCCGTATGCGCTTTAAAGGGAAAGCGACGCTGCTGAAAGGGATGCTGATTTTCCAGATGTTCCCGGCGGTCCTGTCGCTGGTGGCCCTGTATGCGTTGTTCGACCGCCTCGGCCAGTATGTGCCGTTCATCGGCCTGAACACTCACGGCGGGGTGATTTTCGCCTATCTTGGCGGTATCGCGCTGCATGTGTGGACCATCAAAGGCTATTTCGAAACTATCGATAATTCGCTGGAAGAAGCGGCGTCGCTGGATGGCGCAACCCCGTGGCAGGCATTCCGTCTGGTGCTGCTGCCCCTGTCGGTGCCGATTCTGGCGGTCGTCTTTATTCTGTCGTTTATCGCCGCCATCACTGAAGTGCCGGTCGCGTCACTGCTGCTGCGTGATGTGAACAGCTACACCCTGGCGGTAGGGATGCAGCAATACCTCAACCCACAAAACTACCTGTGGGGCGACTTTGCCGCAGCCGCCGTACTCTCCGCTATCCCGATCACCGTCGTGTTCCTGTTGGCCCAGCGCTGGCTGGTGAACGGCCTGACCGCAGGAGGCGTGAAAGGTTAAGTATCATTGTTATACCACTGCAACCCTCAACTTTGCCTTGATGTCTTGATCCAAACTTGTGACTGTATTCGGCGGCCCTCGGGCCGCCCTTTTTTTATTCCCGTTTCAGCCGCTTCGAGTTGCACAGCCAGAGCGTAACCACCAGCAGCAGGATGGCCGCCGAATAAAGCAGCACGTCGAGGGGTGATTTATGATCGACGATGATCAGCCGCACAATCGCGGTGATCCCAATGTAGACAAAGTAGCGAAGCGGGAAGTGAAAGCCCGACTGAAAGTACTTAACGATCAGGGCGATAAATTCGAAGTAAAGAAAGTAAACCACCAGCCCTTCAACCAGCTCGTATTTGCTGGTTTGCTCAGGGGCAAAAAGCACATCAGCCAGATGCACCGTCTCTTTACCGAGGAAGATGACGAGAATCAGGCCAAGGCTCAACAGACCCAGGTTCAGCACGGTCTGTAAAAGGGTCGAGATAAACTCAACGCGTGGGCGAGTCAGGGATGTCATACAGCACCTCATTCTCCGGGGCGAGGTTCCTGTATAACGCAAAAATGTGACGGGGATCTATATTTTTTGTTTATATTTTGTTCAGGTGCAAACCCGCAGGTAAAAAAATGCCGGCAATAAGCCGTAATGCCAGCCAGTTAAGCAATTCGATATTTCTCAGTGACTGAAGTGGAAAGCTTACGTTCACTAAAGCACCTCTGCTTTATGCCCCCTCCGCTGCGGTCAATGCTTCGGCGATGTTCAGCCGGACTCCCCCACCCTCACGCTTCTCGGTCGCCTGAATGTGGCACGGGTGTTGAGTCCCCGCTGAAACCGGCGAACCGGAGACCGGATGACAAGGGCTGGACGCCAGGGATGGCGGCCAGAGGCGAATCGAGACAGGATGTCGAGTTGAGCCGACCGCAGGCAGCCGGTCGGGAGGTGAGCGCAGTGCGAAGCACCGGTTTCATTGCGGGGCCGCGGGAATTGACAAGGGGGGCCCGGCGGCCCCCCTTGTCACGTTCACGGGTTGTGTAATGCCATGTTCTGCTGAACCTGAGGTGAACGGAACAATCCACCGGGCTTAACTAAGCGGCATTACGGCAATAAGCCGAAACTGTTCACAGCAGCGAGATTAGGCACGCCATGCTTTATAACGGTTAATCAGACCGTTGGTAGAGCTGTCGTGGCTGTTAATATCCTGGTTATCACCCAGCTCCGGCAGAATGCGGTTAGCCAGCTGTTTACCCAGCTCCACGCCCCACTGGTCGAAAGTGAAGATGTTCAGGATGGCGCCCTGGGTGAAGATTTTGTGCTCATACAGGGCAATCAGCGCGCCCAGGCTGAACGGGGTGATCTCACGCAGCAGGATGGAGTTCGTTGGACGGTTGCCTTCGAACACTTTGAACGGCACAACGTGGTCCAGGGTCGCAGGATCTTTACCCTGATCGCGATACTCCTGCTCAACCACATCACGCGCTTTACCGAACGCCAGCGCTTCAGTTTGCGCGAAGAAGTTCGACAGCAGCTTCGGATGGTGGTCAGACAGCGGGTTGTGCGTAATGGCCGGGGCGATAAAGTCGCAAGGAACCATTTTGGTGCCCTGGTGGATCAGCTGATAGAACGCGTGCTGGCCGTTGGTGCCTGGCTCACCCCAGATGATTGGGCCGGTCTGGTAATCCACGGCGTTGCCGTTACGGTCAACGTATTTACCGTTGGATTCCATGTTGCCCTGCTGGAAGTAGGCCGCGAAACGGTGCATGTACTGGTCGTACGGCAGGATCGCTTCGGTTTCAGCGCCGAAGAAGTTGTTGTACCAGATGCCGATCAGCGCCAGCAGTACCGGCAGGTTTTTCTCTGGTGCGGTGTTGGCGAAGTGGTTGTCCATCGCGTGCGCGCCGGAGAGCAGCTCAACAAAGTTGTCGTAGCCCACGGAGAGGATGATCGACAGGCCGATAGCGGACCACAGGGAGTAGCGGCCCCCTACCCAATCCCAGAACTCAAACATGTTGGCGGTGTCGATACCGAACTCGCCAACCGCTTTGGCGTTGGTAGAGAGCGCCGCGAAGTGTTTCGCAACATGCTGCTCGTCGCCAGCCGTTTTCAGGAACCAGTCGCGCGCGCTGTGGGCGTTGGTCATGGTTTCCTGGGTGGTGAAGGTTTTGGACGCCACCAGGAACAGCGTGGTTTCCGGGTTCACCTTTTTCAGCACTTCGGCGATGTGGGTGCCATCGACGTTAGAGACAAAGTGCATGTTGAGGTGATTTTTATATGGACGCAGCGCTTCGGTCACCATGAACGGGCCGAGGTCGGAGCCGCCGATACCGATGTTGACTACGTCGGTGATCGCCTGGCCAGTGTAGCCTTTCCAGTTACCGGAGATGATGGCTTCAGAGAAGGCTTTCATCTTTTCCAGTACGGCGTTCACTTCCGGCATCACATCTTTGCCGTCAACGATAATAGGGGTATTGCTACGGTTACGCAGAGCCACATGCAGTACTGCGCGGTCTTCGGTGCGGTTGATCTTCTCACCGGAGAACATGGACTTGATGGCACCGCTCAGATCGGTCTCTTTCGCCAGATCCTGCAGTTTTGCCAGCGTCTCTTCGGTGATGCGGTTTTTGGAAAAATCGACCAGCATCTGATCGTCGAAGGTCGCGGAGAACTTGCTGAAACGATCGCCATCTTTCGCGAACAGTTCCGCGATGGTGACGTCTTTCATTTCATCAAAATGTTTCTGTAATGCCTGCCAGGCTGAAGTCTGCGTTGGATTGATATTTTTCATAGCAATACTCTTCTGAATTGAGAATTGTGACCTCGGTCGATTGTAGCCTCTGTCGCCAAAAATTGTGATGGTTTTTATGCCATTGGCCTGGCCTGCATCAAGTGCAGCTCAAAAGCTCCAAAAGTATAGCTGTTATAAGTCCTGTTTCTCATATGGAAGGCAGCATGAAAAATCCGCATAATCCCGGCGTTGACAGGATCCCCTGCACATTTTATTTATACACACGGTATTTGCGCCTGCACCGATAAAACTATTTTGTCCTTGTGCCATGGTCGCTTTTTTCCTTCCCTGACACGAGGTTGTTATGACGAGTTTTGTTGTCGCCAAATTTGGCGGTACCAGCGTGGCCGATTACGACGCCATGAACCGCAGCGCCGATGTGGTGCTGGCCGATCCTGATACCCGCCTGGTGGTGCTGTCCGCTTCGGCTGGCGTCACCAATCTGTTGGTCGCCCTTGCTGAAGGGCTGGAAGCGAGCGAGCGCCAGGCGAAGCTCGAAGCGCTGCACAAAATTCAGTTCGATATTCTTAGCCGCCTGCGCGATCCAAGCGTGATCAGCGAAGAGATTGAGCGTCTGCTGGAAAATATCATCACTCTGGCGGAAGCCGCCTCTCTGGCCACCTCCACCGCCCTGACCGACGAGCTGGTCAGCCACGGCGAACTGATGTCGACCCTGCTGTTTGTCGAAGTGCTGCGCGAGCGTAACGTTGACTCGCTGTGGTTTGACGTGCGTAAAGTGCTGCGCACCAGCGACCGCTTTGGCCGTGCCGAGCCGGACATTACCGCCATTGCCGAACTGACCACCCAACAGCTGGCACCGCGTCTGGCAGAAGGCATTGTCATCACCCAGGGCTTTATCGGTAGCGAAGCCAAAGGCCGCACCACTACGCTGGGCCGTGGCGGTAGCGACTACACCGCAGCCCTGCTGGGCGAAGCCCTGAAGGCGTCCCGCGTGGATATCTGGACGGACGTGCCGGGTATCTACACCACCGACCCGCGCGTGGTACCGGCGGCAAAACGTATTGATGTGATCGCCTTTGAAGAAGCCGCTGAGATGGCGACCTTTGGTGCGAAAGTACTGCATCCGGCGACACTGATGCCTGCCGTGCGCAGCGATATTCCTGTTTTTGTTGGCTCCAGCAAGGATCCAAAAGCGGGCGGCACCATGGTGTGCAATACCACCGAAAACCCGCCGCTGTTCCGTGCCCTGGCGCTGCGTCGCAAGCAGACCCTGCTGACCCTGCACAGCCTGAGCATGTTGCACTCCCGCGGCTTCCTGGCCGACGTGTTTAGCATTCTGGCGCGCCACAGCATCTCGGTCGATCTGGTGACCACCTCAGAAGTGAACATCGCCCTGACCCTGGATACCACAGGCTCTACCTCCACCGGTGATACCCTGCTGACCCAGTCCCTGCTGATGGAGCTGTCGGAACTGTGCCGTGTCGAGGTGGAAGAAGATCTCGCCCTGGTGGCCATCATTGGCAACGAGCTGTCCCGCGCCAGCGGCGTGGGCAAAGAGGTATTTGGCGTGCTGGAGCCGTTCAACATCCGCATGATTTGCTATGGCGCATCCAGCTACAACCTGTGCTTCCTGGTGCCTGGCGCCGAAGCCGAGCAGGTTGTGCAGAAGCTGCATCACAACTTGTTTGAGTAAGATGAACATGGCCCGGATAACCGGGCCATTTTTTTATCCTGCCAACACCGTTCTCATCAGCAGTGAATCCAGCGAAGCTATCTCACCATCGCGGCTGTCGGGCAGCGTGGGTGGGTTTTCACCCCGTTCGAGCTCGTGCTGAATGAAAGCGTGCAGCAAAGGGCGTCTCGGGCCGTACTGCGCTTCTCCCGCGCGCTGTTTTATCGCCAGCAGCTCATCGATCTCCTGACGTAACGCCGCATCAAGCTCGCTTCCCGCCAGCAGTTCGGCAAAGCGCATCGGCGGCATGCCTTTTCCTGCCTCTACCCAGCGCACCGCTAACAGCGGCCGCAGGACATAAAAGTACTTCTTCAGCCGCACTTCTTCGTCCTGTAAATAAACGCGGAAGTTTTTGCGTGCCATCGAGTAGTAATGCCAGCGCGCACGCACAGGGGAAAACCAGGCGGGCACCTGCGCGCGTAGCTCTGTTATCACCCTGTCGCTCTGCTGATAGACCACCGGCGAATCCAGCCACTCAATAAGCGTAGGGTTGGCCGCTTTAAGCAGGCCAAGCGCCTTGCGCCACTCCCAGCCGCTGACGTCCAGTTCGTCGTCTATGGGCAGCTCGATCACGTCCCGCTGCGGCTCGACGCGTAAATACCAGTCAGGCTTATGCACATACAGGAAGCGCACGTCATAATCGCTGTCCGGGGAGGCGAATCCCCAGCCCCGGCTGCCCGATTCGCAGGCGTACAGCACGGTGACATTGAATCGCTGCTCTATTTCGTGGAGTTGCTGCCGCACGCGCTCGCGCATGGCGGTATCCACACCGTTATCAGTCATCTCTTTTATCCTTTTACACACACAACCTGACGCAGGGTATGAACGATTTCGACCAGTGAGGCCTGGGCCGCCATAACGGCATCAATGTCTTTATAGGCCATCGGGATCTCATCGATCACCTCGTTGTCTTTTCTGCACTCGACGTGGGCCGTGGCGCGGATCTGATCGGCAACGGTGAAGCGTTTTTTGGCCGCCGTCCGGCTCATCACCCGCCCTGCCCCGTGGCTGCAGGAGCAAAAGCTCTCTTCATTGCCCAGGCCGCGCACGATAAAGCTCTTCGCGCCCATCGAGCCGGGGATGATCCCCATCTCGCCCTTCTGCGCCGATACCGCCCCTTTGCGCGTCACCAGTACCTCTTCACCAAAATGCCGCTCTTTCTGGACATAGTTGTGATGGCAATTCACCGCCTCCTGCTGGGTAAGGAAAGGTTTTGGCACAATGCGCGAGAGCGCGGCCAGCACGCGCGCCATCATCACCTCGCGGTTATGGCGGGCAAAATCCTGCGCCCACTCTACGGCTTCGATGTAATCGTTATAGTGCCGACTCCCCTCCTGGAAGTAGGCCAGGTTTCTGTCCGGCAGGTTGGCGATATGCTGCTGCATATCTTTCTGCGCCAGAGTGATAAACACATTGCCGATCGCGTTGCCCACGCCGCGCGAGCCGCTGTGCAGCATGACCCACACGCGTTGCTGCTCGTCCAGGCAGATCTCGATAAAGTGATTGCCGGTACCCAGCGTGCCCAGATGCTGATGGTTATTGGTTTTCAGCAGCTGCGGGTACTTATCCGTCAGCCTTTTAAAACGGGGTGCCAGCGTCGCCCAATGGTTATCCACTTCATCCGGCGTCTTCTCCCATGCTCCCTTGTCGCGACGGGAGCGGGTATTGGTGCGCCCGTGTGGCACCGCCTGCTCAATGGCGCTGCGCAGACCGTGAAGATTATCCGGCAGATCGGCTGCCAGAAGGGATGTTCGTACGGCAATCATCCCGCAGCCGATATCCACCCCCACCGCCGCCGGAATGATGGCCCCTTTGGTGGGGATCACGCTGCCAATGGTGGAGCCTTTCCCGAGATGGACATCCGGCATCACCGCCAGATGTTTAAAAATAAACGGCATCTTCGCGGTATTCAGCAGCTGCTCGCGCGCCTCTGGCTCCACGGGCACGCCATGCGTCCACATTTTTACGGGCGCACTGTGCTGCGCCGTTAACACGTCAAAATCATTCTTTTTCATGGTGCTGACCCTCAGGACTGTCTGTTACCGGAAGTACTGCCAGAAGCGTGCCAGAATCCTGTGCCTCCACAGATAAAATTTATATGATTGATTATATTGCCTTTTATTTTCAACGCCTCGCCAGACATTGCTTAACCCGCAGAATATTTTTATCTTTTAGTATCGGTTTTTATCTTGCAGGATAAACATGAAAAAGCGGCGAGTGGTTATTGGTGTTCTGGGTACGGTGATGGACAAACGCGGCAAGCGGGCCAACCGCTTACGCAAATGGCGCCCGACCGTCGCGCTTTGCCAGCAACCCGGTCTCCCCGTCGACAGGCTGGAGTTGCTCCACCAGCCGCAGGATCGGGGGATGGCGGAACAGATAACGGAAGACATCAGGCTGCTTTCTCCCCATACCACCGTGCGACCGTGGCCCGTCACCATTGCCGATCCCTGGGATTTTGAAGAGGTCTACGCCGCGTTCCTCGACTTCGCCACCCATTACACGTTTGACACCGAGAATGAAGAGTACCTGGTGCATATTACTACCGGCACCCACGTGGCACAGATCTGCTGGTTTTTACTGACCGAAGCGCGGTATCTCCCCGCCAGCCTGATCCAGACCGGCCCCGCCAGCAGGGATGCCTCCGAAGAGGCCGTACCCATCGGGCGTTACTCGATCATCGACCTGGATTTAAGCCGCTATACCACGCTGACCAGCCGCTTTCAGCGCGAGCAGCAGGAATCCATTTCGTTCCTGAAAGCGGGGATTGATACCCGTAATGCCACCTTCAACGCCCTCATCGACCAGATCGAGCGCGTGGCGCTGCGCTCGACCGCCCCTGTTTTGCTGACTGGCCCCACAGGGGCCGGAAAATCCTTCCTCGCCAACCGTATATATCAACTTAAGCAATCCCGCCATCAGCTGACGGGCAGGCTGGTGGCGGTCAACTGCGCCACGCTGCGGGGTGACAACGCCATGTCCACCCTGTTCGGCCATGTCAAAGGGGCATTTACCGGGGCGGCCACGGCGCGCGCCGGACTGCTGCGTGAGGCCGACGGCGGCGTATTGTTTTTAGATGAGATCGCTGAACTGGGCCTCGACGAACAAGCCATGCTGTTGAAGGCTATCGAAGAGAAAACCTTCTTCCCGTTTGGCTCCGATAAAGAGGTCAAAAGTGATTTTCAGCTGATTGCCGGTACGCACCGGGATATGCGGCAGTGGGTGGCGGAAGGGCGTTTTCGTGAGGATCTCTGGGCGCGTATCAATATGTGGAGTTTTGCCCTGCCCGGCCTGGCGCAGCGGCGGGAGGATATCGCCCCCAACGTGGAGTACGAACTGCAACGCTTCGCGACGCAAACGCAATCCCAGGTGCGTTTCGACAAAGAGGCGCGTGAGCGCTATTTGCGTTTTGCTGACTCGCCTCAGGCGTTATGGCGCGGCAACTTTCGTGAACTGGGTTCCTCTGTCGCGCGGATGGCCACGCTTGCCGAACAGGGGCGCATCACCTTAGCGCTTGTTGAGGAGGAGATCGTCAGGCTGCAGGAGAGCTGGCAGGCCGCCGCGCCATCTCCGGTCATGGACCTGGATCTTTTCGACCAGCGCCAGCTGGAAACCGTGCTGGAAGTGTGCCGTCGTAGCGCCTCTTTATCCGAGGCCGGACGTGAACTCTTTGCGGTTTCGCGCATGAAGAAAGCCAACCCTAACGATGCCGACAGGCTGCGCAAATATCTCGCCCGCTTTGGCCTGAGCTGGGAACACCTCCACCCGGGATCATGAAGAAAATTTGGTTGAACAAAAATCATTAGCAGGATAAACACTATCTCTAAGCCGGGCTTGAACCCGGCTTTTTTTATAACTACATGACACAACACAATCGCAAGGAATACGTATGTTATCCGCTATCACCCGGCTGTTCCCGTTATGGGCGCTGCTGCTCTCTGTTCTCGCGTATTACACGCCAACCACCTTTACCTCCATTGGCCCGTGGGTCACTACGCTGCTGATGCTGATCATGTTCGGCATGGGCGTGCACCTGAAAATCGACGATTTTAAACGCGTGCTGTCACGCCCGGCACCGGTTGCGGCGGGGATTTTCCTGCACTATCTGGTCATGCCTCTGGCCGCCTGGGTGCTGGCCATCGCCTTTAAGATGCCGCCGGATCTCTCCGCCGGGATGGTGCTGGTAGGCAGCGTGGCCAGCGGTACGGCCTCCAACGTGATGATCTATCTGGCGAAGGGGGATGTGGCGCTGTCGGTGACGATCTCCTCCGTCTCCACGCTGGTGGGCGTGGTGGCGACGCCGCTGCTGACACGTCTGTATGTGGATGCCCACATTCAGGTGGATGTGATGGGAATGCTGCTGAGCATTCTGCAAATCGTGGTGATCCCGATTGCGCTGGGGCTGATTATTCATCACCTGTTCCCGCGGCTGGTGAAAGCCCTTGAGTCGTATCTGCCGGCGTTTTCGATGGTCTGCATTCTGGCGATTATCAGCGCCGTGGTGGCGGGCTCTGCGGCGCACATCGCCTCTGTCGGTTTTGTGGTGATTATCGCTGTGGTGCTGCATAACATCATCGGACTGCTGGGTGGCTACTGGGGTGGGAAGCTGTTTGGCTTTGACGAGTCCACCTGCCGTACGCTGGCGATTGAAGTGGGGATGCAAAACTCAGGTCTGGCCGCTGCGCTCGGCAAAATTTACTTCTCGCCGCTGGCGGCACTGCCTGGCGCGCTGTTCTCGGTATGGCATAACCTTTCCGGTTCCCTGCTGGCGGGTTACTGGTCAGGTAAGCCGATCCAGGACCAAAAGAAACACGATGTGGTGAAGGAAGGTTAATTCAGCTTCGCGGCAGCGAAGGCATGCTTTACACTGAAGCCTCGTCCACAGGAGGCTTCAGGTATGTCCACACCGAGATTGACCCAGAAAGACATGACGGAAAGCGAGCAGCGCGAACTGAAAACCCTGCTCGATCGCGCCCGTATCGCCCATGGCCGACTGCTGACCAACGCCGAAACCAATCACGTGAAGAAAGAGTACATCGACAAACTGATGGCGCAGCGTGAACAGGACGCTAAAAAAGCCCGCAAGCTGAGAAAAGAGCAGGCTTATAAGGTGGATAAAGAGGCGACATTTTCCTGGTCGGCAAATACCCCAACCCGTGGAAGGCGCTGATTAGCGCCCTTTCTTTTTGCGCCCTGGCTGGGTAAAGCGTTTGCCGTTTCCGGCCGGTTTGCCCCGGCTTTTCTCTTCCGTTTGCGGCGCCTTGACCACCGGGCGTTTGATGCCCTGCGTTTTCGGCTTTGCCTTCGCTTTCGGTTTCGCTTCTGAGGATGAGTTCTCGATCAGCTTGAACAGCTCAATCAGCTCGTCGTCGGTCAGATCGCGCCACTCGCCCAGCGGTATGCCGGAGAGGCTAACGTTCATGATGCGGGTACGTTCCAGCTTCGTTACTTCAAAACCAAAATGTTCGCACATGCGGCGGATCTGGCGGTTTAACCCCTGAACCAGAGTGATACGGAAGGCGAACGGTGCCTCTTTCTTCACTTTGCACTTTTTCGTGACCGTCCCGAGGATCGGAACGCCCGCCCCCATCCCGCGAATGAAATCATCCGTCACCGGCTTGTTGACCGTGACGATGTACTCTTTCTCATGGTCGTTACCGGCCCGCAGGATCTTATTCACCAGATCGCCGTGGTTAGTGAGGAAAATCAGCCCCTGAGAGTCTTTGTCCAGACGGCCAATCGGAAAGATACGGCTGCTGTGGTTAACGAAATCCACGATGTTGTCGCGCTCGCCATCTTCCGTGGTACTGACAATGCCAACCGGTTTATTCAGCGCGATAAATACCAGGTCTTCTTCGTTCCGTGGCTCGATCAGTTGACCATTCACTTTGACCACATCGCCAGGAACAACCTGATCGCCAATAGTGGCGCGTTTACCGTTGATAAACACGTTGCCCTGTTCGATGTAACGGTCAGCCTCGCGGCGCGAGCAGATCCCGCTCTCGCTAATGTATTTGTTTAATCGGGTGGATTGAGTTGGCAGCATAATTTCTCCTGTAGAGGCGAAATATACCTTAGGTTTGGGCTGGTAAAAAGATCAGCCCACGGTCACTGAGACAGGTCTCCGGTTTGCTGAACGTCATGACCTGCGTATCAGGCCCCGCAGTGTGGTCCTGCGAGGCGTTATCCAGATTAATACTCATCCCGGCTGTCGTCTTCGTCCGGCTGCTCCATCACACTGTATGCCACCGCGCAGAAGAGCGAGTTAAGACGCTTCATATCCCCCAGCAGGCCCATATGCAGGGAGCTGGTCTCGATGCTTTGCACGTTTTGCTGGTGCAGTCGGTCAACGTGCGCGTGGGAATAGCGGCGGTTGAGGATACGGAAACGGTGCTTATTACGACGCAGACGACGGGCGCTGGCCAGATCGCTGGAGAAGAAGACCGACATCGCCAGCTTCAGGTTGGCGAGGAGCTGGTCGTGCAGCGCATCCAGCTCTTTGACCCCTTCGAGGGAAAACGCCCGCCGGGCCGCCAGCGATTTATCCGCGATTTCACTCCCCATGCGCTCGACGATATCAGAGGCCTGCTCCAGGTTGAGCGACATCTCGATGATCTCTGCCCAGCGGCGGGACTCCTCCTCCGCCAGCTCATCTTTCGGCATCCGCGCCAGATAGAGCTTAATGGCGGTATAGAGCACGTTGATGTCATCCGCGAGCTTGCGCAGATCTTTCTCTTCTCGCGGCTCGCCGTGCATGACCTTTTTCAACCCCTCCAGCATCAGCTCCATGGCATCGCCCATGCGCAGCGTCTCCCGGGCGGCATTGGCCAGCGCCAGCGCCGGGGTGTCCAGGGCTGAGGTATCCAGATGCTTCGGCTTCAGGCGCGCATCCAGCTCTGGCTCATCGCGGATAACCCGCTTACAGAACCGCGCCATTGGCTCGGCAAAGGGTACCATCGCCACGCAGCGCACCAGGTTGTAGAAGACGTGGAAGTAGATCACCAGCTCCGATTTTGGCAGCGGCAAGTTGTCCATCAGATTCGCGAGCGGATAGACGAACGGCAGGATGACCAGGCTCCCCACCAGCTTGAACAGCAGGCTGCCGAGCGCCACGCGACGGGCTGCGGCATTGGCGGCGCTGTTATTAAGTACCGCCAGCAGGCCGGAGCCGAGGTTGGCACCAATAACCAGACACAGGGCCACCGGGAAGGAGATGATCCCTGCCGTAGTGAGCGTGGCGGTAAGCAGCACCGCCGCCAGGCTGGAGTAGCTGATCAGGGCAAACACTGCGCCAATCAGCGCATCCAGCAGGATATCGCCGGTCAGCGAGGCAAAGATGACCTGTACGCCGCTGGCCTGGGTGATGGGGGTGACAGCCTGAACGATCAGCTCCAGCGCCAGCAAAATCAGCCCGAGGCCGATCCCCACCCGTCCCAGTTGCCCGGCGCGGGTCTGTTTGCGGCCAAGGAAAAATATGACGCCAATGAAAATCAGCAGCGGCGACAGCCAGGAGAGATCGAAGGTTAATACGCGCGCCATTAGCGCGGTGCCGACATCTGCGCCGAGGACAATCACCAGCGCAGGGGTCAGCGCCACCAGATCCTGGGCCACAAACGAGGTGACCAGCATGGTGGTGGCATTACTGCTTTGTACCAGCGCAGTGACGCCAATGCCGGCACAGAACGCGAGCGGCTTTTTCTCAACGCTGCGGCTGAGGACGGTACGTAAGCGGGCGCCAAAAACGCGCATTACGCCGGTGCGGACAATATGTGTGCCCCAGACCAGCAACGCCACGGCAGAAAGCAGATGTAGCAGTGTCAACACGAGTATCGGTTCTCCTTTTCGTTATCCGTTTTCCTGAGGTTCCTTGCAGGCTGTATTGCCGGATGACGGCGATGCCTTATCCCGCCTGGGCGCAGGCATGTTAAGCAAAAGCGCCACCGGGCAGTACATCGGGCAATATCGAAGGAACCTTCGTTCAGTATAAGGTCTTAAATGTCAGAAAGAGACAGGGCACCCTGTGGGTGCCCTGTTTGTTGTAAGGAAACGTGACCTTAGTCTGCGTCGTACCCCAGATTCGGCGCCAGCCAGCGCTCTACCTCCGCGACGCTCATCCCCTTACGCAGGGCATAATCCTCTACCTGGTCGCGCTGGATCTGCGCCACAGCGTAGTACTTGCTGTCAGGATGGCTGAAATACCAGCCGGATACCGATGCACCCGGCCACATGGCGAAGGATTCCGTGAGTTTCATGCCGGTGTGGGCTTCGACATCCAGCAGTTGCCAGATAGTGCCTTTCTCGGTGTGCTCCGGGCAGGCCGGATAGCCTGGCGCCGGGCGGATCCCCTGGTAGTTCTCGCGGATCAGCTCCTCGTTGCTGAGGTTCTCGTTCGGCGCATAGCCCCAGTACACTTTACGCACTCGCTCATGCAGGTACTCGGCAAACGCTTCGGCCAGACGGTCGGCGATCGCTTTGACCATGATTTTGTTGTAATCATCATGCTGCGCTTCGAAGGCATCCGCCAGCGCGTCCTCCTCCAGCCCGCCGGTCACGGCAAAGGCACCGATGTAGTCGGCTTTACCGCTCAGCTTCGGCGCGACGAAGTCGGCCAGGCAGTAGTTGGCAAAACCGACCTTCTCGGTCTGCTGACGCAGATGGTGGCTGACCGTCAGCACGTGGGTGCGGGTTTCATCGCGATAGATCTCGATATCATCCCCCACGCGGTTCGCCGGGAACAGCCCCACCACGCCGCGCGGGTTGAGGGTTTTCTCTGCGCTGAGCTGGTCGAGCAGGTCGTTGGCATCTTTAAACAGGCGCTGAGCTTCTTCACCTACCACCTCATCTTCGAGGATGCGGGGATATTTCCCGGCCAGCGACCAGGTCATAAAGAACGGCGTCCAGTCGATGTAGTTACGCAAGGTTTCGATGCTGGCCGTTACCTCCTGCACGCCCAGGCGATGGGCGACGGGCGGCGTATAGCTGGCCCAGTCAAAGGCCAGGTCGTTATCCCGTGCCGCCGCCAGGGTCACCGGCGGGGTGCGCGGTTTTTTGCGCGCGTGCTGGATACGCACCGTTTCGTACTCTTTGCGGGTTCTGGCAACAAAGTCGTCACGCTGGGTTGCTGACAGCAGCGCCGAGACCACGCCTACCGTGCGCGAGGCGTTCTGTACGTATACCGTCGGCCCGCTGTAGTTCTGCTCGATCTTCACCGCGGTGTGCGCTTTCGAGGTGGTCGCGCCACCAATCAGCAGCGGCAGGGTAAAGCCCTGGCGCTCCATCTCTTTCGCCACGTTGACCATCTCATCCAGCGACGGGGTGATCAGCCCTGAGAGGCCAATCAGGTCAGCATTCACTTCGCGCGCGGTTTTGAGGATTTTATCCGCCGGCACCATCACGCCCAGATCGATAATTTCGTAGTTATTACACTGCAACACCACACCGACGATGTTTTTGCCGATGTCGTGCACGTCGCCTTTCACGGTGGCGATCACCATCTTGCCGTTGCTGGAACCTTTCTCTTTACTGGCTTCGATAAAGGGTTCCAGATACGCCACCGCCTGCTTCATGACGCGAGCGGATTTGACCACCTGCGGCAGGAACATTTTGCCCTCGCCGAACAGATCCCCAACCACGTTCATGCCGTCCATCAGTGGCCCTTCGATCACTTCAATCGGGCGCGTGGCCTGCTGGCGTGCCTCTTCGGTATCCTGTTCGATAAACTCGGTGATGCCTTTCACCAGCGAATACTCAAGACGCTTATTCACGTCCCAGGAGCGCCACTCGGCCTGCTGGACGTTGGCACTGTCGTCGGCTTTGCTGCCGCGGTATTTTTCAGCCAGCTCCAGCATGCGCTCGGTGGCGTCGTCGCGGCGGTTCAGAATCACGTCTTCAACCGCGTCGCGCAGTTCGGCAGGCAGGTCGTCATAAATCGCCAGCTGCCCGGCGTTGACGATACCCATATCCATGCCGTTACGGATGGCGTAGTAGAGAAATACCGCGTGGATCGCTTCACGCACCGGGTCGTTACCGCGGAACGAGAACGAGACGTTGGAGACACCGCCTGAGATCAGGGCATGTGGCAGCTCGCGTTTGATGTCTTCGCAGGCCCCGATAAAGTCCTGAGCATAGTTGTTGTGCTCTTCGATCCCGGTCGCCACGGCAAAGATATTCGGGTCAAAGATAATGTCTTCTGGTGGGAAACCAACCTCTTCGGTCAAAATTTTGTACGCGCGGCGGCAGATCTCAATTTTGCGCTCGCGGGTATCGGCCTGACCGACCTCATCGAAGGCCATCACCACCACGGCGGCACCGTAGCGGCGCACCAACTTCGCGTGATGTATAAAAGGTTCGACACCCTCTTTCATGGAGATGGAGTTAACGATGCCCTTGCCCTGAATGCACTTCAGGCCTTTCTCGATCACTTCCCATTTCGAGGAGTCGATCATAATCGGCACGCGGGCAATGTCCGGCTCCCCGGCGATGAGATTAAGGAAACGCACCATCGCCGCTTCGGCGTCGAGCATCCCCTCATCCATGTTGATATCAATAATTTGCGCGCCGCTCTCAACCTGCTGGCGGGCAACGTCCAGCGCTTCGCTGTATTTCTCTTCTTTAATCAGGCGCTTGAACTTCGCGGAGCCAGTCACGTTGGTACGTTCACCCACGTTCACAAACAGGCTGTCATCGCCGATGTTCAGCGGCTCAAGTCCGGCCAGTCGGCAGGCAACCGGCAGTTCGGGCAGCTTGCGCGGGGCCAGGCCTGCCACCGCATTGCTCATAGCGGCGATATGCTCTGGCGTGGTGCCGCAGCAGCCGCCGACGATATTCAGGAACCCGGATTCGGCCCATTCGCGGATCTGCGCCGCCATGGTCCCGGCGTCGAGATCGTATTCACCGAAGGCATTCGGCAGACCAGCGTTCGGGTGAGCAGTGACGTAGCATTCGGCGATGCGCGACAGCTCCTGCACGTACTGGCGCAGTTCGTCCGGCCCCAGCGCACAGTTCAGGCCAAAGCTCAGGGCATCGGCGTGGCGCAGGGAGTTGTAAAACGCTTCCGTGGTTTGTCCTGAGAGGGTACGGCCAGAAGCATCGGTGATCGTACCGGAGATCATGATCGGCAGATCCACGCCCAGCGCGTCGAACTCCTCTTTCACCGCATAGATCGCAGCTTTGGCGTTGAGGGTATCGAACACCGTTTCAATCATGATCAGATCGGAACCGCCCTCCACCAGCGCACGGGTCGACTCGCGGTACGCGGCCACCAGCTGGTCAAAGGTGACATTACGAAACGCCGGATCGTTCACGTCCGGTGAAATAGAGGCGGTGCGGTTGGTCGGGCCAAGCACGCCTGCTACGTAGCGCGGTTTTTCCGGGGTGCGCGCGGTCCATTCATCGGCGCAGGCACGCGCCAGTTTAGCCGCCTCGTAGTTGATCTCCGCCGACAGGGATTCCATCTGGTAATCCGCCATGGCGATAGTTGTCGAGTTGAAGGTGTTGGTCTCAACGATATCCGCGCCCGCCTCGAAATAGGCGTAATGAATGGCGGCGATAATCTCTGGCTTGCTGAGAACCAGCAGGTCATTGTTGCCTTTTAGATCGCAGGGCCAGTCGGCGAAGCGGTCGCCGCGAAAGTCGTCTTCACTCAGACGATAGCTCTGGATCATGGTGCCCATACCGCCATCCAGCACCAGAATGCGTTCATTTAACTGCGCACGCAGTTGATCTACTTTGCTGCTCACACTTGCTCCCGACAACGGTCAACCAGGCCAAAAGGCCAGCAGACCATACTGGCATAATCTTGCAAGGGGGAAAAGTCACACCGCGGTAACATGAGACATGTTCACTATAACTCCTCCGATCAGTACGGATAGCGGTTGCAAAACGCCCAAATAAAACGAAAATGATTTCCACGATACAGAAAAAGGAGCCTGTCATGGTCGCCACCGTTCCCGCTAAACGCGGCAGAAAACCCGCCGCCGCAACCGCCCAGCCGGGTGGACAAGTCCAGTCTCTGACGCGGGGCCTTAAACTGCTGGAGTGGATAGCCGAGTCGCACAGCAGCGTGGCGCTGACCGAGCTGGCCCAACAGGCAGGCTTGCCGAACTCCACCACCCATCGCCTGCTCACCACCATGCAGCAACTGGGCTTTGTGCGTCAGGTGGGCGAACTGGGGCACTGGTCCGTGGGTGCCCACGCGTTTATCGTCGGCAGCAGCTTTTTGCAGAGCCGTAACTTGCTCGCCATCGTGCACCCGATCCTGCGTAAGCTGATGGAGGATTCCGGCGAGACGGTCAACCTGGCGGTGCTCGACCAGAGCGATCACCAGGCGATTATTATCGACCAGGTGCAGTGTACCCAGCTGATGCGCATGTCGGCTCCCATTGGCGGCAAGCTGCCGATGCACGCCTCCGGAGCAGGAAAAGCATTTTTGTCCCAGCTCAGCGAAGAGCAGGTCACCGGCCTGTTGCATCGCAAAGGCTTACACGCTTATACCCACGCGACGCTGGTGTCACCGTTACATCTGAAAGAGGATTTAGCCCTGACGCGTAAGCGCGGTTACTCCTTTGATGATGAAGAGCATGCCCTCGGCCTGCGCTGCCTTGCGGCGTGCATTTATGATGAGCATCACGAGCCATTTGCCGCCATCTCCATTTCCGGGCCGATCTCGCGGATGACTGATGACCGGGTGACCGAGCTGGGTGCGCTGGTGATTAAGGCTGCTAAAGAAGTGACGCTGGCGTACGGCGGAGCGCGCTGATGAGCACGTTAAAATCCTACTGGCAGGATAAATATCCGCAGGCGTTATGCTGGGCTTTTGGCGATTCGCCAACGTTGGCCGACGAGCTGGCGGCGCTGGTGGTATCCGGTAAAAAGCGCGGCACCTGCTGTTCGTTAGCCAGCTACCGCCAGGAGCAGCCTCCCGTCACGCCCGGCGCGTACCATATTGTGCTTAACGGCGCGGGCGATGCCGTCTGCGTTATACGCACGCTCGCGCTCAGGCTGATACGTTTCGATGAAATGACCGCCGAACTGGCCGCCATGGAAGGGGAAGGCGATCTCAGCCTGGCTTACTGGCAATCGGCTCATCAGCAGTTCTTTGAGCGAGAAGGAAGCTGGTCGCCGGAAATGGAGCTGATTTACGAAGAGTTTGCCGTGGTGGAACTCGCTGGCCAGCCATAGCGTACGCTAAACCGCTGGCGACGGCGGTAGGCGTATACGTCCTCCACGTGCCCGTTCTTAATGCGCGTTTGCAACCTGCGCCAGTAGTCCGCCCGAAACAGATCGGCATGCATCTCCTCAAAGAGCGCCCCAATGCGCGGGTCGGCACATAGCCAGTGCCGAAACTCTTCCGGGAAGACATCCCCCGGCGAGACGCTGTACCACGGTTCGCTGGCGAACTCATCCTCTGGATAACGCGGCGGCGGGATCTCACGGAAATTCACTTCCGTCATGTAGCAAATTTCGTCGTAATCGTAGAACACGACCCGTCCGTGCCGGGTGACGCCAAAGTTTTTAAACAACATATCGCCCGGGAAAATGTTAGCCGCTGCCAGCTGACGGATAGCGTTGCCGTACTCTTCGATGGCATCGTGGAGAACCTGCCCTTCCGCCTGCTCCAGCCAGATATTGAGCGGGACCATCCGGCGTTCGATATAAAGATGGCTGATGGCAATCCGGTCCCCCAGGTCAGTGATCTTGCCTGGCGCTTCCTGGAGCAAAAGCGCCATCAGTTCCGGCGCAATCTGTCGCTTATCAAGCACGAAGTTCTCAAACTCCTGGGTATCGGCCATTCGCCCGACGCGGTCGTGCTCTTTAACCAGCTGATAGCAGGCGCGGACGTGAGCGGCAGACATCTCTTTCTGCGGGGCAAATTTATCCTTAATCACCTTAAAGACCCGGTCAAACCCCGGCAGGGTAAAGACCAGCATTACCATTCCGCGAATGCCCGGTGCCTCGATAAACTGCTCGTCAGCATGGGCGATATAGTGCAGGTATTCCCGATAGCTCTCAGTTTTGGCGTGTTTCTGACACCCTATCGCCATATACAGTTCGGCGGTGGTTTTACCAGGCAGGATCTCCCGCAGCCACTCCACCAGCGCCCCTGGCTGCGGGGCATAGACCATAAAATAAGAGCGGGCGAAGCCGAAAACGATGCTGGCCTCGGTGTTGGTGGTCAGGCAGGTATCCACCGCCAGTTGTCCTTCATCACTGCGATGTATGGGCACCAAAAACGGTACGGTGCCGTCGGGCGTCATCAGTTTGCCAACCAGCCAGGCCGCTTTATTGCGATAGAACAATTCGTTAGCGACCTGCAAATGGCTGTTTTGCAGCGTCTCTGTCCCCACCGCCTCGGACAAATGCGCGATGATATAGCCCACATCACGGGCACGGTTTTGCCATGGCAGGCGCAAAGGGAGATCGGCTAACACTTTGGTGAGTAATGCTTCCCAGCCGTTGTCGGGGAAAAAGTCTTTTGCCAGCGGTCGCGGCAGGATACGAAAACGTTGCTCAGGCTGAGAGCTGAAAATAAAGAGCCGCTCCGGTGATAAAGAGCGGTGATCGAACAGCCGACAATAGACGGAATTGAAAAAGCTTTCCGCTATTTCAAAGCGAGGGTAATCCGGCAGCAGATGGGTGTAATGCTCTTTCACTCGCAGTAAGAATGCGGCATCGGTAATGGTGTGCCCGGTAATACAGCGTAATTGCTCCACCACCAGGCCAACGTGGTGATCATAAAGGTGAATACGTTGCTTCATTGCCTGCTGCACGGCGTGCCAGTCAGCCTGCTCAAAGCGCTGCTGCGCCCCGGATGTCACTTCAAGGAAACGACCATACTGGGCATCGAAGCCTTGCAGAATGGTTTGTGCAATCAGTAACTCCAGCTCACGCGACATAGATCTCCCTTACCCCTGCCCTCTCGCCACAGGGGAGAAGGCGTAACGCTGTATTGTGCCAACCGTAATAACCCACGCCCTTTTGTTCCCTCCCCCCTGTGGGGAGAGGGTCAGGGTGAGGAGATCAGAACTGTGCTTCTTCGGTTGAGCCTGTCAGTGCGGTCACGGAGGAGGTGCCGCCCTGAATAATGGTCGTCACTTTATCGAAGTAGCCAGTTCCCACTTCCTGCTGATGCGAGGCAAAGGTATAGCCCTGTTTGCTGGCTTCGAACTCCGGCTGCTGGACCTTCTCGACATAGTGCTTCATGCCCTCGCCCTGAGCATAGGCGTGCGCCAGGTCGAACATGTTGAACCACATGCTGTGAATGCCCGCCAGGGTAATGAACTGGTACTTGTAGCCCATGTCCGACAGCGCCTGCTGGAAACTGGCGATAGTTTTATCGTCCAGATTTTTCTGCCAGTTAAAGGATGGGGAGCAGTTATAGGCAAGCAGTTTGCCCGGATATTTTGCATGGATGGCGTCGGCAAAGCGTTTGGCCAGCGCCAGGTCCGGGGTGGAGGTTTCGCACCACACCAGGTCAGCATAAGGGGCATACGCCAGGCCACGGCTGATCGCCTGTTCAATGCCAGCATGGGTACGATAGAAACCTTCGCTGGTACGTTCCCCGGTAATAAACGGGCTGTCATAAGGGTCACAATCTGAGGTGATCAGATCTGCCGCATCGGCATCGGTACGGGCAATCACCAGCGTCGGAACGCCCATTACATCAGCAGCCAGACGGGCCGCCACCAGTTTCTGAATGGCTTCCTGAGTCGGCACCAGCACTTTGCCGCCCATGTGTCCGCACTTCTTCACTGAGGCCAGCTGATCTTCGAAGTGAACGGCCGCTGCACCGGCTTCAATCATCGATTTCATCAGCTCGAAAGCATTCAGTACCCCGCCAAAACCGGCTTCCGCATCGGCGACAATCGGCAGGAAGTAATCCACAAAGCGTGGATCCTGCGGCTCAATACCGGACGCCCACTGGATCTGATCCGCACGGCGGAAGGTATTGTTGATGCGCTCCACCACCGCCGGAACAGAGTTTGCCGGATAGAGGGATTGATCCGGGTACATGCTGGAGGCCAGGTTGGCGTCTGCCGCCACCTGCCAGCCTGACAGATAGATCGCTTCAATGCCTGCTTTCGCCTGCTGCAACGCCTGGCCGCCCGTTAATGCACCGAGGCTGTTGATGTAGCCCTTTTTCGATTCGCCGTGCAGCAGACGCCACATTTTGGCCGCGCCCAGCTGTGCCAGGGTGCACTCCGGGTTAACCGAACCGCGTAACTTCACCACTTCCTCTGCGCTGTAAGGGCGTTCAATGCCTTCCCAGCGCGGTTGAGTCCACTCATTTTGTAATGCTTCGATCTGTTGGGTACGGGTTTTCATGTGCAGATGCTCCATATTGTTATGTGGTGAAATCACGCCAGCAGGCGGTAGCCTGGCAGCGTCAGGAAGTCGATTAACTCGTCTGAGGTGGTGATCTGTTCCATCAGGCGTGCCGCGGCGTCGAAGCGACCACTGCTGAAGCGATGCTCGCCCAGCTCTTCCTGAATGTTCAGCATCTCTTCCGACAGCATCTGGCGGAACAGGGCTTTGGTCACCGGTTTGCCGTTGCTGAGGGTCTTTTGATGGTGGATCCACTGCCAGATAGAGGTACGCGAGATCTCGGCGGTAGCGGCATCTTCCATCAGACCGTAAATCGGCACACAGCCGTTGCCGGAAATCCACGCCTCGATGTACTGCACCGCCACGCGGATATTGGCGCGCATTCCCTCTTCGGTGCGTTCGCCCTCGCACGGCTCAAGCAGCTGGGCGGCGGTGACAGGCGCGTCGTCCTCACGGGTGACGTGCAGCTGGTTTTTGTTATCACCGAGAATGCGGTTGAAGACTTCCATGGCGGTATCAGCCAGACCCGGATGCGCCACCCAGGTGCCGTCATGACCGTTGTTGGCCTCCAGTTCTTTATCGGCCTTCACTTTCCTCAGTACCTGGGTGTTACGCTCGCTGTCTTTGCTCGGAATGAACGCCGCCATCCCGCCCATCGCGAAAGCGCCGCGTTTATGGCAGGTTTTGATTAACAGACGCGAGTAGGCATTCAGGAATGATTTATCCATGGTGACCACCTGGCGATCCGGCAGGACACGATCGGGGTGATTTTTCAGCGTCTTGATATAGCTGAAGATATAGTCCCAACGGCCACAGTTCAGGCCAACAATATGGTCACGCAGGGCATGCAGTATTTCGTCCATCTGGAACACAGCCGGCAGGGTTTCAATCAGCAACGTGGCTTTGATGGTGCCGCGCGGCAGCCCGAAACGATCTTCGGCATAACTAAAGACCTCACTCCACCAGGCCGCTTCCTGCCAGGACTGGGTTTTCGGCAGGTAGAAATAAGGGCCGCTGCCTTTTGCCAGCAGATTTTTATGGTTGTGGAAGAAGTAGAGGGCAAAGTCGAACAGGCTGCCGGGGATTGCTTCCCCATTCCAGGTCACATGTTTTTCCGGTAAATGCAGGCCGCGTACACGACAGACCAGGACTGCCGGGTTGGGCTTGAGCTGATAAATTTTTCCTGCTTCGTTGGTGTGGCTGATGGTGCCATTCACCGCGTCGCGCAGGTTAATCTGCCCTTCGATCACTTTGCTCCAGTCGGGCGCCAGCGAATCTTCAAAATCGGCCATAAAGACTTTCACATTGGCATTGAGCGCATTGATCACCATCTTGCGCTCCACCGGGCCGGTGATCTCCACACGTCGATCCTGCAGGTCCTGCGGGATGCCGCGGATCGTCCAGTCACCTTCTCGAATGGAAGCGGTTTCCGAAATAAAGTCCGGTAGCTTTCCATTATCAATGTCTTGCTGCTGCTGGATACGTGCCGCCAGTAATTTATTGCGTTTTGGCGTGAAACGGGTCACCAGCTCGGTAAGAAACTCAACGGCCTCGGGCGTCAGGACCTGCTGCTCCTGCTCGCCATGCGGTTGGTTAAACGCCAGTTCATCGATAATGGTTGCCTGTTGATTCATTGCGCTGCTCCTCGTCATTGATCCTAATTCACTTCCCCCAGGCGAACGAAAGATCGTTGTGTAGTTTTCGTTCAGCAAAATAAAGACTATCTCGATTTATCGTAAAATCAAAAACTATTTCCATTTTTAATTTAAAATCCATTTAACTGGCTGATATTTATGAAATTAAAAGTTAGTCATCAAGCGGAGTTTATTTCGGAAATAAAAAAGGCACCCGAAGGTGCCTTAACTGGTGAGCTGAAACGCTACAGGAAGAGGATCGTCAGAGGATTAATCCAGCGTCGGATTCATGTGGCGCAGATCGTATGGTGTGATCTGGTAGACGTAGTAGTTGAGCCAGTTAGTAAACAGCAGGTTGCCATGGCTGCGCCAGGTTGCCCGCGGTTTGTTCTGCGGATCGTTTTGTGGAAAATAGTTGTACGGCACGTCCGGGTTTAAACCCGCTTCGACATCACGGAAATACTCGCTCGCCAGGGTGTCGGGATCGTATTCAGGATGGCCAGTGACAAAGGCGATGCGTTTATCTTTGCTAGCGAACAGGTAGGCATCACCCTCTTCGCTTTCTGCCAGGATCTCCAGATCGGTGTAGTCACGGATCAGTGCTGCCGGGAAATCGGCATAGCGTGAATGGGGAGCCAGGAAGGAATCATCAAAGCCCCGCGTCAGTAATGCATGAGGGTGCAGAATATGGTGCTCATAGACGCCAGAAAGTTTTTCGGTGCGCGTTTGCTTAGGGATGCCGTAAAGAATATTGAGTGCCGCCTGTACCGCCCAACACACAAACAGCGTAGAGGTGACATGATCTTTGGCCCACTCAAGTACCTGCTTGATTTGCGGCCAGTAGGCTACATCGTTGAACTCAACCAGACCTAGCGGGGCACCGGTAACGATTAGGCCATCGAAATTCTCGTCGCGAATATCATCGAAGTTACAGTAGAAGTTATTGAGATGCTCTGAAGGTGTGTTACGGGATTCACGCGCATCAATACGCAGCAGCTGGATATCAACCTGCAGCGGGGAGTTAGAGAGTAAGCGGAGGAACTGGTTTTCCGTCTCAATTTTCTTTGGCATCAGGTTAAGGATAAGCACCTTCAGAGGACGAATTTCCTGACCTGTAGCGCGCGATGCCGTCATTACAAAGACATTCTCATCACGCAAGAAATTGACGGCTGGTAGCTCGTCCTGCACCCTAATCGGCATAACCTTATATCCTCACAGCATACGTATAAACGTTTAGACATCCAGATAGCTGACAATAACCAGGAATAAGCCAAATGTCGAGTCTGCATGTGAAAGGTGAGAAAGTTTCAAGGAAGGGGAGTAGGTGCGGCAGGAATTGCCGGGCGGCGCGGCGTGATCCGCAGGCCGGGTAAGGCGAAGCCGCCATCCGGCCGGTTTCTGGGTTTCATGGCTTCAGGGTTTGAGGGTTTGAGGGTTGCAGGGTTGCAGGGTTGCAGGGTTGCAGGGTTGCAGGGTTGCAGGGCCTGAGAGTTTCGTGCAGACGACAAAAAACCCCGTACCTTGCGGTACGGGGTTTCCGATTTGATGCCTGGCAGTTCCCTACTCTCGCATGGGGAGACCCCACACTACCATCGGCGCTACGGCGTTTCACTTCTGAGTTCGGCATGGGGTCAGGTGGGACCACCGCGCTACAGCCGCCAGGCA
>Ga0209796_10000361_pt1 | contig 33748 bp, 38 predicted proteins | sample AgamicOrSfrz_FD_187167 | JGI IMG/M metagenome (GOLD analysis project Ga0209796, IMG submission 187167) | Agave microbial communities from Guanajuato, Mexico - Or.Sf.rz (SPAdes) (version 2) | ecosystem: Host-associated > Plants > Phyllosphere > Phylloplane/Leaf | place: Guanajuato, Mexico...
AGACGCTGCAAGAAAACCAAAAGGTTACGTTTGAAGTGAAGACGGGCCCGAAGGGCAAGCAAGCAGCTAACATCAAGCCGGTGTAAGCGCTACGCTGCTTCCTTCTGGACGCAAAAAAACCCCGCCTTGGCGGGGTTTTTTTATTGGTCGACATTGCGCGCCGTGATTAACTTCGCAGTATGCGAGCGCTAACTGGCGCTTATCCGAACACGCGCCGCGCGTGAATGCCGAGTCCCGTCGCCACACTGGCGAGCCGGTCGCCAAACACGGCTTCCGCATCCGGAAAGGCCGCCGCCAGCGCACCAGAAAGAAACGCGAGGCCGGTCGAGCCGCCCGTGAAGTAAATCGCGCTCACGTCGCCAATCGGAACGCCTGCTGAGCGCACCGTGTCGCGCGCGGCAGCCACGATGCGGCGCGTCTCTTCCTGTCCGGCTTCGATGAGCTGCGCCTCGTCGAAGGCAAGGCGCAGATCGTCTTCCACTTCGTCGAGATCGATTACCGTCTCGCCGCCCGCGGCAACGCCAATCTTCGCCTCCTCCGCGTGCGCCGCGAGCGCGTGCCCGAGGCGCCGTTCGACCACGCGCATCAGGCGGTCATGGTGCTTGACCTCGGTGAACAAATGGCGCATCAGGGCGAGTTCACTCACGCGCTTGGGCGCATAGACGGTGTTGATCAGATGCCAGGTCGCGAGGTCGAAATACACCCGGTTGGGAATCTCGCGGCCCTCCGGGTCGAGCGACTGGTAACCGAGCTCGCGCAGGATGGTTGCAAGTTCCACGCGGCGGTCGAAGTCCGTTCCGGCGACGTGCACGCCGTGATGCGCCAGCACGTCGTCCTTGCGCTCAACGCGCTTCACCCGCTCAGGCCCGACTCGCACCAGCGAAAAGTCCGACGTGCCGCCGCCGATGTCCGCGACCAGCACGAGCCCCTCCTGCGTGAGGCGCGATTCGTAGTCGAAAGCAGCCGCGATCGGCTCGTACTGGAAGCGGATCTCGCGCAAACCGACCGCGCGCGCCGCTGTTTCAAGTTGCTTTTGCGCCATCTGATCGGCGCGCGGGTCGTCGTCGACGAAAAAAACCGGGCGGCCGAGCACTGCGCGCTCGATCGGTGCGCCCGCGCTTTTTTCCGCGCAACGCTTCAGATGGTCGAGGAAAATCGCGATGACATCTGTGTACCTGATTGCCGTGCCGTCGCCGAGATCGGTCGAATTCTCGGCGAGCGGTGAGCCGAGAATGCTCTTCATCGAACGCATGAGCCGGCCGTCGAAACCGTCGATATAGGCGGCGAGCGCCGCGCGCCCGAACTCGCGGGTGTCTTCGTCCGTGTTGAAGAACACCGACGTCGGCAGCGTCGTGTAAGCGCCTTCGACCGGCGCGAGCTTGAGCGCCACACCGTCTGGAACGGCGACGGCCGAGTTGGAAGTACCGAAGTCAATCGCGCAATAGGTCATGGCAGGAATCGCCGCTCACGGCTGGCGCGCACAGGTAGGGGGAGCGGCTTTGTATCACGAAAGCCGGACGAGCATCAACTCGCCAGTCGAACGGCGCAACGCAAAGCAGGCGCCGCCCGCGCGGAACGCAATTTGCTGGCGACGGCTATTCGAGCCCAGCATTCCAACGACTCAGGAGACCACCAGCAATGAGCGCGCCGCCTGCCGCCGACGTCGAGCGAAACACCGCCGGGATCATCGAAACCGACTTGCCGTCACGGCTCGACCGCCTGCCCTGGGGGCGCTTTCACACGCTGATTGTGGTCGCGCTGGGTGTGACCTGGCTGCTCGACGGACTGGAAGTGACGCTCGCCGGTGCGGTCGCGAGCGCATTGAAATCGAGCCCGACGCTGCGGTTCACCAACGCGGAGGTGGGGCTCGCCGGCAGTGCCTATATTGCCGGTGCGGTGCTCGGCGCGCTCGGTTTTGGCTGGCTCACCGACCGGCTGGGCCGCCGCAAGCTCTTCTTCATCACGCTCGCGCTGTATCTGGCAGCCACCGCCGCGACCGCCGCGTCGTGGAACCTGGCCAGCTTTCTATTGTTCCGCTTTCTGACGGGTGCAGGCATCGGCGGGGAATACACGGCGATCAACTCGACGATCCAGGAGTTCACGCCGCCTCGCGTGCGCGGCTGGATCGACCTCGCGATCAACGGCACGTTCTGGGTCGGCGCGGGCTTGGGCGCGGCCGGCTCGCTGATTCTGCTCGATCCGAATCTGTTACCGGGCGACTGGGGCTGGCGCGCGTGCTTTTTCATCGGCGCGGCGCTCGCCTTGACCGTGCTGCCCATGCGCATCTGGGTGCCGGAAAGCCCGCGCTGGCTGCTCACACACGGCGACGAGCGCGACGCGCGGGCAATCGTCGAAGGAATCGAAACGCGCTTTCGCAACGAAGGTCACGTGTTACCCGCCGACGGCCTCATGCGGCTGCGTCTGCGGGCGCGCGAGCACACGCCGCTGCGCGAGGTGTTCCACACGCTTTTCAATCTGCACCGGCGGCGCGCGCTGGTAGGCCTCTCGCTGATGACCGCGCAGGCGTTCTTCTACAACGCGATTTTCTTTACCTACGCGCTTGTGCTGACGGATTTTTATGGCGTGCCTGGCGAGCACATCGGCTGGTATCTGCTGCCTTTCGCGCTCGGCAATTTTCTCGGTCCACTGTTGCTGGGCCGTCTTTTCGACGTGATCGGGCGGCGCAAGATGATCGCGTCGACTTACGGCATTTCGGCCGTTCTGCTGACGGCAAGCGGCTATCTGTTCGAGCAGCACCTGTTGAGTGTCGTGACGCAGACTGTCGCGTGGATGGTGATCTTCTTCTTCGCGTCGGCTGCGGCGAGTTCGGCTTATCTGACCGTGAGCGAATCGTTTCCGCTCGAGATCCGCGCGCTCGCCATCGCCGTGTTCTACGCGTTCGGCACAGCGCTCGGCGGAATCGCCGGACCGGCTTTCTTCGGACGGCTGATCGACACGCACCAGCGCAGCGAGGTCTTTTCGGGCTATCTGGTCGGCTCGGCGCTGATGCTCGCGGCAGCGGTGATTGCGGCGATCTGGGGCGTGGACGCGGAGCGCAAGTCTCTGGAACATGTGGCCGCGCCGCTTTCGAGCGTCACCGAGGACGACCCGCTTTGACGCGCCCAAACAAAAACGCGCGGCCGGTTCGCTGCGCCGCGCGTTCTGCTGCCGGCGTGCGCCGGCTCAAAGCCGCTCAGAACGCCTTCTTCCAGCTCCCGCCGTACGCAATTTCCGCCAGCGGCAGACGCTGACGCACCGACTTCTCGCGTTCGCGCAGAACCGGGTCGAGTTTGTCGACGTCGCCGTAATGGCCGAGCGAAATGATTGCGATGGGTTCGACGTCGTTCGGCAGCTCGAAAGCCGTGCGGAACGCGTTCTGGTCGAAGCCGCTCATCTGATGGGCGGCGAGGCCGAGTGCATGCGCCTGCAACACCAGCGCCATAGCGGCGGCGCCGGCGTCGTACTGCGCGCAGCGGTTCACTTCGCCCTTGGCCGTGCGCGTTTGAGTGGTCACGGCGATCAACACGGGCGCGGACGCGTTCCAGCCCTGGTTGAACGGCACGAGGGTGGCGAACGCCTGCTTGAAGGCGACTTCGTCGACGCTGCGGTCAAACACGAGAAACCGCCACGGCTGCGCGTTATACGACGAAGGCGCCCAGCGTGCCGCCTCCAGCACGGCATGCAGATTCTCGCGGCTCACCGGCTCGCTCGAATAGGCGCGCGGGCTCCAGCGGCCGGCAATCAGATCGTGAATGGCAACTTCGGTTGAGGCAGGTTTGTGGGTCATGCGCTTCTCTCGATGGAAATTCATGATCGCGGGCGGCTGCCCGGGGTCACATAGCATACCCAAGGTTCGGCGGGTCCGCTGCGCAAAGCCCGCGGTTCTATTTCGCCCGGCGTGGAAAGACGCGGGCGCCAAGGCTGCGCGTCGATTTTGCCTGGCGTAGAAAGACGCGGGCGCCAGGGCCGCGCGTCTTTCCGGGCCTCGCGTTAGACGGCTTGCGGCTGCGGCGCCTTGGCGGGCCGGTTGATCCGCAGAACGATGACCGCCGCCACGAGGCACAGGCCGCCGGAAATCATCGACGCCACCGTGTAGGTGCCGAGGCTCGCGCGCAGCATGCCCGCGCCGAGCGCCGCGAACGCCGCGCCCAGTTGATGCCCGGCCACGACCCAGCCGAACACGACAGGCGCCGACTCCTTGCCGTAGACGTCCGTGGCGAGGCGCACGGTCGGCGGCACCGTGGCGATCCAGTCGAGTCCGTAGAACAAGGCGAACAGCGGCAGCCCGAAGAAGTCGATGCCGAACGCGTGTGGCAAATACATCAGCGACAGGCCGCGCAATCCGTAATACCAGAACAGCAGCACGCGGCTGTTGAAGCGGTCCGAGAGCCAGCCGGAGAGCGTCGTGCCGAACAGATCGAAGATGCCCATCGCCGCGAGCAGCGACGCGCCCTGCACTTCGGTCATGCCGTAGTCGCCGCACATCGCGATCAGATGGGTGCCCACATAACCGTTGGTGCTCGCGCCGCAGATAAAAAAGCTGAAGAACAGCAGCCAGAAATCGCGGGTTTTGCTCGCCATGGCGAGCGTACCGAATGCAATGGCAAGCGGATTCTGCGTGGTGGCGGTGGGCGCCACGGGCGCGTCGTGTGCCTCGCCGTACGGACGCAGTTGCACGTCCGCCGGGCGCTCGGGCAGCAGAAACGCCACCAGCGGCAGCACGACCGCCGCCGCCGCCGCAACCACCCACACCACCTGACGCCAGCCGTAATGCTCCGCAATGGCTGCGAGCATCGGCAGAAACACCAGCTGGCCGGTCGCTGAACTCGCCGTGAGAATGCCCATGACGAGCCCGCGATTCGTAGTGAACCAGCGCGTCACCACGGTCGCTGACAAAGACAGCGCCGCGACGCCCGTGGCGCCGCCGACCATCACGCCCCACACGAGGATCATCTGCCAAGGGTGCGTCATCAGCGACGACAGCGCGACGCCCGCCGCCATCGTGCCGAGGGCGGCGAGCAACGTCGGCCGCACGCCGAAGCGCTGCATGGCCGCCGCCGCAAACGGTCCCATCAGCCCGTAAAGGGCGATGTTCACCGAGATTGCGAGCGAAATGGTCGCCCGGCTCCAGCCGAACTGGTGCTCCAGCGGCACCATCATCACGCTCGGCGTGGCGCGCGTGCCGGCCGCCGCAAGCAACACCAGAAACACGACGGCGACCGTCAACCAGCCGTAGTGAAAGCGCCTGCCTATCAATTTTGCTGCCCAGTTCATCGGCTCTCCTGTTGTTGGATGCGAGCATCCGCGCCGCTCATGCTATTACCGTTTCTGTAAAGGACTTGTGACAGATCAGTCACAATGAGTGTTGCGATGTTAGTTACCGACCGGTAACATGTCAAGACGTCGACCCGAATAAACTGAAATCAGGGGCTGTTTATGTCTCAAAGCGAAACCTCCCGGCGTGCCGCTTCGCGGGCTGCGTCAAGGCCCGCACCGGCCAGCCGGCGCGCGCGCGGCGCGCATACGTCCGGGCCGCAGGCGCAGCAGCATCTGGTGGACGCCGCGGCCGAGCTGTTTTACCGCGAAGGGGTGCGGGCGGTCGGCGTGGATGCGGTGGTCGAGCGCGCCGGCGTCAACAAAATGAGCCTGTATCGCCAGTTTTCGTCGAAAGACGATCTGGTCATGGCGTACCTGGAGCACAAGGACGCGCAGTTTTTTAGCTACGTCGAGACAAGTTTCGCCAAGCATCCCGCCGACCCGGCGCGTCAACTACAGCAATATTTCGACGACATCGCCGCGCGGGCGTCGCTGGAAGGCTACCGGGGTTGTCCGTTCGTAAATGTCGCGGTCGAGTTCGCGGATCCCGAACATGCCGCCCGGCAATTCGTGTTTCGCAACAAGGAGCGGCTGCTCGCCCGCCTGACAGAACTCGCGACCGCCGCCGGCGCCGACGATCCCGAGATGCTTGCCAACTCGCTGGCGCTGCTGATAGAAGGCGTGTACGCGGCGAGCCAGACTTACCGTGCCGGTTCAGGGCCCGTGCTCGCCGCGCCGAAGGCGGCCGCCCAACTGATCGCGGCGGCGTGTGCGGGGAAGGTGGGGCGTTAGAGTTGGTGGGCTTGATCGGCTCGATCGGCTTGATCGGCTTTGTCCGCCGTGCCGGCGCGAGCTCAGCCGGCCGTTTCGCCGCCGCAGGCGCTCACACGCGCGCCGTTACAATGACGTTTTGCCTGTCCCGCAGCCTGCCATGCCGTTGTCCGCCCAATCGCACGACGCTGTCGTTGCCGCCACCCGTCACTGGCTGACTGAAGCCGTGATCGGATTCAACCTGTGCCCGTTTGCGAAAGCCGTTCACGTGAAGGGGCAAATTCGCTACGCCGTTAGCGAAGCGACTGATCTTGAAGGCGTGCTCACCGATCTGGAAACGGAACTGAACGCCCTGGTCGCCGCAGACCCCGCCGCCGTGGACACAACGCTGCTGATCCTGCCCCAAGCGCTACCTGATTTTCTCGACTATAACGACGCGCTCTTTTTCGCCGAGCGAATGCTGAAACAGCTTCGCCTTGAAGGCATTATTCAGATCGCGAGTTTTCACCCGTCGTATCAGTTCGAAGGCACGGAACCCGACGACATTGAAAATTACACCAATCGCGCGCCGTATCCGATTTTGCATTTACTCAGAGAAGACAGCATTGAACGCGCGGTTCAGGCTTTTCCCGACGCCGAGACGATTTACGAGCGCAATCAGGAAACACTGCGCAAAATCGGCCTCGCCGGCTGGAACAAACTGATGAAGGGCTAGTTCCGCGATTTACATGATTACGCGGGAACGAAAAACCGCTCTTTCAGTTCCTCGATACCGAGTGTGTGCATCACTTCGTTCAGCCGCTCAGCCGGGCGCCTGCGCGGCAAGTCTTTGAACTGCGCGATGATAAGCTCGTTTTTCATGGAATGCTCCCAGCCGACGAGCTCCGTTACGCTCACCTGATAACCGTGCGCCTCCAATTGCAGACAGCGCAGCACATTCGTAATCTGGCTGCCGAATTCGCGTGTATGCAACGGATGCCGCCAGATTTCCGTCAACGCATTACTCAGCGATTTACTCTTGTTTTGACGTAAAACGCCCGCCACTTCGGCCTGGCAACATGGCACGACCACAATGTATTTCGCCTTCTTCTCAAGAGCGAAGCGGATGGCGTCGTCGGTGGCGGTGTTGCACGCGTGCAGCGCGGTGACAATGTCAATCTGCTCCGGCAGCCGCTCCGACGTAATCGAATCCGCTACCGAGAGATTCAGAAACGACATTCCCTTGAAGCCGAGCCGCGCCGCCAGTTCCTGCGAGCGAGCCACCAGCTCCTCGCGGGTTTCAATGCCGTAAATGTGCGACGCCCCACCCGCGGCATCCTGAAACTCCTTGAAGAACAGGTCGTACAGGATAAAACCTAGATATGACTTGCCCGCGCCGTGGTCGACGAGGGTGACGGCGCCCTTCTCGTCCTTCAGGTCCTTGAGCAGCGGCTCGATGAACTGGAACAGATGGTAGACCTGCTTCAGCTTGCGGCGGCTGTCCTGGTTCATCTTGCCGTCGCGTGTCAGGATGTGCAGCTCCTTGAGCAACTCGATGGACTGGTTCGGGCGGATTTCGTGAGTTTTACTGGACATCGTGGGGAGCCGTCGGCAATTGCAGCGCGAACGTGCGTCAGGTGACGGATAAAAACAAAAGTTGCTGCCAGTTTACCCAAACGGCGGCCCGCTCACCTGAAAGCGCGCGAAAACCGGCAGGAGGGGGCGTATTCCTGGAACACTTCCTGCTCTTTTCGAGCGCGACGAGGGAGCTTTGCGTGCGCGAGAGAACCGTTTCGCGCCGCCAGGGTCCGAAGGGCGTAGACATGTTGCCCATAACAACAAGCTGTCGGCCGTGGTCAGCACGCACGGCCCCGATGCAGGTGGGGAGGACGGCTCCGTAACACGAGCTGAACGTTACGTAACCGGCAGCGCGCCGCGATCTCAACTGGATGCGCGCCCGGACAATAGAAGAGGCAGCAATGGATACGGTACCCAACGGAAACGTCGAACAGAAGTTCCAGGAAATGATGGCGAAGCTCACCGCCATGCCCGCCTGGACCGAAAAGCAGCAGCTCGAACTGGAGATGGCCCGCGACATCTCCACGGAAATGCTTCGTCTTGCCGAAGTCATGCGCGACGGCAGCGTCGACATGGAAACCTGCCTGACGCTGCTCAAATACGCCAAGGTGCTGGACTTCGTGATGACCACGCTGGCTTCGCGGCGCGACATCAAACCGCAAACGCTGCGCGTCATCTTCAAGCTTGCCGGCCTCAAGGTCGACGAAGCGTATCCGACCTGAAACCGCAAGCCACGCGGCGAGCCGTCCACCTCACGCCGTGACGCACGCGAGCGGCCAGGCGCCGCTCGTCTTCCTCGCGAGTCAGCGCGGCAGATTTCTATTCCGGCGTACCGCTGCCCGAACCCGGAGCCTGCTTCGCGGGCCTCGGGCGCGGGCTCCGGTTCAAGACTCAAATCCCCGATTCACCTACGCGGCGCTTCCACCGGCGGGGTGCCTTCGTGAAAGAGCGTGCGCAATTGCGAGCGCAATTCCGGCGAATCGGCATGTTTGTGCACGCTCACGGCGTGCTGGACGGCTGCGTCGAGCAGTTCGTCCTCGCTGTCGGCAGAGAGCGCGACCGTGCAGTTGGTCTCGCTCGGGAACTCGCGGCAGTCGATGTAATGGCGGGTCATGGCAGTCTCCTTGATCGATATGTCGGGACCGTCCTCGCGGGACATCACGCGCGAACGCGTGGCTCGTGCGCCACGACAGCGCAGGGCGCGCAGCAAAGACCTGATGAGTGGGATCGACGTGAGAACGACGCGAAATGCGCCCGATGGACGGTGTGCAAAAATTATAGTTCGCCATACTGACTAACCCAGCGGCGGGCCGCTACAGCCGTGCGGCCGAAGGCGCCGAAACCTAGCGTTCTCGCGTCGGCGGCGGCGCACGGCGCGTTTGCTCCGCGCTGCGTGCGGTGTGAAAATAGCGCCCTTCGCAGCGCCGTCTCCGTGTCTTTGCAGCCCTTGTCCGCATTTCGCGCCGGTTGGCCGTCAGTCGCGGCGGCGCGCCCCGCCTTTTCGCTTATCCGCAGGCCCGCATGTCATCTTCGTTTGATTCCGCCCGCGTCGCCGTCATCGGCGGCGGACCCGCCGGCCTGATGGCCGCCGAGGCGCTTTGCCTGCAAGGCGTGCAGGTCGACGTCTACGACGCCATGCCTTCCGTCGGCCGCAAATTCTTGATGGCGGGCAAGGGCGGCATGAACATCACGCACTCCGAGCCGCTGGAGCCGTTTCTCGATCGCTACGGTTCACGTCGCGAAGCACTCGCGCCGCTCGTCGAAACGTTCGGGCCGGACGCGTTGCGCGCCTGGTTGCGCGGACTCGGGGTGGACACTTTTGTCGGCAGTTCCCGCCGCGTGTTTCCGACCGACATGAAAGCGGCGCCCATGCTGCGCGCGTGGCTGCATCGGCTGCGGGAAGGCGGCGTGCGCTTTCACATGCGGCACAAGTGGCTCGGCTGGAGCAGCGAGCAGCAGGACAAAGCGGCCGGCGCGTCCACTCACGCCGCGCAAGTTCTGCGTTTCGCGACGCCGGAAGGCGAACGGCTCGTCGCTTGCGACGCCGCCGTGCTGGCGCTCGGTGGCGCAAGCTGGCCGCGGCTCGGTTCCGACGCGAGCTGGGTGCCGCTCATCGCGTCGCGCGGCGTGCCGGTTATCCCGCTGCAACCGGCAAACTGCGGCTTCGACGCAGACTGGAGCCCTTACCTGCGCGAGCGTTTCGCGGGCGAACCGGTGAAGTCGGTGGCCATATCGCTCACCGGCGTAGACGGAAAAGTCCACAATCGACAAGGTGAAATACTTCTGACCGAAACAGGTCTTGAAGGCAGCCTAATCTACGCGCTTTCGGCGCCGATTCGCGAGCGGATTCTCGCTGACGGCGAGCTCACCATTTCGCTAGACCTGGCGCCAGGCCTGGCGCTCGAGCGGGTGGTCGCGGAAGTTTCCAGACCGCGTGGCTCGCGTTCGATATCGAGTCACCTGCAAGGAAGAGTCGGCATTAGCGGTGTGAAACTGGCCCTTCTGCACGAAGTTCTGCCGAAGGATGTTTTCGCCGATCCGGCGCGTCTCGCGCAAGCAATCAAGGCGCTGCCGGTGCGGCTGTTGCGCGCCCGGCCGATTGCCGAAGCGATCAGCAGCGCGGGGGGCGTTCCGTTCGAGGCGCTCGATCCGCATCTCATGATCGAGCGTTTGCCCGGTGTTTTCTGCGCCGGGGAAATGCTGGACTGGGAAGCGCCCACGGGCGGCTATCTGTTGACGGCCTGCTTTGCCAGTGGTCTAGCGGCAGGCCGCGGTGCGGCGGCGTTCGTAAAGGCGCGCGCGACATCGCTGTGACGGGGGCGCGGGCAGTTCGGTGCGGCGGGGCATAAGCCTGACGCAGTGCTACGCGACGCAGCCTGGCCTCACGCAGCGCTCCGCCCCGCGCCGCGCCGCGCCGGGCGAAGGAACCGTCGAAGCCGTCCCCCTCGCTGCATCAGTCGCCCCGCTCTTTCACCGACCACGGCGTCGCAGACCCTGTCGCTTTTCAACCCGCATCAGAAGCGCACCTTCAACCGCCACAGCGAAGTGAGTTCCGCCGCCCGCGCCTTGTGCAGCGGGTCGGCCTCATCAGTCGACTTCGGGTGCCGTGGGCGAATGTCCTCGCGCCCGGCCACCGTCAACCCCGCGCTCTCGATAGCCGCGAGCAGCCACTCGCGTGTGCGCAGCCCGAGATGCTCGGCAAAGTCCGACAGAATGAGCCAGCCTTCGCCGCCCGGCGACAGATGGTCCGCGAGACCATTGAGGAAGCCGAGCAGCATGCGGCTATCGGGATCGAACACCGCATGCTCGATCGGTGAAGCTGGCCGCGCCGGCACCCATGGCGGGTTGCAGACAACAAGCGGCGCGCGCCCTTCCGGGAACAGATCGGCCTGTACGACGTCGACCTGCTGCCCGTAGCCGAGGCGCGCGAGATTCCCGCGCGCGCAGGCGAGCGCCCGCGGGTCCTGGTCGGTCGCGACGACCTTCTTGACTCCGCGTTTGGCGAGCAGCGCGGCCAGCACGCCAGTGCCGGTGCCAATGTCAAACGCCTTGTTGAGCGACGGCAACGCCGTGCGCGCGACGAGATCCACGTACTCGCCACGCACCGGCGAAAACACGCCGTAATGAGGATGAATTCGCTCGCCGAGCACCGGAATCTCCACGCCCTTTTTGCGCCATTCGTGCGCGCCGATCAGGCCGAGCAACTCGCGCAACGACACGACCGATGCCTCGTCGGTCGGCGGACCGTAGGTTTCCATGCATGCCTGCCGCACATCGGGCGCGCGGCGCAGCGGAATCGCGTAGCCGGCGTCGAGCGGAATCAGGATCATGCCGAGGGTGCGCGCGCGCTGCGACTGGGTCTGACGGTGCAGGTTGAACGCTTCGAGAGGCGTCGCACCCTGCTTGCGCGGCTTGCGTTCCAGGCGCCGCGTGACCGCCTGCAGCAATTGCCGCGCGTTCTGGAAGTCGCCGTTCCACAGCAGCGCGGTGCCTTCGCACGCGAGCCGGTAGGCGGAATCTGCGGTGGTCCGGTCGTCGGCGACAATCACGCGCTTCGGCGGCGGCACCGCCGCTTCGGAGCGCCAACGCGCGGTGCGGGGGCCGTCGGCTTCGGGCCAGGTGATGCTTGCGGGGCTGGTCATGATGAGGTCGGTTGACGAAAGCGCGGGGCGCGTGACGGCGCACTTTCAGTGGTCAGGCTCAGTGGTCGGGCTTCGCGAACGTAGACACTTCAGTCCACAATCGACAAGGTGAAAGAGATATGGCGATTCTAGCCCTCGCCCGTGCTCACCGCTTACGCTGCAAAGCGCTGATTCGCCAATAAAAAACGGGGTTCCTGACTGAACAGAAACCCCGTTTCGCACTACTGGTGCCGGCTGCAGGACTCGAACCCGCCACCTCATGATTACAAGTCAAGCGCTCTACCTGATGAGCTAAGCCGGCATGAGGCCGTGATTCTACTTCATTTTACGATCTTGAGGCGAGCCCTCCCGCCACCTTTCGAGCCGTCGTCGTCGGGCTGGTCGCCCTGCGGCGCGCGCTCGGCTTTGGCGGCGGCATCGTCGGCTGCGGGCGCCTTTTCGACCGCACGCGGCGCGCTCGACACGCTCGGCGCAGTCGACACGCTCGGGGCCGTGGACGGCTCGACCGTTTCGGCGTCGGCGCCCGAATCCTGCGCCTCGCCGCCTGTCGACTCGACCGGGAACGCCATGCCTTGCCCGTTTTCGCGCGCGTAGATGGCGAGGATATTGGCGATAGGCACTTCGATCTTGTGCGACTTGCCGGAGAAACGGGCGCTGAACTCGACCCACTCGTTGCCCATCTGCAGTTGGCTCGTGGCCTCGAAGCTGATGTTCAACACGATCTCGTTGTCGCGCACAAACTGCCGCGGCACACGCGTCTGATTGTCGACGCGCACTGCAATGTGCGGCGTGTAGCCGTTATCCGTGCACCATTCGTACAGCGCGCGCAACAGATAAGGCTTGGTGGAAATCTCTTGCATCAGCGGTCCTCTTACCGGGCGCGGGCACCGCGCGCGTCTGGCCGCGCGGCGCCCTTGCCCAAAGCCAAACTCAACGACGCATCACCTTTTCCGACGGCGTCAGCGCCTCGATATAAGCCGGACGGCTGAAAATGCGCTCGGCGTACTTCATGAGCGGCGCCGCGTTCTTCGACAGTTCGATGCCGTAGTGATCCAGACGCCACAAGAGCGGCGCAATGGCGACGTCGAGCATCGAAAACTCTTCGCCGAGCATGTACTTGTTCTTCAGGAAGATCGGCGCGAGTTGCGTCAGACGGTCGCGAATCGCGAGGCGCGCCTTCTCGTGGTTCTTCTCCGCAGCCTTGCCCTTTTCGTTCTCGAGCGTGCCGACGTGGACGAACAGCTCTTTCTCGAAGTTCAGCAGGAACAGGCGCGCGCGCGCACGCTGGACCGGATCGGCCGGCATGAGCTGCGGGTGCGGGAAGCGCTCGTCGATATACTCGTTGATGATGTTCGATTCGTACAGAATCAGGTCCCGTTCGACGAGAATCGGCACTTGACCATACGGATTCATCACGGCGATGTCTTCCGGCTTGTTAAACAGGTCGACGTCGCGGATCTCGAAGTCCATGCCCTTTTCGAACAACACCAGCCGGCAGCGCTGGGAGAACGGGCAAGTTGTGCCGGAATACAGAACCATCATGATTTACGTTTCCTCAAAAAGCTGAAAGGCCAGCGCGCGGAAAAACCGTTCAGCAGGTTTTTCCTGGCGCCGGCCCCACGCCGTATAGCGGCGTGATTATTTGATATGTTTCCAGTACGCGGCGTTCAGTCGCCAGGCGAAAAAGCTCAGAATACCGAGGAACAGCAGCACCCACACGCCAAGCTGCTTGCGGGTTTTCTGAGTCGGCTCGGACATCCAGGACATATACGACACAAGGTCGGCCACAGCAGAATCATAATCTACCGGCGACATCGTCCCCGGCGTGACCTGCTGGAAGCCCACAAATTTGTGCACCGTCTCGCCCGTTTTTTCGTCGACTTCGTCACCGAATTTCGCAGTACGTTGCCCCTGAAGCTGCCACAGCACGTGAGGCATGCTCACGTTTTCATACACCAGATTATTCCAGCCGGTCGGCCGCGTATTGTCGCGATAAAAACTGCGCAGATACGTGTACAGCCAGTCCTTGCCGCGCGCCCGCGCTTCCACCGACAAATCCGGCGGACTCGCGCCGAACCACGCTTTCGCGTCGTCCGGGCGCATGGCGACGGTCATCGTGTTGCCGATTTTGTCGGTGGTGAAAAGCAGGTTCGACTGGATTTCGCTCGGCGCGATGCCGAGGTCGGTCAGCCGGTTGTAGCGCATCAGGTTCGCGCTGTGGCAATTCAGGCAGTAGTTTACAAACAATTGCGCGCCGTGCTGCAAAGAAGCGAAATTGTCTGCGTTATCCGGCGCGCGGTCGAGATGAACATTCTCGTCCGCATACGCCGGGCCGCTCAGCACCGCGAGCAGTGTCGCGCCGATCAGCGCGCACGTCGAAAGCAGTTTTTTCATCTTCGTGTTCTCCTCGCTCTCGATTAGTGGGGCTTGTAGCGCACGCGCTCAGGCGGCTGCCTGAACGTGCCAAGCCGCGTCCAGAACGGCATGCCGAGGAAAAACGCGAAGTAGATCAGCGCGCACACCTGCGCAATCAACGTAGCGACCGGCGACGGCGGTTTGGTGCCGAGGAACGCCAACGTCAGGAAAGCGAGCACGAAAATCCCGTAGAACACCTTGTGGAAGAACGGCCGGTAACGGATCGACTTCACCGGCGAGCGATCGAGCCAAGGCAGGAAGAACAGCGAGACCACCGCGCCGCCCATCACCACGACGCCCCAGAACTTCGATTCGGTGAACGCCATGGCCAGAATCACGAGCACGGCGAGCACCGGCAAGCCGAGCTTCCACTTGCCGCGCGCGCGCACCAGCGCGAGCAGGCCAAGCAGCGCAATGACGATCATCAGGACGATCTTGAACGGATCAGTGGTGGCGCGCAGCATCGCGTAGAAGGCCGTGAAGTACCAGACCGGCGCGATTTCCGGCGGTGTCTGCAGCGGGTTGGCCGGCACGAAGTTGTTGGCTTCGAGGAAGTAGCCGCCCATTTCAGGCGCGAAGAAGATGATCGCCGCGAAGATCATCAGGAAGATGCACACGCCGTAGAAATCGTGCACCGAGTAGTACGGGTGGAACGGAATGCCGTCGAGCGGAATGCCATCCGGGTCCTTCTTCGCCTTGATCTCGATGCCGTCCGGGTTGTTCGAGCCGACTTCGTGCAGCGCGACCAGATGCGCGACGACCAGCCCGAGCAGCACCAGCGGAATCGCGATCACGTGAAACGCGAAGAAGCGGTTCAGCGTCACATCCGACACCACGTAGTCGCCGCGAATCCACAGCGACAGGTCCGGCCCGATGAACGGAATCGCCGAGAACAGGTTCACGATCACCTGCGCGCCCCAGAACGACATCTGGCCCCACGGCAGCAGGTAACCGAAGAACGCCTCGGCCATCAGGCACAGAAAGATCGCGCAGCCGAAGATCCACACGAGCTCGCGCGGCTTGCGATACGAGCCGTACATCAGCCCGCGGAACATATGCAGATACACGACGACGAAGAACATCGACGCGCCCGTTGAGTGCATGTAGCGGATCAGCCAGCCCCACGGCACCTCGCGCATGATGTACTCGACCGAGCCGAACGCGAGCGTCGCGTCGGGCTTGTAGTTCATCGTGAGGAAGATGCCGGTGACGATCTGGTTCACCAGCACGAGCAGCGCGAGCGAGCCGAAGAAGTACCAGAAGTTGAAGTTCTTCGGTGCGTAGTATTCGGAGACGTGCTTCTTCCAGGTGGACGTGAACGGAAAGCGCCGGTCGATCCAGCCGACGAGCCCGGTCGTCTCCACTTCGTGTTCGATCGCCATTACGCTTCTCCTTTCTCGTCCTTGCCGATCACGAGCCCATTGGCCGACGTGAACATATAAGGCGGGATGTCGAGGTTCTGCGGCGCAGGTTTGTTCTTGAAGACGCGGCCGGCCATGTCATAGGTCGAGCCGTGGCACGGGCACAGGAAGCCGCCAGGCCAGTCGTCCGGAAGATTGGGCTGCGCGCCCTCCTGGAAGCGCGGCGTCGGCGTGCAGCCCAGATGGGTGCACACGGCGACGGCGACAAAAACGTTCTTGTGGTCGGCGCGTGAACGGAATTCGTTGTTGCAGTACTCCGGCAGCGGCAACGAAAAGGGATTCTTGCTCGCGGGATCGGCGACTTCGTTGTCGGCCTTCTTGACGTCGGCGAGCATCTTCTCGGTGCGGTTGATGATCCACACGGGCTTGCCGCGCCAGGCCACGGTCTTCATGTCGCCGGGCTTGAGATCGCTGATGTCGACTTCGACCGGGGCTCCTGCTGCCTTGGCCTTTTCAGATGGTGCAAACGAACTAACAAAGGGTACGACAGTGGCAACGCCTCCAATGCCACCTGCTACGGTCGTCGCTATCAGCCAGGTACGGCGGCTGCCGTCGACGCGTTCATCTTCCTTGTCTCGCATCACACGCCCCACTTCTGAGTTGGATTTTCCTTCAGGTCGCTTCTACCGCCGCTAGTTTGCTCGAATGGAGTCGCCATTTACAAGGGCCGATTGCCAAAAACCGTGCGAAGCCCTTGATAAATCAGGGTTTCTCCGTACGTATCGCAAACTTTTTCATACCTCCTTTTAAGTGCCCCCTCCGTTATTCGAGCTTTTTTCTTCGCTAATGCGTATTTGCTATTTGGACGCTTAAACGGGATTGGGGATATCGATAAAGAGATGCTCGATATCGAACTGCTCGGAGAGGTGCTTGCCCACCGCCTGCACGCCGAAGCGCTCGGTTGCGTGATGCCCGGCTGCGAGAAACGCGACGCCGCTTTCCGCCGACGTGTGCATGACCGACTCCGACACCTCGCCCGTCAGATAGACATCGGCGCCGGCGTTGATCGCCGCGTCGAACATGCCTTGCGCGGCGCCGGTGCACCACGCGACCCGGCGCAACATGCGGTCCTGATCGCCGAACACGAGCGGCGTGCGGCCGAGCGTCTGCTCGATCTCCGCGGTAAAGTGCGCGAGCGTGATCGGCATCGCAAAGGTGGCGAGCCAGCCGAGGTCGTTCTCGCCGAAGCGCGCGTCGCTGATCCAACCCATTTTCGCGGCGATCTGCGCGTTGTTGCCGAATTCCGGATGATCGTCGAGCGGCAGGTGATAGGCGAAGAGGTTCAGGTCGTTGCCGAGCAGCAGTTTCAGGCGCGCGTATTTGCGGCCGGTGATCTGCGGCGCCTCGTTGCGCCAGAAGTAGCCATGATGAACCAGCACCGCGTCCGCGCCCCAATCGAGCGCCGCTTCGAGAAAGGCCACGGAGGCCGTCACGCCGGTCGCGAGTTTGCCGATCTTACGGCGCCCCTCCACTTGCAGACCGTTCGGGCAATAGTCCTTGAAGCGCGCGGTTTCAAGGAGATTGTTCAAGTACAATTCAAGTTCGATCCGATCCATATAAACCTCTAGTCTTCAGATGCTTAGACGCTTCTGGCTGTTCTTCGCCCAAGCGGTGACTGTGCTGTTGGCGCTGATGTTCATCATCGCGACCCTGAAACCGCAGTGGCTCCAGCGTCAAGGGCAATTCGGCAAGCAGCTTGCCGAACCGATCGTCGCGCTGCGGGAAGTGGCGCCTGGCATCGGCAGCGGGCCTGCAACGACGTCCTACGCAGACGCCGCCCAGAAGGCCATGCCCGCGGTCGTCAATGTGTTTTCCAGCAAAGATGGCTCACTGCCGCCGGACCCGCGTGCGAAAGACCCGCTGTTCCGCTACTTCTTCGGCGACAAGAACAATCGCAAGCAGCGCGAGCAACCGGCCGCGAACCTGGGCTCCGGGGTGATCGTGAGTTCGGAAGGGTACATTCTAACGAACCAGCACGTTGTCGACGGCGCAGATCAGATCGAAATCGCCCTCGCGGACGGCCGCACCACGAATGCTAAGGTGATCGGCATCGATCCGGAAACGGATCTCGCCGTGCTCAAGGTCAACATGACGAACCTGCCCACCATCACGCTCGGCCGCATGGAGCAGACGCGCGTAGGCGACGTGGTGCTGGCTATCGGCAACCCGTTCGGCGTAGGGCAAACGGTCACCATGGGTATCGTGAGCGCGCTCGGGCGCAATCACCTCGGCATCAACACCTTCGAAAACTTCATCCAGACAGATGCGGCGATCAATCCCGGCAACTCGGGCGGCGCCCTGGTCGACGTGAACGGCAATCTGCTCGGCATCAACACGGCCATTTACTCGCGCTCGGGCGGCTCGCTCGGCATTGGCTTTGCAATTCCCGTGTCGACCGCGCGCAGCGTGCTGGAAAGTATCATCACCACCGGCTCGGTCACGCGCGGCTGGATCGGCGTTGAGCCGCAAGACGTCACGCCGGAGATTGCCGAGTCGTTCGGACTCGACCAGAAGTCAGGCGCAATTGTGGCAGGCGTCCTCAAGAACGGTCCTGCCGACCGCGCAGGCATCAAGCCGGGCGACATTCTGATGACCGTGAACGGTCAGGAAATCACCGACACGACCCGCTTGCTGAATGTGATCGCACAGATCAAGCCGGGCACGGCCGCGAAGGTGCATCTGGTGCGCAAGAATCGCGAACTGGATGTGGACGTGATCATCGGCAAGCGCCCGCCGCCGCCGAAGCAGCCGGTGGAAGACAGCGACCAGCAGGACGACGAAGGCGGTTAAGCGCAAGCTGCGCGCGCGGCGAACGGGCGGCTCAAACGCCCGCCGAGCGGTGGAACGGTGGAACGGTGGGTTGCTCGAATGGTGCAACGCCGGCAGGCAAACAAAAAAGGGCAGTCCGTCGCGGACTGCCCTTTTTTGTTTTCTGCGTCAATCGAGAAACCCCCATCGACACCCACACTCGCTCGCGCTATGTGCGTCAGCCGGGCGGACTCGCGTCCTCGACTACAGCGGGTTGCTTGCCGACAATGAGCCGCGCCGCAATGATACCCGCCTCGTACAGCACGACAAGCGGAATGGCCAGGATCAGTTGCGAGAACACGTCGGGCGGCGTGACCACCGCTGAAATCACGAACGCGCCGACAATCACATACGGCCGCACCTCTTTGAGCTTCTTCAGCGTCACCACGTTCATGCGCACCAGCAGGACGACCACAATCGGCACTTCAAACGTCACGCCGAATGCAATGAACATGGTGAGCACGAAGCTCAGATAATTGTCGATATCCGTCGTCATCTCCGCGCCGAGCGGCGCGTTGTAATGCGCCATCACGCGAAAAATGGTGGGAAACACAACAAAATACGCGAACGCCATGCCGCACAGGAACAGCGTGTAGCTGCTGCCGACGAGCGGCCCGACCAGCTTTTTCTCGTGCTGATAAAGACCCGGCGCGACGAACGCCCAGATCTGGTACAGCACGAAAGGCAACGCGATCACGAAGGCGACCAGCATGGTCACTTTCATCGGCACGAAGAACGAGCCGGTGACGTCGGTCACGATCATCTTGCCGTCTTTCGGCAGGTTGTTCATGAGCGGGCGCGCCAGCAGCCGGAAAATATCCGGCGCCCAGTACACCAGCCCGACAAACACTACGATGACGGCAAGGCCCGCGCGGATAATGCGGTCCCGCAATTCGACGAGGTGGGAAATGAAGGTCTCTTCAGTGCCTTCTTCCTGGCTATTCTGGGGGTCGCTCACACCGGCCCTCGGTTAGAGATTGTCGTTCTGGTCATCAGAAAAACCGCGTCGGACGACGCATGCTGGCAGGCGTATGCCGCGCAACGCGCGCCGCGCCCGACTGCACGCGCGTGCGGCGCGTGGTGGCGCGCTTGTACCAGGTGGGCATGGCGGTTTGCTTGACGCGCCAGTTCTTGCGCCTCGTCGTGGCGGCGGGCGTGCTGGCCGGCCACGAAGCGTTGCCGGCGTCTTCGATCGCGCCGCCCGCAATGCTGGGCGACATGGAGGTGCCGCTGTTCCACGCGTCGTTCAACTCGGTTTCGTGCTTGCGCAGATTCTCTTGCACGGCGGTTTCGACATTGCTTGCCGCCGTCTCGAACTCGGTTTTCATGCGACGCAATTCGTCGAGCTCGATTTCCCGCGTGACTTCCGCCTTCACGTCGTTGATGTAGCGCTGTGCGCGCCCAAACAGCGCGCCCGCCGTGCGGGCGACGCGCGGCAGCCGCTCAGGGCCGAGCACGACCAGAGCGACGACGCCGATCAGCGCCATCTTGGTTAGACCGAGGTCCAGCATGGAGTGGAATGTCCGTCAGTAACGCGGTGGGCCCGCGGCTTAGCGGTAGTCGCCCGAACGCGGAGTTTTTTCCTTGGCTTCCACATCCACCGCGCCGTTACGCGGCAGTTCGCGCTGCTGCGGGTCCGCCGACGGGGTTTCGTTTTCCCGCATGCCTTCCTTGAAGCCCTTCACGGCGCCACCCAGATCCCCGCCGATGTTGCGCAGCTTCTTCGTGCCGAACACGAGCGCCACGATCAACAACACGATCAACCAATGCCAAATGCTCAATGAACCCATGACTACTCTCCTTAACCCCGACGCCGCACAGGGTGCGGCAAAAATTCGTCTGCCTTGCGGCGTGAATCGAAGCGCACGCGCTTCATCTATACCTTACAGCAGCATTGCGACGCTTGCCGATTTGCTGCACTTGCCGCCCAACTGCCATGATCCGGCGCGTATTGTGAACAGACAATCGCGTCGCCAAAATTACAGCCCGGCAAAAATATGCTCGCCTAACCGAAGACCGCCGGCGCTGCCGGCTCGCGCCCGCCCGCCGCGTCAGCCCATGCGCTGCCAGGGACGCGGCCCCGCAAGAATATGCGCGTGCAGGTGATACACCTCTTGCCCGCCGCCGGGACCAGTATTGATGACCGTGCGGAAGCCGGTTTCACCACCGGTGTACGCCACGCCCAACTGATCGGCCAGACGCGCGGTCAAAACAAGCATTCTACCAAGCAGCGGCGCATCGCTTTCGCTGCAATCGCTTAGCGTGGCGATGTGTTTGCGCGGAATGACCAGCACATGGGTTTCGGCCGCAGGACGGATGTCGCGGAAGGCAAGAAACTCTTCGTCTTCATGCACTTTGGTGGAGGGGATCTCGCCGGCGGCGATCTTGCAGAAGAGGCAATTCGGGTCGTGACTCATCGCATTCCTGAAGCGGTATGGCTAAAGCGCGAGGCGTGATCTCGGATGGGGCGGCGAACCGCGCCGCCGCCCGGCAAACATCGGACGAATTCAGAACCACGCCCGCGGATTGATCAGCGGTTTGTTATCGTATAGGTACAGCCAGCCCTTGATAATACGGTACAACATCCAGATGCTGACGGCCCACAGCAGCGGAATGCCGATCACGACGAAAATCAGCATCCCCCCAATCGCGTAGCCCAGCAGGCCGATCCAGAAGGTGCGGATCTGCCACTCGAAGTGGGGTTCATACGGCGTGCCCGCCGCGTCGCCGCGCTTCACATAATTGATGATGATCGCGATCAGGATGGTCAGCCCGCCCGTCAGCCAGTGGACCGCATACAGCGCGTACAGCACATGTGTAAGCGTGCGCAGGCTGCGTTCCCGCTCCGGCTCGATTGCGTGGCGGTAAGCCGGCGCCGGGTAACTCTCGTGCGACTGTTCCATTGCTGCGTCCTCCCCAAGGGGTGGGTTCTGCGGATGCGTTCACTGCAATGTGGGTTCCGGCGCTCGCCACTTCAAGACGGAGCGGCTAAATACTGGCTCGAGCGCACACGAGCACCGGGCGCGCTCAGTCGCCGTTCTGCTCGCGTTCGCGGCTCTTGCGCAGCGCTTTTTCCTCAATGCCCGACATGCCTTCGCGGCGCTCCAGCTCGGCAAGCACGTCGGCCGGGCTCAGGTCGTAATGCGACAGCATCACGAGGCAATGGAACCATAGGTCCGCGACTTCGCCGACCAACGCTTTCGTCTCGCCGCCGTGGCGCGTGTCCTTGGCGGCCAGCACGACTTCGGTGGCCTCTTCGCCGATCTTCTTGAGCACCGCGTCGTCGCCCTTGTGAAAAAGGCGCGACACATATGACACGTCCGGATCGCCGCCCTTGCGGCTGTCGATGATCGCCGCGAGGCGCATCAGCGTGTCGGTCGTCGAGGGCGTGGCGGATGCGGCTTGGGTGGTCTGCGTCATTTGTAGATGTGTTCGGGGTCTTTCAGCACCGGATCGACGGCGACCCAGTCGCCGTCGTCCGTCGTGCCTTCGAATTTCTGGAAAAAGCATGAGTGGCGGCCGGTGTGGCACGCAATGCCGGACACCTGCTCCACTTTCAGCAACACGACGTCTTCGTCGCAATCGAGCCGCACTTCATGCACATGCTGCACGTGGCCCGATTCCTCGCCCTTGAACCACAGGCGCTGGCGCGAGCGCGAAAAGTACACGGCGCGGCCGAGTTCGATGGTTTTCGCCAATGCCTCGCGGTTCATCCACGCGAACATCAGCACGTCGTTGGTCGACGCTTCCTGCGCGATGACCGGCACGAGGCCGTTCGCGTCCCACTTCACTTTGTCGAGCCAATTGACTGCCGTCGGGTTCACCACGTCACAACCTCACCGAAATGCCCTGCTCTGCCATGAAATGCTTGGCCTCGCCGACCGTGTGTTCGCCGTAGTGGAAGATGCTGGCGGCAAGCACGGCGTCTGCGTGGCCGCTTTTGATGCCGTCCGCGAGGTGCTGCAGATTGCCCACGCCGCCCGAGGCGATGACGGGAACCGGCACCGCGTCGGACACCGCGCGCGTGAGCGCGAGGTCAAAGCCGCTTTTGGTACCGTCGCGGTCCATGCTGGTCAGCAGAATTTCACCGGCGCCGAGTTCGGCCATCTTGCGCGCCCATTCGACGGCCTCGAGGCCTGTCGCCTTGCGCCCGCCATGCGTGAAGACTTCCCAACGTGGCGGCTCGCCTTCTGCGGACACGCGCTTCGCGTCGATCGCGACGACAATGCATTGCGAGCCGTATTTGTCGGTAGCGTCTTTCACCAGTTGCGGATTGGCGACCGCCGACGAGTTCATGCTGATCTTGTCCGCGCCGGCATTGAGCAGGCGCCGCACGTCTTCGACGGCGCGCACGCCGCCGCCGACCGTCAGAGGGATGAAGACCTGCGAGGCCACCGCTTCGATGATCGGCAGGATCAGATCGCGCTGGTCCGAAGTCGCGGTGATGTCGAGGAAAGTGAGTTCGTCCGCGCCCTGATCGTCGTAACGGCGCGCGATCTCCACGGGGTCGCCCGCGTCGCGCAGTTCGACGAAATTGACGCCCTTGACCACGCGGCCAGCGGTAACGTCGAGACAGGGGATGATGCGTTTAGCTAGAGCCATGATCTTGCAATTCTGCCAATACCGCTGATGAGGCCGCTCGCTTCAGGTGCAGGCAAGCGGTGATGTGCCGGGTGGCGAGCCGCGTTGCGGCCGGCGGGTGCGACGTGTGCGGCGGGTGCGGCGCGTGGCAGGCAGAGGCGGCTCACTCGCCGCCGCCCGCCGTGCCGCGAAGGGCGCAGCCTGCGAACAGGCAGGATGCGCGCGCTGCTCGCGTTTATGCGTCGTCCGATTCGCGCAAGCGGTCCGCCAGAGTCTGCGCCGCTGCGAAATCCAAGTCACCCGAATAAATGGCCCGGCCGCAAATCACGCCTTCAATGCCCTCGTCCTCGACTTCGCACAGCGATTCGATGTCCGTCAGATTCGACAGGCCGCCGCTTGCGATCACCGGAATCTTCACGGCGCGCGCGAGACGCACCGTCGCCTCGATATTGATGCCCTGGAGCATGCCGTCGCGACCGATGTCGGTGTAAATAATCGACTCGCAGCCGTAGTCCTCGAACTTGCGCGCGAGATCCGCCACTTCGTGGCCGGTCAGCTTGCTCCAGCCGTCGGTTGCAACCTTGCCGTCTTTCGCATCCAGCCCGACGATGATATGACCGCCGAACGCCGTGCACGCGTCCTGCAGGAAGCCCGGGTTCTTCACTGCGGCCGTGCCGATGATCACATACTCGAGACCGTCGTCGAGATAGCGCTCGATCGTGTTCAGGTCGCGGATGCCGCCGCCGAGCTGCACGGGAATCTCGCCGCCCACTTCCTCGATGATCGCGCGAATCGCGTCTTCATTCCTCGGCTTGCCGGCGAACGCGCCGTTCAGGTCGACGAGGTGCAGACGACGCGCGCCGCGTTCGACCCAGTGTCGGGCCATCGCCGCCGGTTCCTCGGAGAATATCGTCGCCTGGTCCATATCGCCCTGTTTGAGGCGTACACACTGACCATCTTTCAGGTCGATGGCGGGGATCAGCAGCATAGCAATCGGGTGTTGTCTGGGAAGGGGTTGAAGGTCGGCGACGGCGGCTGGTCGGCCAGCCCGCCAGAACGCCGTCCCGCTAGTTTAGTACAACTCTTTCGACGCCCTTGCGCACAGGCGGCGCAAGGCGCAATGGGGGTGCCGCGGCTGCGGCGCGCGGCGAGGGCCCCGCTGGTGGCGGGACAGCGCGCGGCGGCAGAAGGAATAAAGGGGCTCACGGGTTCCAGTGCACGAAATTGCGATACACGCGCAGCCCCGCTTCGGCGCTCTTTTCCGGGTGAAATTGGGTGGCGAAGATGTTATCCCGCGCCACCGCCGAGGTAAAGGGCACGCCATACACAGTCTCGCCGGACGTATGCGCGGCATTGTCCGGCACTACGTAATAGCTATGCACGAAGTAGAAGAACGCGTTGTCCGTCACGCCGTCCCACAGCGGATGCGGCTGCGCCTGACGCACGCGGTTCCAGCCCATTTGCGGGACCTTGAAGCGCGAGCCGTCGTCCTGCACCTGGCCTTCCAGATCGAAACGCAGCACCTTGCCCGGCAGGAGGCCCAAGCCCGGCGTGTCGCCTTCGGCGCTCCAGTCGAACAGCATCTGTTCGCCGACGCACACGCCCATCAGCGGCTTTTCGCGCGACGCTTGCACCACGGCTTCCTGCAGGCCCGATTCCGCGAGACTGCGCATGCAGTCGGGCATCGCGCCCTGGCCCGGCAGCACCACGCGGTCGGCCGCGCGGATCGCTTCGGGCTGGTCGACGATCGCCACGTCCGCTTCCGGCGCGGCCTTGCGCAGCGCCTGCGCCACCGAGCGCAGGTTGCCCATGCCGTAATCCACAATTGCTATCGAAGTTTTCATTTCAAGTTAGGCAGCAAAGCCTTCAATCCATCGACGATGAATTCCACCGCCAGCGCCGATAACATCAAACCCATGAGCCGCGTGCCGATGTTGATACCCGTGCGACCGACCCAGCGGGCAATCGGTTCGGCAAGACGCAGCGAAAAAAAGCAGATCGCCGCCAGCACCGCGCCGATCACGATCAAGCCGATCCGGTCGTACCAGTGCGGCGAGCTTGCCGCGTAGACGATCGTGGTGCTGATCGCGCCGGGGCCGGTCAACAGCGGAATGGCCAGCGGCACAACGGCGATGTTGTCCTTCTGCTCGGCCTCGTCGCGCTCTTCGGGTGTCGAACGACTGTTCCCGATCTGCGCATTCAGCATGTTGATCGCCATCAGCAACATGATGATTCCGCCGCCCACTTCGAGCGACCCGACCGAAATGCCAAAGAAACTGATGATCTGCTGTCCCAGCAGCGTGGTCACCGCGATCACGCAGAACACGGAAATTGCGGCGATCCGGATCGTCCTTCGCCGTTCGGCATCGCCCTGATGCGCCGTCAGACTCATGAAGAACGGAATCGCGCCGATCGGATTGATCAGCGCCAGCAGCGAAATAAACGACTTCAGAATATCCATTGAACATCGGGCGCGCGTGCAGCGCGTCGCGGTCCGGGTAAATAAGTCGCTTAGAGGCTGCCCTTGGTCGACGGAATCTGCCCCGCCGCGCGTTCGTCCAGTTCCACCGCCATGCGCAGCGCGCGGCCGAAGGCCTTGAACACTGTTTCCAGTTGATGGTGAGCGTTGATACCGCGCAGATTGTCGATATGCAGCGTCACGCCCGCGTGATTCACGAAGCCGCGGAAGAATTCGATAGACAGGTCGACGTCGAACGTGCCGATGCGCGCGCGCGTGAACGGCACATGGAATTCGAGGCCCGGACGGCCCGAAAAGTCGATCACCACGCGCGACAGCGCTTCGTCGAGCGGCACATACGAATGGCCGTAACGGCGAATGCCCTTACGGTCGCCAATCGCCTTCGCGACAGCCTGGCCGAGCGTGATGCCAGTGTCTTCGACAGTATGGTGGTCGTCGATATGCAGGTCGCCATGCGCTTCAATGTCGAGGTCGAACAGGCCATGCCGCGCGATCTGGTCGAGCATGTGATCAAGAAACGGCACGCCGGTGGCCAGCTTTTGCTGACCGGTGCCGTCCAGATTGATCTTGACACGGATCTGCGTTTCGCTGGTATTGCGAACGACTTCCGCAAGGCGCATGGTAATTCCTCGAATCGAGCTAGAAAGCGATAGTAGTGTGGGTGGGAAGCGGCACGCCGCCGCTTAGTGCAATACGAGCTTCAGGGCGGCGAGCAACTGGACGTTTTCGTCGGGAGAACCAACGGTCAAACGCACGCAATTCGCCAGCAATGGGTGCATTTTACTCACGTTTTTGATCAAAACCCGTGCCGTGAGCAGGGTTTCGAACAGAACTGGGGCGTCCGGCACACGCACCAGCAGGAAGTTGCCGGCGCTCGGAAATACTTCGGCGCCCGGCAGTTGAGCCACAGCCGCAGCCAGTTTCGCACGTTCTTCGCGCAATTTCTCCGCCTGCGAGTCGAGTACGTCGACGTGATCCAGCAGGAAATCCGCCGCCGCCTGCGTCAGCACGTTGGTGTTGTATGGCGGGCGCACCTTGTCGAGTTCCGTGAGCCACGCGGGCTTGCCGACCAGATAGCCGAGGCGGATACCGGCGAGGCCGAGCTTCGATACCGTGCGCATCACGACGACGTTGTCGAACGCGTCGGCGCGCGGCAGCCAGCTTTGCTGCGCGAACGGTTGATAAGCCTCGTCGATCACCACGAGGCTCTTCGTCGCGGCGGCGATGATGCGCTCCATGTCCGCGTCGTCGAATAAAGTGCCGGTCGGATTGTTCGGGTATGCCAGATAGATGACCGCCGGCTCATGCTGCGCGATGGCCGCGAGCATGGCGTCGGTGTCGAGCGTGAAATCGGCGTTCAGCGGCACGCCGACAAATTCGAGGTTCGCGAGCTTCGCCGACATCTGGTACATGACGAAACCCGGCACCGGCGCAAGCACCTTGGCGCCCGGCTTCGCGCACGCCATCGACAGCATGCTGATGATCTCGTCCGAGCCGTTGCCGAGCAGCACGTCGCAACCGGCCGGCACGCCCATCACGCGCTTAATCTTCTCGATGAGCGCTTCCGGCCGCGGCGCGGGGTAACGGTTCAGCGCGACGCCGGCCAGATGCTCGCCGAGATGCGCGGCCAGCACCGGCGGCAGCGGAAACGGATTTTCCATCGCGTCGAGCTTGATGTAGCCCGTGGCGTCCGCTACCGGATAGCTCGTCATCGCGAGCACGTCTTGGCGAATGATGTCTTGAGGTGTCGTCATAATTCAGTCGGCCGGTGCCGCGAGCGTTGCCCGGTTGGGAGCATGGAACGCTTCGGACATGCCTCGTTGCGCGGCAGGCTTGCCGCGCCGGGTTGGTCTGTGTCGTCGTTATCGTCGGCGCACCTGCTGCGCGGCCGCCCTGCGCCGCTCAGCTTCCTTGGCGCATCCGGTATTCCGCGCTGCGGGCATGCGCCTGCAAGCCTTCGCCGTAAGCCAGCTCGGCAGCGATCTCGCCGAGCGTCTGTGCGCCTTCCGCGCTCACCTCGATCAGGCTCGAGCGCTTGAAGAAATCATAGACCCCGAGCGGCGACGAAAACCGTGCGGTGCGCGACGTAGGCAGCACGTGGTTCGGCCCGGCGCAATAGTCGCCGAGACTCTCGCTCGTGTAGCGGCCGAGGAAGATCGCGCCCGCGTGGCGGATGAGTTGCCCCCACTGATGCGGCTCCAGCGCCGAAATTTCCAGGTGCTCGGGCGCGATGTCGTTGGCAATCGCGCACGCTTCGGCCATGTCGCGCACCTTCACGAGCGCGCCGCGCCCTTCGAGCGACGCCTGGATCACGTCGCGGCGCGGCATGGTGGGCAGCAGTTCGTCGATGGCATCCTGCACGCGGCCAATGAACGCGTCGTCCGGACACAGCAGAATGGACTGCGCGAGTTCGTCGTGCTCCGCCTGCGAGAACAGGTCCATTGCAACCCAGCGCGGATCAGTCGTGCCGTCGCACAGCACCAGAATTTCGGACGGCCCGGCAATCATGTCGATGCCCACCGTGCCGAATACGCGGCGCTTGGCCGACGCTACATAAGCGTTGCCCGGGCCGCAGATCTTGTCGACCGCGGGCACGGTTTCGGTGCCGTACGCGAGCGCCGCCACGGCTTGCGCGCCGCCGATGGTGAACACGCGGTCCACGCCGCCGAGCAGGGCAGCCGCCAGCACGAGCGGATTCTTCACGCCGTCCGGTGTGGGCACGACCATGATGATTTCGCGCACGCCCGCCACCCGCGCCGGGATTGCATTCATCAGCACCGACGACGGATACGCCGCCTTGCCGCCCGGCACGTAAATGCCCGCGCGGTCGAGCGGCGTCACCTTCTGGCCGAGCACGGTGCCGTCGGCTTCCGTGTATTGCCAGCTATGGCTTCCGCATTCGATCTTCTGCTTCTCGTGATAACCGCGCACGCGTGCGGCCGCGGCTTCGAGCGAGGCCCGGCGCTTCGGCTCCAGACCTTCGAGCGCCGCTTCCAGTTCCGCGAACGGCAGCTCCAGCGCCGCGACGTTCTTTGCGTTCAGACGGTCGAAGCGGTTCGTGTACTCGAGCACCGCCGCGTCGCCGCGCGCCTTCACGTCGCTCAGGATCTGCGCGACCGAGCGCTCGATTGCTTCGTCTTCGCTCGCCTCGAACGCGAGCACCGCGTGCAACGACTTCCTGAAATCGGAAGCGGCGGAATCGAGTTTGCGAATCTTGATAGACATACGGGTATCCGTTTCGGTAAGGCGCGCTTTAAAGCAAGCTCAGACTGGTTCCATCCAGATGTCAGGCGGCGGCAAGGCCGGCTTTCGTCGCGCGTTCGAACGCGTCGAGAATCGGCCGCAATGCTGCGCGCTTGAGCTTGAGCGCTGCCTGGTTCACCACGAGGCGCGACGAAATCTGCATGATTTCTTCCACCTCGACGAGATTGTTCGCGCGCAGCGTATTGCCCGAGCTCACCAGGTCGACGATTGCATCCGCGAGGCCGACGAGCGGCGCCAGCTCCATTGAACCGTACAGCTTGATCAGGTCGACGTGCACGCCCTTGGCCGCAAAATGCTCGCGCGCCGTCTCCACGTATTTGGTCGCGACGCGCAAGCGGGCGCCCTGGCGCACCGCGTTCGCATAATCGAAACCCGCGGCCACCGCGACCGACATACGGCAGCGCGCAATGTCCAGATCCACCGGCTGATACAGGCCGCTGCCGCCGTGTTCGAGCAGCACGTCCTTGCCCGCCACGCCGAAGTCGGCGGCGCCGTACTCCACGTAGGTCGGCACGTCGGTCGCGCGCACGATGATCACGCGCAGATTCGCGTCGGTGGTCGGCAGGATCAGCTTGCGCGAGCTTTCCGGATCTTCGGCCACTTCGATACCGGCCGCGGCGAGAAGCGGCAGCGTTTCCTCAAAGATACGCCCCTTCGACAAAGCCAGCGTGAGCGGCGCGCTCACTGCGGCAGAGCTCGAGGTTTGCGGCGTCGCGCTCATGCCTCGCTCCCGGAGACGCGGCGCACCTTCGCGCCGATCGCGTTCAGCTTGCTTTCCATCCGGTCGTAACCGCGATCCAGATGGTAGATGCGGTCGATCAGCGTTTCGCCTTCCGCGCGCAATGCCGCGATCACGAGACTCGCGGACGCGCGCAGATCGGTCGCCATCACCTTCGCGCCCGAGAGCTTGTCGACGCCCGTGACGAGCGCAGTCTTGCCGTCCGTGGTGATGTTGGCGCCGAGGCGGTTCAGCTCCTGCACGTGCATGAAGCGGTTTTCGAAGATCGTTTCGACGACCTGCGCCTTGCCTTGCGCGACCGTGTTCAGCGCCATGAATTGCGCCTGCATGTCGGTGGGAAACGCCGGATATTCGGACGTGCGGAACGACACCGCGCTCGGGCGCGTGTCCATGCGAACGCGCATCCAGTCGTCGCCTTCCTCGATCGTGACGCCCGCTTCGCGCAGCTTCGCGGTCACCGCTTCCAGAATCTGCGGACGCACGCGGCGCAGCGTGACGTCGCCGCCCGCGGCCGCCACCGCGCACAGGAACGTGCCAGCTTCGATGCGGTCCGGAATCACCGTGTGCTTCGCGCCGTGCAGCTTGTCCACGCCCTGAATCACCAGACGATCGGTGCCGATACCTTCGATTTTCGCGCCCATCTGCACGAGCAGATGCGCCAGATCGCCCACTTCAGGTTCCCGCGCCGCGTTTTCGATAACCGTCTCGCCTTCCGCGAGCACCGCCGCCATCAGCAGATTTTCGGTGCCCGTCACCGTGATCATGTCGGTGATGATGCGCGCGCCCTTCAGACGCTTCGCGCGCGCTTCGATAAAGCCGTGCTCGATCGTGATCTCGGCGCCCATTGCCTGCAGGCCCTTGATGTGCTGATCCACCGGACGCGCGCCGATTGCGCAGCCGCCCGGCAGCGACACCCGCGCGTGGCCGAAGCGCGCGACGAGCGGCCCCAGCACGAGGATCGACGCGCGCATGGTCTTCACCATTTCGTACGGCGCGACGAGGTTGTCGACTTTGGACGCGTCGAGCGACACACGGCCCTCGCCGCTTTCGATGCGCACGCCCATCTGCGCGAGCAGCTTGAGCATGGTGCGCACGTCCTGCAGATCGGGCACGTTGTCGAGCTGCACCGGTTCTGCGCTCAGCAGACTCGCGCACAGAATGGGCAACGCCGCGTTCTTCGCACCCGAGACAACGACCTCACCCGACAGCGGGTAGCCACCTTCAATGACGAGTTTGTCCATGCCTGTCTGTTCCTGATCGACCCGGCCTTGAGCCGGGACTGCTTCAATTGTGTTCGGCGCGCCGCTGCCGGCGTCGCGCCCTTCCTGAGTAATTCGCACTAAATTTCCAGATTACGCGTTCTGCCATTCGGCGGGCGTCAGCGTTTTCATGCTGAGCGCGTGAATTTCCTCGCGCATGCGGTCGCCGAGCGCCGCGTACACGAGTTGATGACGCTGGATCAGCCGCTTGCCCTCGAAGCTCGGCGAAACGATGGTCGCAAAGAAATGCTGACCGTCGCCTTCGACTTCGAGATGCTGGCAGGCGAGCCCAGCGGCGATGTATTGCTTGACCTGTTCGGGAGTCGGCAACATGAGAGAAGCTCCTCGTCAGTGGCGCAGCTTGTAGCCGGACGCGAGCATGCGCATCGACACCACGGCCAGCACCACGAAGAAACCGGCGACAATCGCAAGGCTTTCGAGCGGATTGATATCCGACATCCCGAAGAAACCGTAGCGAAAGCCGTCGATCATGTAGAAAAAGGGATTGAGCCGCGACACCTCGCGCCACACCGGCGGCAGCGTATGCGTCGAGTAGAACACGCCCGAGAGAAACGTGAGCGGCATGATCAGAAAATTCTGGAACGCGGCGAGCTGGTCGAACTTTTCCGCCCAGATGCCCGCGATCAGACCGAGCGTGCCGAGAATCGCCGCGCCGCAAATCGCAAACAGAATGATGTAGAGCGGCGCCGCGAAGCTGACCGGCACGAACCAGATCGTCACGATGAACACCCCAAAGCCGACCGCGAGACCGCGCGCGACCGCCGCGAGCACGTAGGCAGCGAACATCTCGTAGTGCGAAAGCGGCGGCAGCAGCACGAACACCAGATTCCCGGTGATTTTCGACTGGATCAGCGACGACGAACTGTTCGCAAACGCATTCTGCAACACGCTCATCATCACGAGGCCCGGCACGAGAAAGCTCGTGTATTCGACGCCCGGATAAACCTGCACGTGGTTGCGCAGCGCGTGGCCGAAAATGGTGAGATACAGCAGCGCCGTGATGATGGGCGCAAGCACCGTCTGGAACGACACTTTCCAGAAGCGCAGTATTTCCTTGTAGAACAGCGTGCCGAAACCGCTATAGCCGCTCATGCGAGTCCCTCGATCACTTCCGGGCCGTTCATGACCTGAACGAATACGTCTTCGAGGTCGGCCTTGCGGACCTCGATTTCCTCGAACGTGCAGCCTGCCGCACGGCATTGCGCGAGAATTTTCTCGACGTCGTCATAGCTTGCAAGGCGCAGCAGATGCTGACGTCCGTTGCCGTTGCCCGCGCCGCCTTCCGCTTCCAGCGGCCGCAGCTCGGCGGGCAACACGCCCTGCGCGAAGCGCACGAATAGCTGCATGCCGGCAAAGCGTTGCAGCAGCGTACTGGTGCGATCGAGCGCCACTACCTCGCCGCGGCGCAGCATCGCGATACGGTCGCACAGCGACTCCGCCTCTTCCAGATAGTGCGTGGTCAGCACGATGGTATGGCCTTCGCGATTCAGACGCGAAATGAACTTCCACAGCGTTTGGCGCAACTCGACGTCCACACCGGCGGTAGGCTCGTCGAGCACGATGACGGGCGGCCGGTGCACCAGCGCCTGCGCGACCAGCACGCGGCGCTTCATGCCACCCGACAGCGCGCGCATGTTGGCGTCGGCTTTGTCCGTGAGATCCAGGTTGGCCATGATCTCGTCGATCCACGCGTCGTTGTTGCGCAGGCCGTAGTAGCCGGACTGGATGCGCAAGGTTTCGCGCACAGTGAAAAACGGATCGAACACGAGTTCCTGCGGCACCACGCCCAACGCGCGACGGGCTGCGCGAAAGTCGTCCACCACGTCGTGGCCGCGCACGGCGATGCTGCCTTCGTCCGCGCGCGCGAGGCCCGCAAGAATGCTGATGAGCGTTGTCTTGCCCGCGCCGTTCGGACCGAGCAGCCCGAAGAACTCGCCTTCTTCTACCGTGAGGCTGACGCCCTTGAGCGCCTGCAAATCCTTGTAGCGCTTCTTGACGTTACGAATTTCGATGGCTGACATGACAGTGCGCCACGTGCGTCGCGGCGCTTAAAAGAGCCCTGGGGCGGGCGCAAAAATGCTGGAAAGAAACGGAGTTGAGGCGGGTTGGGTGGCCGAACCATGCCCCAAAAAACGGTTGATTATAGGGCAAAACCTGACAGCCCTATCTCAGTTGGGGGGATTGGCGAGCGCGCGATAAGCGCGCCGGGCGGTGCAAAGCGGTGCCGGCGGCAACCGGGCGACGCGCTGTTTGGTAGCAACTGGCCGCAGCTGGTCGCGACTGGTCGCAACGTAAGTGCGAAGAGAAACGCCGGCTTGGCGAAGCTGCTCAGTCCGGGCTCGTGCCTTGACCGTCGGCGGCAATCAGCGTGTCCACGCCGTAGGCTTGCGCGAGGCTCGCCAACCCCGCCGGCAGATTGTGGACTTCGAACGCGCCACCGCGCGCCTCGCCGGCCCGCCGCCAGGCGAGAAGCACAGCAAGCGCGGACGAATCGAACTGCGTGAGCGGCGCGCAGTCGACACCGCGCGCGCCAGCCGCAATGCGCTCGAGACCCGCCGCGAGCGCGGCGCTCGCACTCGCGTGGGTCAGCGTCGTGCCGCTCGCGAAGCGATTGGCGACGGGGCTCAGCACTTCGCTCACGACTGCTTGCCCGCGGCGAGTTGCTGGTTGCGCTGCGTGAGGAACTGGATCAGTCCGTCGACGCCCTTCTGCTGGATCTGCTCGTTGAACTGCTGCTGATAAGCCTGGATCAACCACGCACCGAGCACGTTGATGTCATACACGCGCCAGCCTTGCGGCGTCTTGTACAGGCGATAGTCGAGCTCGATCGGCGAACCGTTGTTCATGACCACCGAACGCACCACCGTGTCAGTGTCGTCCGGATTCATGCGGAACGGCTTGTACTGGATCTGCTGGTCGCGCACCTGCGCGAGCGCGCCCGAATACGTGCGGATCAGCAGCATCTTGAACTGCTC
>Ga0209796_10000363_pt1 | contig 33669 bp, 29 predicted proteins | sample AgamicOrSfrz_FD_187167 | JGI IMG/M metagenome (GOLD analysis project Ga0209796, IMG submission 187167) | Agave microbial communities from Guanajuato, Mexico - Or.Sf.rz (SPAdes) (version 2) | ecosystem: Host-associated > Plants > Phyllosphere > Phylloplane/Leaf | place: Guanajuato, Mexico...
GACCTACGGTTGACCCATGGCCAGCGAAGCACTCGCCGTCGCACTCTGGCAGTGCGACGGCCCCCTGCGTGACGTAGCGGCCGCGCTCGCGCGGCTCGACGAGGCAGCGGCGAGCGCCGCGGCCCGAGGTGCGCGCCTGCTGGTCTGCCCGGAGCTGACGCTCACCGGCTATGACATCGCGCCGTACGCCGCGGAGCTGGCCGAGCCGGCCGACGGACCGATGGCGCGCGCGGTCGCCGAGATCGCCCGGCGCCACCGCCTGGCGATCGCATGGAGCTGGCCCGAGCGGGACGGCGACATCGTCCACATCACGGCGGAGCTCCTCGACCGCGACGGCGCGGTCCTCGCCCGGCACCGCAAGGCGCACCTCTACGGGCCGGACGAGGCAAGCGCCTATGTCGCTGGTGATGGCGCTCCGACGATCGGAACGCTCGACGGGGTCCGGATCGGCCTGCTGATCTGCTACGACATCGAGTTCCCAGAACAGGTCAGGCTGATGGCGCTGGCGGGCGTCGACCTGCTGGTCTGCCCGACCGCGCTGATGGCGCCGTACGACAAGGTGAGCACGCTGCTCGTGCCCGCGCGTGCCTACGAGAACCAGATCGCGATCGCCTACGCCAACCGCGCCGGCACCGAGAACGAGCTGACCTACTGCGGCAGCAGCTGCCTGGTCGGTCCCGACGGCGACGACCTCGTCCGCGCCGAGCAGGCCGAGACGCTCATCGTCGGCACGCTCACCACCGCCGCCCTCGAGGCGGCCCGCCGTGCCAACACCCATCTGCACGACCGCCGTCCCGACCTCTACGCCGCCCTCACCGGCCCGACCGATGCACGGAGCACCCGATGACGATCGCCCAGACCCACCCCGACGCCGCCGTCCATGACGCCGGCGTCACCATGCTCGGCCCCGACTTCCCGTTCGGGTACGACGATCACCTGGCCCACCCTGACGGCCTCGGCTCGATCCCCGCCGAGCAGCACGGGCGTGAGGTCGCCATCATCGGCGGCGGCCTCTCGGGCATGGTGAGCGGCTACGAGCTGATGCGCCTGGGCCTCAAGCCGGTCGTCTACGAGGCCGACCGGATCGGCGGGCGGCTCCGCTCGGAGCCGTTCGGCGGCGCGCATGGCCCCGTGGCCGAGCTCGGCGGCATGCGCTTCCCGCTCTCCTCGCGGGCGCTGTTCCACTACATCGACACGCTGGGCCTGCGCACCTCGCCGTTCCCCAACCCTCTCTCCGAGGCCACCCCGAGCACGGTGATCGAACTCGGCGGGGAGTCGCACTACGCACGCTCCTACGACGACCTGCCGGACTTCCTCAAGGACGTCGCCGCCGCGTGGCAGGAGGCACTGGGCGAGGTCGGCTTCGCCGAGATGCAGCAGGCCCTGCGCGAGCGCGACGTGCCGCGGGTCAAGGAGCTGTGGGACCGGCTGGTCCGCGACCTCGACGAGGAGACGTTCTCCGGCTTCCTCGCCAACAGCAAGGCGTTCCAGCAGCGCTCCTTCCGCCACCGCGAGGTGTTCGGCCAGGTCGGCTTCGGCACCGGCGGCTGGGACACCGACTACCCGAACTCGATGCTGGAGATCCTGCGCGTCATCTTCACCAACGCCGATGAGGACCACCAGCTGATCCACGGCGGTGCAGAGCAGCTGCCCGTCGGGCTCTGGAAGGCCACGCCCGACTGCGCTCACTGGCCCGCCGGCACCAGCCTGGAGAGCCTCCACGGCGGCGCGCCCCTGCCCGGCGTGGCCCGGATCGGCCGCAGCAGCGACGGCCGCATCGACGTCACCGACCGGTGGGGCACCACCCGCACCTACGACGCGGTCGTGGTCACCTGCCAGGTGTGGCTGCTCTCGGCCCGGATCGACGTGGACGAGTCGCTCTTCTCCCCCGAGCTGTGGATGGCGATGGAGCGCACGCACTACATGCAGTCGTCCAAGACGTTCGTGCGGGTGGACCGGCCGTTCTGGAAGGACGTCGACCCGGCGACCGGCCGCGACGTCATGAGCATGACGCTCACCGACCGCCTGACGCGCGCGACGTACCTCCTCGAGGACGACGGTGCCGCCTCGATCTGCCTGTCCTACACGTGGAACGACGACGCCCTGAAGTGGCTGGCCCTCCCGATCGAGGAGCGGGTGCGACTGCAGCTGCACTCCCTGAGCAAGATCTACCCCGGTGTCGACATCGCCTCCCACATCATCGGCGATCCGATCACCGTCTCGTGGGAGTCCGATCCCAACTTCATGGGCGCCTTCAAGGCCAACCTGCCCGGGCACTACCGCTACCAGCGCCGGCTCTTCAGCCACTTCGTGCAGGACGGGCTGCCGGACCACCAGCGAGGCATCTTCCTCGCCGGGGACGACATCTCCTGGACCGCAGGCTGGGCCGAGGGTGCTGTCACGACGGCGCTCAACGCGGTCTGGGGAGTGATGCGCCAGTTCGGCGGCGCGAGCGCCGCGGGCAACCCCGGCCCCGGCGACCGCTTCGCCGACCTCGCGCCCGTGGAGCTGCCCGGCGGGTGAGCGCCCTCACACCGCCTCGTCCCGGTGGCGATCCCCCGCGACCGGCTCCCTAGACTGATCGCCGTGCCATCCCCCTCCGCCCCTGCTGTGCAGGTCGACGGGCTGGTGATGCGGTACGGCGACAAGCTCGCCGTCAACGGTCTGTCGCTGACCGTCGAGACCGGGTCCATCACCGCCGTCCTCGGGCCCAACGGCGCCGGCAAGACCACCACCCTGGAGACCTGCGAGGGCTACCGCCGGCCGCAGGGCGGCTCGGTGCGGGTCCTCGGCCTCGACCCGGTCGCGCAGCGCCGCGAGCTGCTGCCCCGCGTCGGAGTGATGCTGCAGGGCCAGGGCGCGTGGAGCGGCGCGCGCGCGATGGAGATGCTGCGTCACATCGCACGCCTGCACGCCGATCCGCTCGATGTCGACGTGCTCGCCGAGCGGCTGGGCCTGGGCGAGTGCGGCCGGACGCCGTACCGACGGCTCTCCGGTGGCCAGCAGCAGCGGCTGGGCCTGGCCATGGCGATCGTCGGGCGACCCGAGATCGTGTTCGTCGACGAGCCGACCGCCGGGATGGACCCGGCAGCGCGGCGCACCACGTGGGAGCTGCTGCGCGAGCTGCGCGAGGCCGGCGTGACGGTCGTGCTCACCACGCACTACCTGGACGAGGCCGAGCAGCTGGCCGACCAGGTCCACATCATCGACCAGGGACGGCTGATCGCCTCCGGCACGCCCGAGGAGCTCACCCGCGGCTCCTCGGCCACGATCCGGCTGGTCGTCGATCAGGAGCTGCCGTCCGTCGCTGAGGCGGCCCTGCGCGACAGCGTCGCCCGCTGGAGCACCGAGCACGGCGTCGGCGTACGCTCGCTCAGCTTCGGATCCCGCACCCTGGAGGACGTGTTCCTCGAAGTCACCGGAAGGGGCCTGCGCGATGAGTGACCTCGACCTGACGCCGCGGCCGGGCGCCGCGCCGCTGAGGAGCCAGGTGCTCGCCCAGGCCGCCATGGAGGCGCGGCTGATGCTGCGCAACGGCGAGCAGTTGCTGCTCGCCGTGGTCATCCCGGTCCTCATCCTCATCGGCGGCGTCACCGCCGGTGAGCACCTCGACCTCAAGCTCAGCGACCCTCGCCCGCTGGTCGACATCTTCACGCCGGGGGTGGTGGCGCTCGCGGTGATGTCGACGTCCTTCACCTCGCTGGCGATCGCCACCGGCTTCGAGCGGCGGTACGGCGTCATCAAGCGGCTCGGCGCCTCTCCCCTGCCCCGCTCCGGCCTGCTGCTGGGCAAGATCCTCGCGCTGCTGGCCGTCCAGCTCCTGCAGATCGTCGTCATCGGCGCCGTCGGCCAGATCCTGGGCTGGTCGCCCAAGCCGGGCATCCTCGGCGCCTTCCTCGCTGTCGCCCTGGGCACCGCCGCCTTCGCCTCGCTGGGGCTGCTGGTCGCCGGGACGCTGCGCGCGGAGGCGACGCTGGCCGCGGCGAACCTCATCTATCTCCTGCTGATGGCCGGCGGCGCCGTCGTCCTGCCGATCAGCGCGTACGGCGGCTTCGGCCACGTCGCGCGCTGGTTGCCCTCGGGAGCCCTCGGCGAGGCCATGCGCAGCGCCTTCCTCGACGGCGCCGTCGCCTGGCGCGATCTCGGCGTACTCGCGGTGTGGGCCGTCCTGGGCACCACCCTCACCGCCCGGACGTTCAAGTGGGAGTGAGCGACATGAGCACCGTCGAGCGAACCCGGGCACCCGGTCCCATCACCGCCTGGCTGCGCGCGCACCTGGTGGCGCTCGCGATCGCCGACCTGGCCGCGAACATGCTGCTGGTCGTGACCGGCGGCGTGGTGCGCCTGACCCGGTCCGGCCTCGGCTGCCCGACCTGGCCCAAGTGCACCGACACGTCCTATGTGACGCACCCGGCGCTGGGGATCAACGGGATCATCGAGTTCAGCAACCGCATGCTCACCTACGTCCTCGCGGCTGTGGCCATCGCGGTCGTGGTGGCGGCGTGGAACCACCGCGGCACGGTGCGCCGGCTCGCGGTCGGCATCGCGCTGGGGATCCCGCTCCAGGCCGTCATCGGGGGCATCAGCGTCCTGACCAAGCTCAACCCCTGGGTCGTCGCGCTCCACCTGCTCGGGTCGATGGCGATGGTGTGCCTGTGCGTCTGGCTGGTCGACCTCCTCTGGTCGCCGGTGCGTGCGGACGCTCCGCCGACCCTGCGCCGCCTGGCGGTCGCGAACTTCGTCGCCGGCTGGGTGGTGCTCTGGCTCGGCACGATCGTGACCGGCTCGGGCCCGCACTCGGGTGACGCGCACTCCAAGCGCACAGGGCTGGATCCGGCCGTGGTGTCGCAGGTGCACGCTGCCGCGGTCGACGTCCTCGTGGTGCTGACCGTCTGGCTGCTCGTCGCCGGCCGCCGCGAGCCCTACCTGCGCCTGGTGTTCGGCGTGATGCTGGCCGTCGAGCTGCTGCAGGGCGTGGTCGGCTGGGTGCAGTACGCCACGGGCCTGCCCTCGTTCGTCGTCGGTCTGCACATGCTCGGCGCCGCCCTGACGGCCGCCGGGCTCGCCCGCGTGCTTCTCGCCACCCGGGCGCATCGGTTCGACGCCGCCTGACCCCATCAGGTCGACTTGCCGCTCCGGCGGGGTCGACTTGCCGCTCCGGCGGGGTCGACTTGCCGGTCGGTCACCACCGCCGGCTGGTGTACGACGTCGCCAGCGCGGAGCGAAGCTCGCGCAGCCATGCGTCGAGTCGATCGCCAGCGAAGTCGCCGGCTCGGATCACGATGACGGTCCAGCCGTTCGCCCGCAGCCACTCGCGCCGTACTCGGTCCTGGCGTCGCTGGTCCTCGGTGAGCTCGTGGAAGTCGAAGCCGTCGTACTCCACGCACACCCGCTTGCGGCGATAGGCGAAGTCCAGCCGGTACGTCGGGAGGCCGTCGATCTCGATCCAGACCTGCGGCTCGGGCAGCGGCAGACCTGCGTCGTGGATGGCCAGCAACGTCCAGGACTCACGCGCCGACTCGAGCCGGGCATCGACGAGCTGGGCCAGCTCGCGCAACTGGATGATGCCGCGTCGTCGGCGGAGGCGATCCAGCTCGGCACGCAGCTGCTCGACCGTCACCCCATGCAGCCGTGCGAAGGCATTGAGCGCCCCCATCGCCTCGCGTCGCCGCAGGTTGCAGCCGAGGTCGAGGGCGGTGCGCAGCGGCGTTGTCACGCGCAAGCCGCCGACCTCCATGATGTCCGAGCTGCGCAGGTCACGCGTGCGGCCGTCGGCTCCCGTGCGGCGGGTAGGGCGCCGACCACGCAGCGCGCACGTCTCGACCGGTGGGAGGTCCTCCAGCTCGGCATAGGTGAACGTGTCGACGCCATGGATCATCGCGGCAGTGCGGTCGACGACCACGTGCCCGGGCGCCGCGACGAGTGCGACAGCTGCCGCCCGCAGCTCGATCGAGTCCGGTACGTCGGCTCGGACGTAGGCCTCACGAACGACCGCCCTGATCAGGCCCCGATGGACCATGTCGTAGAAGTCGGAGCGGGGCAGGCCGAGGTCGGCGCGCTTGAACGGTCGGTCCGGGATCTCGAGGGTCGTGGAAGCGGTAGCCATGCCCACGAGGGTGACCCGCGTCGCGGGTCGGCGTACTCAGGCTGTGGCGCTGCTGTGGAAATGCTCGGCCCGAAGGCCGGCTGTGCACGAAAGTGGTGGATTCCCAACCTCGCCCGACCGGCAACTCAACCCCGCCGGACCGCCAACTCAACCCCGCCCGACCGGCAACTCAACGAGAGATGAGGGGATCCACCGCGACCGCGACGAACAGCAGGGAGAGGTAGAGGTTGCTGCTGTGGAACAGGTGCATGGGCTGGATGAGGGAGAGGTCCTCGGTGCCGCGGGCGCGCGCGTGCATCCGGTGCGCCTGGACGAGGAACACCGCGCCCAGCACGGTGGCAGCGACGGGATAGAACCAGCCGGTCGAGGCGATCGGCCACAGCGAGAGCGAGACCGCGACCATCACCCAGCTGTAGATGACGATCTGGCGCCCGACCTCGCGGGCCGGCCTCACCACGGGCAGCATCGGCACGTCGACGTTCGCGTAGTCCTCGCGATAGCGCAGGGCGAGGGCCCAGGTGTGCGGCGGCGTCCAGAAGAACACCACCAGGAACAGGATGACCGGCGCCCAGGCGAGCTGGTCGGTCACGGCGGTCCAGCCGATCATCGCCGGGAAGCAACCCGCGATCCCGCCCCAGACGATGTTCTGCGTGGTGCGCCGCTTGAGCAGCATCGTGTAGACGAACACGTAGAACGCGTTGGCCCCGAGGGACAGACCGGCCGAGAGCCAGTTCACGAAGAACCCCAGGGCCAGCGTCGACACGATCGCCAGGACGGTGCCGAAGACCAGCGCCGCCTGCGGGGAGACGATGTGACGTGGCAGCGCTCGCCGGCGGGTACGCCGCATCTGCTCGTCGATGTCGCGGTCGTAGACGCAGTTGAACACCGAGGCCGACCCGGCCGAGAGCGTGCCGCCGATGACGGTCGCGACCACCAACTCCAGGCCCGGCACGCCGCGCGCGGCGAAGAACATCACCGGGACGGTGGTGAGCAGCAGCAGCTCGATGACGCGCGGCTTGGTGAGGCCGACGTACGCGGCCACCACGTCCTTGAGGGTCGCTCGCCCGGAGTCGGTCTCCGGAGCACGGAGCCCCGGGGCGCGCTCGCCGACGTAGGTCACGGACATCCTCAGTGTTGGTGGAGCATCAACCAGCCGGCTGACAGCTGTCGCAGGACAGCGGGTGTGAGTCTAACCCTCGGTGTCGCTAGGCTCGGATTCGCCGTACGTCTCTGAGAGGACTCCCGTGACCCCGAACGCTGAACTTGAGTGGACCGACCTGGACAAGAAGGCGGTGGACACGGTCCGGGTCCTCGCGATGGACGCGGTGCAGAAGGTGGGCAACGGCCACCCGGGCACCGCGATGAGCCTCGCCCCGGCCGCCTACCTCCTCTTCCAGAAGGTGATGAAGCACAACCCCGCCGACCCGAGCTGGATCGCGCGTGACCGGTTCGTGCTCTCATGTGGCCACAGCTCCATCACGCTCTACCTCCAGCTCTTCCTGGGCGGCTTCGGCCTCGAGATCGAGGACATCGAGTCGCTGCGCACCTGGGGGTCGAAGACCCCCGGCCACCCCGAGTTCGGGCACACCGCCGGCGTCGAGGTCACCACCGGCCCGCTCGGCCAGGGCGTCGGCAACGCGGTCGGCATGGCGATGGCCGCCCGGCGCGAGCGCGGCCTGCTGGACCCGGACGCCGAGGGTGAGTCGATCTTCGACCACCAGGTCTACGTCATCGCCTCCGACGGCGACCTGGAGGAGGGTGTGAGCGGCGAGGCCTCCTCGATCGCCGGCACCCAGGAGCTCGGCAATCTCACCGTCATCTACGACGCCAACAAGATCTCGATCGAGGGCAACACCGACGTCGCGTTCAACGAGGACGTGGCCAAGCGCTACGAGGCCTACGGCTGGCACGTCCAGACGGTCGACTGGACCCACGCCGGCGACCACGCGGACGGCAAGAACTACCACGAGGACGTGCCGGCGCTGTACGCCGCACTCCAGGCCGCGGCCGAGGTGCAGGACCAGCCGTCGATCATCGTGCTGCGCACGATCCTGGCCTGGCCCGCGCCCAACGCGCAGAACACCGAGGCCGCGCACGGCAGCGCGCTGGGCGCCGACGAGGTCGCTGCGACCAAGCGGCTGCTGGGCTTCGACCCGGACACGAGCTTCGCGGTGCCCTCCGACGTACTCGAGCACACGCGCTCGCTGATCGCGCGCGGCAAGGAGCTGGAGGCCGCCTGGACCAAGGAGTACGACGTCTGGGCCGCCGCCCACCCCGACCAGGTCAAGCTCCTGGAGCGGATGAAGGAGCGCGCGCTCCCCGAGGGCCTCGAGGCCGCTCTGCCCACGTGGGAGGCCGACGCCAAGGGCATCGCCACCCGCGCAGCATCCGGCAAGGTCATCAACGCGATCGCCGACATCATGCCCGAGCTGTGGGGCGGCTCGGCCGACCTGGCCGGCTCGAACAACACCACGATCACCAGCGCGCCCTCGTTCATCCCGGCGAGCCGCTCGACCCACGACTGGAAGGGCGACCCCTACCAGGGCCGGGTGCTCCACTTCGGCATCCGCGAGCATGCGATGGGCGCCATCATCAACGGCATCGCCGTCCACGGCGGCACCCGCGCCTTCGGCGGCACCTTCCTGCAGTTCAGCGACTACATGCGCGGTGCGGTCCGGGTCGGCGCTCTCATGCAGGCGCCGGCGATCTGGGTCTGGACCCACGACTCGATCGGCCTGGGCGAGGACGGCCCGACGCACCAGCCGGTGGAGCACCTGTGGGCGCTGCGCGGCATCCCCGGCCTGGACATCGTCCGCCCGGCCGACGCCAACGAGACCGCCGCCGCCTGGCTGCAGATCCTGAAGAACAGCGACCGGCCCGCCGGCCTCATCCTCAGCCGCCAGAACCTCCCGGTCTTCCCGCGCGGCGTGGACGGCTTCAACACCTGCGAGAACGTGGGCAAGGGCGCCTATGTCCTCATCGACGCCGACGGGGGCGAGCCGGACGTCATCCTCATCGGCACCGGCTCGGAGGTGCAGCTGGCCGTCGCGGCCCGCGAGCAGCTCAAGGCGGAGGGCATCAACGCCCGCGTCGTGTCGATGCCGTCCGTGGAGTGGTTCGAGCAGCAGACGCAGGCCTACCGCGACGAGGTGCTCCTGCCGGGCGTCAAGGCGCGCGTCAGCGTGGAGGCCGGCATCCGCCAGGGCTGGCGCGAGTACGTCGGCGACGTCGGCCGGATGGTGAGCTTGGAGCACTACGGCGCCTCGGCGGACGCCGCCCGCATCTTCAACGAGTTCGGGTTCACCCCCGAGGCGGTCGTGCAGGCCGCGAAGGACAGCATGGAGGCCGCCCGCCACTGAGGCATGCCGGGGCCGCGCTAGAGTCGTATTTGATCGTTCCAAAGGAGCTGACAATGAGTGATCGTCTCAAGGCGCTGGCCGACGCCGGCGTATCCATCTGGCTCGACGACCTGTCCCGCGAGCGGATCGAGACCGGGAACCTCGCGGACCTGGTCAAGGACTCGTCGGTGGTGGGCGTGACCACCAACCCGACCATCTTCGCCTCGGCCATCGCCAACGGCGAGCGCTACGACGACCAGGTCGCCGAGCTGGTCACGAGCGGCGCCGACGTCGACAAGGTGATCTTCGAGCTCACCACCGAGGACGTCCGCAACGCGTGCGACATCCTCGCGCCGGTCGCCGAGGCCACCAAGGACGACGGCCGCGTCTCGATCGAGGTCGAGCCGACCCTGGCCAACGACACCGACGCCACCATCGCGAGCGCGAAGGCGTTGTGGGCGGCGGTGGACCGGCCGAACGTGCTGATCAAGATCCCCGCCACCGTGGAGGGCCTGCCCGCCATCACCGCGGCGACCGCCGCCGGCATCAGCGTCAACGTGACGCTGATCTTCTCCGTCGAGCGCTACCGCGCGGTGATGGACGCCTACCTCACCGGCCTCGAGCAGGCCAAGGACGCCGGCCTGGACCTGTCGACGATCCGCTCGGTCGCCAGCTTCTTCGTCAGCCGCGTCGACACCGAGATCGACGCTCGCCTGGACAAGATCGGCACCGACGCGGCGCTTGCGCTGCGGGGCAAGGCCGCGGTCGCCAACGCGCGGCTCGCCTACGCGGCCTTCGAGGAGGTCATCGGCAGCGAGCGCTGGCAGCAGCTGGCCGCCGCCGGCGCGAACCCCCAGCGTCCGCTGTGGGCCTCGACCGGGGTGAAGAACCCGGCGTACCCGGACACGCTCTACGTCGCCGACCTCGTCGTGGCTGACACGGTCAACACGATGCCGGAGAAGACGCTGCGGGCGTTCGCCGACCACGGCGAGGTCGAGGGTGACCAGGTCACCGGCAAGGCCGGTGAGGCCCAGCGGGTCTTCGACGACCTGGTGGCCGTCGGCATCGACCTCGACGACGTGTTCCTCAGCCTCGAGACCGAGGGCGTGGACAAGTTCAAGGCCTCCTGGACCGAGCTCCTCGACACCGTCCGGGGCCAGATGGAGAAGGCGGGAGCCTGACGGTGGCAGCAGCGCCTGTGGACGCCACGACGACGGCGGCCTGGCGCCGCCTCGCCGACCTCGCCGACGGCTTCGCTCCGGATCTGCGCGGCTGGTTCGCCGCAGACCCGGAGCGGGCCGATCGACTCACCTTCGACGCCGCCGAGCTGCACGTCGACCTGTCCAAGAACCTCCTCGACGACGACGTCCTGGCGGCGCTCCTCGACCTCGCCCGTGAGGTCGATCTCGAGGGGCGCCGCGAGGCGATGTTCCGCGGCGAGCACATCAACGTCACCGAGGACCGCGCCGTCCTCCACACGGCGCTGCGCCTGCCGGCGGACGCGACGCTGGTCGTCGACGGCGACGACGTCGTCGCGCACGTCCACGAGGTGCTGCAGCGCATCTACGACTTCGCCGACCGGGTGCGGTCCGGTGCGTGGACGGGCGTGACCGGCGAGCGGATCCGCACCGTGGTGAACATCGGCATCGGCGGCTCCGACCTCGGCCCGGTGATGGCGTACGAGGCGCTCGCCCCGTATCGGCACGAGCAGCTGGAGTGCCGGTTCATCAGCAACATCGATCCGACCGACGCAGCGGTCAAGCTCGCCGGGCTCGACCCGGCGAGCACCCTGTTCATCGTCTCCAGCAAGACGTTCGGGACCCTCGAGACGCTCACGAACGCCCGGTTGTGCAAGCAGTGGCTGCTCGACGGCCTCGCGAAGGCCCACGGCGACGTCGACGAGGCGGAGGCGATCGAGAAGCACTTCGTCGCGGTCTCGACGGCGCTGGACAAGGTCCAGGCGTTCGGCATCGACCCACAGAACGCCTTCGGGTTCTGGGACTGGGTGGGCGGGCGCTACTCCGTGGACTCGGCGATCGGCACCTCGCTGGTGCTGGCGATCGGCCCGGAGCGTTTCGCCGAGTTCCTGGCCGGCTTCCACGCGATCGATGAGCACTTCCGCACCGCCGAGCTCTCTGCGAACGTGCCCGCCCTGCTCGGCCTGCTCAACATCTGGTACGTCGACTTCCTCGACGCCCACACGCACGCCGTGCTGCCCTACGCGCAACTGCTGCACCGCTTCCCGGCGTACCTCCAGCAGCTCACCATGGAGTCCAACGGCAAGCGGGTGCGCTGGGACGGCTCGCCCGTCACGGCCCCGACCGGCGAGGTGTTCTGGGGTGAGCCCGGCACCAACGGCCAGCACGCCTTCTACCAGCTCATCCACCAGGGCACGCGGCTCATCCCCGCAGACTTCATCGCCTTCGCCAATCCGGCCTACCCGCTCAAGGACGGCGACACCGACGTCCACGAGCTGTTCTTGTCCAACTTCTTCGCCCAGACCCGCGCGCTGGCGTTCGGGAAGACGGCCGAAGAGGTCAGGGCCGAGGGCACCGCCGAGGCGATCGTCCCGGCCCGGGTCTTCCCCGGCAACCGGCCGACCACCTCGATCATGGCCGATGCCCTCACCCCGGCGGTGCTGGGTCAGCTGATCGCGCTCTACGAGCACATCACCTTCACCCAAGGTGTCGTGTGGGGCATCGACAGCTTCGACCAGTGGGGCGTCGAGCTCGGCAAGCAGCTCGCCCTGCAGGTCGCCCCGGCGGTCGGCGGCGATGAGCAGGCTGCGGCGCAGCAGGACCCCTCGACCGGGGCCCTGATCGCGTACTACCGGGCCCACCGCCGGTGACACCGCGCCGGGTCCAGGGCGATGGGCAGCAGGCCGCCCACCGCAACCCCCTGCGCGATCCCCAGGACCGCCGGCTGCCCCGGATCGCAGGCCCCTGCGGGCTGGTGCTCTTCGGCGTCACCGGCGACCTGTCCCGCAAGAAGGTGATGCCGGCGATCTACGACCTGGCCAACCGCGGGCTACTGCCGCCCGGCTTCTCGCTGACCGGCTTCGCCCGGCGCGACTGGGCCGACGAGGACTTCGCCAAGGTCGTCCACGACTCGGTCAAGGAGCACTCCCGCACGCCCTTCCGGGAGGAGGTGTGGGACCAGCTCGCCGAGGGCTTCCGGTTCGTGCCCGGTGACTTCGACGACGACGTCGCGTTCGACAAGCTGCGCAGCACCATCGAGGAGCTCGACGAGAGCCGCGGCACCGGCGGCAACCACGCCTTCTACCTCGCCATCCCGCCGTCGTTCTTCGGCAACGTCGTGGGCCAGCTCAAGGAGCACGGCCTCGCCGACACCGACGGAGGATCGTGGCGCCGGGTCGTGGTGGAGAAGCCGTTCGGCCACGACCTCAGCTCGGCGCGGCGGCTCAACGCGATCCTGGACGACGTCTTCCCCGACGGCTCGATCTTCCGCATCGACCACTACCTCGGCAAGGAGACGGTGCAGAACATCCTGGCGCTGCGCTTCGCCAACATGATGTTCGAGCCGATCTGGAACGCCAACTACGTCGACCACGTCCAGATCACGATGGCCGAGGACGTCGGCATCGGCGGTCGGGCGGGCTACTACGACGGGATCGGCGCTGCCCGCGACGTCATCCAGAACCACCTTCTCCAGCTGATGTCGCTGGTCGCGATGGAGGAGCCCGCCGCGTTCGACGCGCAGGCCCTGCGGATGGAGAAGCAGAAGGTGCTCTCCTCGGTGCGCCTGCCCGCCGACCTCGGCGCGACCACCGCCCGCGGCCAGTACGCCGCCGGGTGGGCGGGCGGCGAGAAGGTTCCCGGCTTCCTGCAGGAGCAGGGCATCTCCGCCAGCTCGACGACCGAGACCTACGCGGCCGTCACCCTGCACGTCGACAACCGCCGCTGGGCCGGGGTGCCGTTCTACCTGCGCACCGGCAAGCGCCTCGGCCGGCGCGTCACCGAGGTCGCCATCGTGTTCAAGCGCGCGCCGCACCAGCTCTTCAACCCGACCGCAACCGAGGACCTGACCCAGAACACGCTGGTGATCCGTGTCCAGCCGGACGAGGGCATGACCGTCCGGTTCGGCTCCAAGGTGCCGGGCACGGCCATGGAGATCCGGGACGTGACCATGGACTTCGCGTACGGCGGGACGTTCACCGAGGCGTCCCCCGAGGCCTATGAGCGCCTCATCCTCGATGTCCTGCTCGGCGACCCGCCGCTGTTCCCGCGGCATGAGGAGGTCGAGCTCTCCTGGCAGATCCTCGATCCCATCCTCGGCTTCTGGGCCAAGCAGGACGCCAAGGGCAAGCGACCCGAGCCCTACGACTCCGGCGGCTGGGGCCCCGCCTCCGCCGATGCGATGCTGGCCCGCGACGGACGGGTCTGGAGGCGGCCATGACCCGGAAGCTCACCGACACCAACAGCGCCGCCATCGCGGCCGAGTTCGTGCGCGCCCGCACCCATGCCGGCAGCCCCGCGATGGGCATGGTGATGACGCTGGTCGTCGTGGTCGACGAGGAGAACGCCGACAGCGCCCTGGATGCCGCCCGGGCGGCGTCGCACGAGCACCCCGCCCGGGTCCTGGCGGTCGTGCTCGGAGCCGCCCGTGGGACACCGCAGGTCGATGCGGAGGTGACGGTCGGCGCCGGGTGGGGCGGTGAGATGGCGCTGATCCGGCTGCACGGCGAGGTCGTACGGCACCCGGAGTCGGTGGTCCTGCCCCTGCTGCTGCCGGACTCCCCCGTCGTCGCCTGGTGGCCGGTCGGCGCGCCCGCCGATCCCGCCAGCGACCCCCTCGGACGCCTCGCGCAGCGGCGCATCACCGACACCATGACCCACGCGTCGGCGCGCTCGCGTGCGCTGCGCCAGCAGTGCGCCGCCTACGCGCCGGGCAACACCGACCTGGCCTGGACCCGGCTCACGCCCTGGCGCGCGCTGCTCGCCGCTGCGCTCGACCAGCACCCGCTCAAGGTCACCGGCGCCGCTGTCACCGCGGAGAACGCCAACCCGAGCGCCGACCTTCTCGTCGCGTGGCTGGCCAGCCGGCTGCGTGTCGACGTACGCCTGCGCACCTCCGACGGGCCGGGCATCACCGAGGTGGTCCTCGAGACCGCCAGCGGCCCGATCCGGATCAGCCGCACCGACGGCCGGCTCGCCGTGTTCACCTCACCCGGCAACCCGGACCGTCCGGTGGCGCTGAAGCGCCGTGACGTCCCCGAGCTGCTCGCCGAGGAGCTGCGCCGACTCGACGAGGACGACGTGTACGCCGCCACCGCCCACTACCTCCACCGCGGCAAGCTCAGCCGCGGCCGACGTACCGGCACCCCAGCATCGAGCCGGTCCTCCAGCAGGTCCGTCAGCAGAAAGGGCACCCCGACGTGACCATCACCCCCGAGTCGTCAGCGCAGCCACGGATCGAGGTCCACGAGGACGCCGCCGAGCTGTCGACGGCCGTCGCCGGCGAGCTGCTCAACCGCATCGCCGATGCGCAGGCCGCCGGCCGCGTCCCCCACATCTGCCTCACCGGCGGCACGATCGCGGAGTCGATCCACCGCGAGGTCGCCCGGCTCGCGCCCGAGTCGGGCGTCGACTGGGGTGCGGTGGATATCTGGTTCGGTGACGAGCGCTTCGTGGCCCCGGACTCCCCCGACCGCAACGCCGGCCAGGCGAAGGCGGCGTTCCTCGACGAGGTCGGCGTCCCCGACCACCGGGTGCACCAGATGGCGTCCACGGCCGATGCCCCCGACGTCGACGCAGGCGCCCGCGCCTACGGCGAGGAGGTACGCCGCGTCGGCGACGGCCGCTTCGACGTGATGATGCTGGGCATCGGGCCCGACGGCCACATCGCCTCGCTCTTCCCCGGCTTCCCCCAGCTCGACAGCGAGGACACCATCGCCGTCGGCGTGACCGGATCGCCCAAGCCGCCGCCGGAGCGCATCTCGCTCACGTTCCCGGCGCTGCGTCGCTCGGCGTCGGTCTGGTTCCTGGTCAGCGGGGACGCCAAGGCCGACGCAGTGGCCAGCGCCCTCGGCGGCGCAGACGTGCACCAGACGCCGGCGGCCGGCGTCCGAGGTGAGGACGAGACGATCTGGTTCCTGGACCGCGGAGCCGCCTCGCGGCTCTGAGGACCGCAGCCACGACGACACGAGCCCCGCACCGTCTCGGTGCGGGGCTCGTGTCGTGGTCGATCAGAAGATGATCTCGCCGGCCTTGCGACGCGACCGCAGCAGCGCGATCGCCTCCTCGAGGATGTCCTCGGCCTCCTTGTCGGAGCGACGCTCCTTCACATAGGCCAGGTGGGTCTTGTACGGCTCGATCTTCGGCGCGGCCGGCGCGTTCTCGGAGTCGAGCCCGGCCGGGAGTCCGCACTTGGGGCAGTCCCACGAGTCCGGCGGCGCCGCCTCGACGGCGAACGTGATCACCGAACGATGCTCCTGGGAGCAGAAGTAGGTGACGGCCTTGCGCGGCGCGGCCTCGCCGCGCTCCGCCTCGCCCATCGGACCGGCGCCGACCCGGCTACCCCGGATGGCGTTGGCTCCACCAGCCATGTGTGTGAGTCCTTCTCTCTTAGGTGCGTCAGTAGGCGAGCAGGAGACCGAGGGCGATGACGCAGGCGAACCAGATCACGCCGATGCCGACGGTCAGCCGGTCGAGGTTGCGCTCGGCGACCGAGGAGCCACCGAGCGAGCTCGAGACACCACCACCGAACATGTCGGACAGACCGCCGCCGCGACCCTTGTGCAGCAGCACCAGCAGGATCATCAGGGCGCTCGCGATCACCAGGACGATGGTGAAGAGAAGTTCCAGCACGATCGGGAATCCTACGTCACGCGGTCCGGATCACAGCACAGGCAGGTCGTAGAAGCGACAGATCGCGGAGAACTCCTCCACCACCAGGCTCGCGCCACCGACCAGCGCGCCGTCGACGTCGGGCTTGGCCATGATGCCGGCCACGTTGGCGGGCTTCACCGAGCCGCCGTAGAGGACACGGACGGCGTCGGCCGAGGCCTCGCCGTACGACTCCTTGACCTGGGCTCGGATCGCGGCGCAGACCTCCTGGGCGTCCTCGGGAGTGGCCACCTCGCCGGTGCCGATCGCCCACACGGGCTCGTAGGCGATCACGAGGCCGGCGACCTGCTCGGCGCTCAGGCCCGCGAGCGAGCCCACCACCTGGCCGGTCACGTAGGGCACGTGCGTGCCCTCCTGACGGATCTCGAGGCCCTCGCCGACGCACACGATCGGCGTCATGCCGGCCTTGAGCGTCGCCCCCGCCTTCTGCGCCACCAGCGCGTCGCTCTCGCCGTGGTACTCGCGTCGTTCCGAGTGACCCACGACGACGTAGGAGCAGCCCAGCTTAGACAGCATCGAGGCCGCGATCTCACCGGTGTAGGCGCCCGCGTCGTGGACCGAGACGTCCTGGGCGCCGTACCCGATCGAGAGCCGGTCCCCGTCGACCAGCGTCTGCACCGAGCGGATGTCGGTGAAGGGCGGTACGACGACGACCTCGGCCTTGGCGTAGTCGTGCTTCTTGTCGGCCAGCGTCCACGCCAGCTTCTGGACCAGCACCACCGCTTCCTGGTGGTTGAGGTTCATCTTCCAGTTGCCCGCCATCAGCGGGGTGCGGCTCGCGGTCGGCATCAGGACTCGAGCACCGTGATGCCGGGGAGCTCCTTGCCCTCGAGGTACTCGAGGGAGGCGCCGCCGCCGGTGGAGATGTGGCCGAACTGTTCGTCGGTGAAGCCGAGCGCCCGGACGGCAGCGGCGGAGTCACCGCCGCCGACGACCGAGAGCCCGTCGACCTTGGTCAGCGCCTCGGCGACCGCACGGGTGCCTTCGGCGAACGCGGGCTGTTCGAAGACACCCATCGGGCCGTTCCAGAAGACCGTCCTGGCCTTCTCAACGACGGCAGCGAACGCCTCGCCCGACTCCGGTCCGATGTCGAGCCCCAGGCTGTCGGCCGGGATCTGGTCGGCCGGTACGACGCGAGCCGACGCCTCGTCGCCGAACGAGTCGGCCACCACGATGTCGCTCGGCAGCACGATCTCCACGCCGTTGGCCTTCGCCCGCTCGAGGTACTCCAGGACCGTGGGGATCTGGTCCTCCTCCAGCAGGCTCTTGCCGACCTCGTGGCCCTGGGCCTTGAGGAAGGTGAAGACCATGCCGCCGCCGATCAGCAGCGTGTCGGCCTTGCCGAGCAGATTGTCGATCACACCCAGCTTGTCCGAGACCTTCGAGCCGCCCAGCACGACGGCGTAGGGACGCTCGGGGGTGTCGGTGAGTCGGCGCAGGACGTCGATCTCGGCCTGCACCAGGCCCCCCATGGCGTGCGGCAGCAGCCGGGCGACGTCGTACACGCTCGCCTGCTTGCGGTGGACGACGCCGAAGCCGTCGGAGACGAACGCGTCGGCGAGCTCGGCCAGCTGGGCCGCGAACGCACCGCGCTCGGCGTCGTCCTTGGCTGTCTCGCCGGCGTTGAACCGGACGTTCTCCAGCAGCGCGACCTGGCCGTCGGTCAGGGCGCCCACCGTCGCGGTGGCCGAATCGCCCACCGTGTCGGTCGCGAACGCCACCGGCTGGCCGAGCAGCTCACCGAGCCGCTCGGCCACCGGCGCGAGGGAGTACTTAGGGTCCGGGCTGCCGTCGGGACGGCCGAGGTGAGCCGTGACGACGACCCGGGCACCGGCCTCGGCGAGCGCCTTGATCGTCGGCACGGACGCTCGGATGCGACCGTCGTCGGTGATCTGGCCGTCCTGGAGCGGGACGTTGAGGTCGGAGCGGACCAGGACACGCTTGCCATCGACGCCCTGGAGGAACTCCTGGCTGAGACCGGTGTGGGAACCCATGGATCAGAGGGTCTTGCCGATGTAGGCGACCAGGTCGGCGAGGCGGTTGGAGTAGCCCCACTCGTTGTCGTACCACGAGGCGACCTTGACCTGGTTGCCGATGACCTTGGTCAGCGGGGCGTCGAAGATCGAGGAGGCCGGGTTCGTCACGATGTCGGAGGACACGATCGGGTCGGTCGAGTAGACCAGGATGCGGCCGTCGGCGGCGTTCTTGACGATCTCGTTGATCTCCTCGACCGAGGTCTCGCGGGAGGCCTCGAAGGAGAGGTCGGTCAGCGACCCGGTCGGGGTCGGGACGCGCAGCGCGTAGCCGTCGAGCTTGCCCTTGAGCTCGGGCAGCACGAGGCCGATCGCCTTGGCCGCGCCGGTCGAGGTCGGGACGATGTTGAGCGCTGCCGCGCGGGCGCGACGCAGGTCCTTGTGGATGTTGTCCTGCAGGTTCTGGTCCGCGGTATAGGCGTGGACCGTGGTCATGAGGCCCTTCTCGATGCCGATGCCCTCGTTCAGCGCCTTGGCCAGGGGCGCGAGACAGTTCGTGGTGCAGGAGGCGTTCGAGATGACGGTGTGCTGCTCGGCGTCGTAGATGCCCTCGTTGACGCCCATCACGATGGTGGCGTCCTCGTTGCTGGCCGGCGCGGAGATGATGACCTTCTTGGCACCGCCGTTGTCGACGTGGGCGCGGGCCTTGGTGGCGTCGGTGAAGAAGCCGGTGGACTCCACCACGACGTCGACGCCGAGGTCGGCCCACTTCAGGTTGGCGGGATCGCGCTCCGCGAACGCCTTGACGACCTGGTCGCCGACCTTGATCTCACCCTCGGTGGCGGTGACGTCGGCGTCGAGCACGCCGAGGATCGAGTCGTACTTCAGGAGGTGCGCGAGAACGGCGTTGTCGGAGAGGTCGTTCACGCCCACGATCTCGATGTCGAGACCCGAGGCGCGCACGGCCCGGAAGAAGTTGCGACCGATGCGGCCGAAGCCGTTGATACCTACACGAACAGTCATGTTGTCTCCTGTTGACGGGCCTTCAGTGACCCTCGATGCGAGCGGGCCTTTGGTGACCCGCCGTCGACCCTACCGAGTCTGCCGTGCCTCTCGCGCGGGTGCCCAATGGCACGATCCAAGAGCGGGACGGATACTCATCAGTACGGCGCGCTCCGCTGCCTGGGCCGACGTCGCGTCCACGGCATCGACCTGGCGCTGCTTCACCGGCGAGCCGGACTGCCGATAGCACCTAGGAAGAAGAACGGGGTGCATTTCTTCCGGCGAGTCTCTAGTATCTCGTTTCACATGCGCCACTGGTGCACCATGGGAAACAGACGGGGGAACGCGGTGCGGTACAGACGGAGTCTTGGTGTGGTGCTGGGGGCAAGCCTGGTCGCTGCGGTCCCTTCGATCGCGCTGGCCGGCCCGCTCACGAGCATCCCGCAGGCCGGTGAGATCGTCTTCGACACCCCCGTGAGCGGACAGAGCGCCAACACCGGCGGCGTTCACTTCGTGCTGGAGGCCGGCACGAGCGTCAAGTCGCTCCAGATCCAGTACCGCACCCCCGGCGGCCAGTGGAGCAACATCAGCGGGCGACTGCTTCCGTCGTACGACGTCTTCGAGACGACGTGGCGCCCGCCGGTGACGGGTTCGGTCGAGATCCAGGCCGTCGGCTACGACGCAGCCAGCAACCAGGTAGGCACCTCGCCGACCGAGTCCATCACCCTCTCCCCCACCGCGACCACCTACACGTTCACCCGCCCGGCCCAGAGCGGCGCCCCCCTCGGCGTCTACGTGCGGCCCGACGGCTGCTGGTTCGCCGGCGTCACCGGCACGACGACCGGAAGCACAGCCCCCACGGCCGTCGATGCGGCCAACCCTGACCCGGGCGCCAGCACGGGCAGCACGGGCAGCACCCCGACCTCCGACCCCTCGTCGGCTCCGACGACCGCCGCGACGACCTCGTGCCCCGTCGATGGCGCGCTGCCCAGCCCGGCCACGGTGTTCCCCGGCGGGAGTAGCCGGACGTTCGCGGCTCCGGCCGAGCTGTCGGCGTACCGAGCCTTCGGCGCGCCCAGCGAGGCGGTCATCCGGGTGAGCGACGGGACGTCCTCCGACGCCCTCGAGGCGTCGCTCTACACCCAGACCGTGACGGCGGTCCGCGCCACGAAGACGACGCTGCCGGGCAGCAGCAACGTCACGATCACGGCCAGCGTCACCGACCAGTACGGCCTGCCGGTCGTCGGCGTGCCGCTGCGGCTGATCGGGCGTGCCGCCGGGGCGGCCACCGGCCTCGACCAGCTGGCCGTCTCCGACGCCCTGGGCAAGGCGACGTTCACCGGCACCGTGCCCGGCGCGGGGTATCCCACCGGCGGCTACACGATCTACGCCGACGCGAACGCCAACGACCGGCGCGGCGGCGGCGAGCCCGGCTACGAGGTCATCAACGGCGTGGTCGCCTTCGCCGCCCCCGGCAAGGCCTTCTACCACAACGACAAGCACATCAAGAACGCCGGCGGCGCCTTCGCGGACTCGGCGAAGGGCACCCGGGACGCGCACGCCCGGGGCTACACCTGGATCGACCAGGACGGGCAGCTGTCGTTCCTCACCAAGGCCCAGAAGACGATGGGCGCCGCCCGCATCGCCGCACCGACCGACCTGGTGTGGGTCAACGCACACGGCGCCCCCTTCAACCCCACGTGGCTGAAGAAGAAGGACCGCTTCGAGACGAAGACCTGGGCGAAGATCAGCACGCACGCCGGGCTGCGCGACGTGGCGCGCACGTTCAAGCAGGATGCCCGCTACGGCCTCTCCGTCGAGTGGGAGGTCAAGGACATCCGGCCGTTCACCACGCCGGCAGCACTCAACGCGGCGTTCGCCAACCTCGCCGCCGCGGCCCAGCAGTACTACGGCGCGACCTGGGCCGACTCGGTGCAGGTGAAGATGCTCTCGAACCTCTCCGGCGGCCAGAAGTTCGCGCTCAAGGTGCTCAAGTACGCCCATGCGAACGGCTTCACCACGATCCTGCTGGCCCGCGGCCGTTCGACGACCGCCCAGATCCCCGCGTCGGCCCAGCAGTACGTCACCTACGTGCGCGGCGCCCGGGCGGATGTCTACCCCGCCATCCCGTCGTCGACGCAGGACACGCCCGTCAGGGTCAGCGTTCCCCCGCGGCGGACGTCCTAGCCCGACTTTGCACAAATGCCCGCCGAGTCTGCAGAACTTTCTGACAACTCGGCGGGCAGAAGTGACAACTCGGCGGGTCAGTCCTCGGCGAGCATGTCGGGCGTCAGCGAGGACTCGGTGTCGGGGATGCCCAACTCCTCGGCCCGCTTGTCGGCCATGGCGAGCAGGCGGCGGATCCGGCCGGCGATCGCGTCCTTGGTGAGCGGCGGCTCGTGCAGCTGACCGAGCTCCTCCAGCGAGGCCTGCTTGTGCTCCAGGCGCAGGTGCCCGGCGAGCTTGAGGTGGTCCGGCACCTCCTCACCGAGGATCTCCATCGCCCGCTCCACCCGAGCACCGGCGGCCACAGCCGCGCGGGCCGAACGGCGCAGGTTGGCGTCGTCGAAGTTCGCCAGGCGGTTCGCCGTCGCGCGCACCTCGCGGCGCATCCGGCGCTCCTCCCAGGCCATCAGCGACTCGTGGGCGCCCAACCGGGTCAACAGCTGGCCGATCGCATCTCCGTCGCGGATCACCACCCGGTCGACGCCGCGGACCTCGCGCGCCTTGGCCTGGATGCCGAGTCGCCGCGCGACCCCCACCAGAGCGAGCGCCGCCTCCGCGCCGGGACAGGTGACCTCCAGGGCGCTGGAGCGGCCCGGCTCGGTCAGTGAGCCGTGCGCGAGGAACGCCCCGCGCCACGCCGCGACAGCGTCGCAGGCCGCGCCGGAGACGACCGCGGGCGGCAGCCCGCGCACCGGCCGGCCACGCTGGTCGAGCAGGCCGGTCTGGCGTGCGAGCGCCTCGCCGTCCTTGACCACGCGCACGATGTAGCGCGCGCCCCTGCGAATCCCGTTGCCCTGCACGATCGCGACCTCGGCCTGGTGCCCGTAGACCTCGGCGATGTCCTTGCGCAGGCGCCGCGCCGCAGCACCGGTGTCGAGCTCGGCCTCGACCACGATCCTGCTGTTCACGATGTGCAGCCCGCCGGCGAACCGCAGCGTCGAGGCCACCTCCGCCTTGCGGCAACAGGTCTTCGTGATCTGGGTGCTCGAGAGCTCCGCCTTCACCTGTCCCGTCATTGCCATGCGGGGAGTCTTTCACGCTCGTCAACGACCCTCGGCAAACGGGACCGGCCCGGCCCTCAGCCTTCCTCGATGATCCGTGCGTACGCCGCCGCGAGCCGCTGCGGGTCGTGCCGCGGCGACCCGTCGGCCATCGCGATGTCCGCGAGCACGAGCCGGGCTCCGATGGCGTCGGTCAGCTCGGCGAGGCTGTCGAGCCCGTCCATCGAGGAGTCTGCGAGCACGGCGTGCACCTTCAGGTCCGGAGCGTGGGCCGCCAGCACCGCCAGGTGGTCCGCAGGGCCGAAGCCTGGCGTCTCGCCGGCCTGCTCGGCCAGGTTCAGCACCACCACCACGCGTGCCGACGTACTCACCAGCGCCTGGCGCAGCGCAGGGACCAGCAGGTGCGGGATCACCGAGGTGAACCAGGAGCCGGGTCCGATTACGACCCAGTCCGCCGCTGCGATCGCCTCGAGCGCCTCCGGACTGGCCGGCGGGTCGGCGGGCTCGAGCTCGATGGAGTCGATGATGCCGTCGGTGGTGGCCACCTCGACCTGGCCGTGCACCGAGGTGAGCCGGTCGGGGTCGGCGGGGTCGAGGCCGCGGACCTGCGCACAGATGTCCATCGGCACCAGCGCCATCGGCAGCACCCGGCCGCGGGCGCCGAGCAGGCGGCTCACCCAGTCCAGCGCGGCGACATGGTCACCGAGGAGCTCCCACAGCCCGACGATGAGGAGGTTGCCGAGGTTGTGCCCGTTCATCTCGCCCTCGCCCGCGAAGCGGTGCTGCAGGACCTTGGCCCACGTGATCCCCCAGTTGTCACTCCCGCAGAGCGCGGCGAGGGCCATCCGCAGGTCACCTGGCGGCAGCACCCCGAACTCGCCCCGCAGCCGTCCCGACGAGCCGCCGTTGTCGGCGACGGTGACGATCGCGGTCAGCTCGTCGACGGTGACGTCGTCGAGCAGCAGGCGCAGCGCCGAGAGGGACGCATGCAGACCGTGGCCGCCGCCGAAGGCGACGACCGACACGGCACGCTCGTAGCGGTGGGTGTCGGCCACTGTCTACTCCCGGCCGAGGTCGCGGTGGGCGGTCGCAGCGTCGAACCCGACGGCCCGCAGTCGTCGCGCGACCTCCTCGGCCATGGCGACGCTGCGATGCTTGCCGCCCGTGCAGCCCATCGCGACCCGCATGAAGCGCTTGCCCTCCCGCAGGTAGCCCGGGATCACACCCGCGAGCACCGGCACATACCCGTCGAGGAACTCCTTCGCACCGGACTGGCCGTAGACGTAGGACGCGACGTCCTCGTCGGTGCCGTTGTGCGGGCGCAGCTCGGGGACCCAGTGCGGGTTGGGCAGGAACCGCATGTCCGCCACGAAGTCGGCGTCGACCGGGATGCCGTACTTGAAGCCGAAGCTGATCACGGTGACCTTCATGCCGGTGACCTGCGGCGTCCCGAACGAGCCCGCGATCCGGTCGGTGAGCTGGTGGACGTTGAGCGCCGAGGTGTCGATGACCAGGTCCGCGACCGCCCGCAGGTCGGCCAGGACGACGCGCTCGCGCTCCAGCCCGTCGAGCAGGCGCCCCGACCCCTGGAGCGGATGCGGGCGGCGCGCCGCCTCCTGCCGGCGGACCAGCACCTCGTCGGTGGCGTCGAGGAACACCAGCGTGACCGGCCGGCCGAGTGTGGTGCTGGAGACCTGGCTGAGCAGGGTGTCGAAGAACGCGCCGGAGCGTACGTCGACCACGACCGCGATCCGCTGCGCGAGACCACGCGACTCCTGCACGAGGCGCACCACGTCGGGCACGAGCGCCGGCGGCAGGTTGTCCACGACGTAGAAGCCGAGGTCCTCCAGCTCCTTGGCGGCGGTGCTGCGCCCCGCGCCGGTCATGCCGGTGACGACGACCAGCTCCCCCGGTTGCACCTCGCTCATCAGATCTCCTCGACTTCGCCCGTGGTGACGTTGACCGCAACCCTAGGCGTTCGACTGCTGCGCTCGACGGCCTCCTTGATCGACGCGGCCGTCGAGGGTCCGATCCCGGGCACCTGGGCGATCTGCTCCGCCGTCGCCTCCCGGAGCCTCTTCAGCGAGCCGAAGTGCTTGAGCAGGGTCTTGCGGCGCACCTCCCCCAGGCCCGGTACGTCGTCGAGGACACTTTCGACCATGGTCTTGCTGCGGCGGTTGCGGTGGTGGGTGATAGCGAAGCGGTGGGCCTCGTCGCGCAGCCGCTGCAGGAGGTAGAGGCCCTCCGAGCTCCGCGGCAGGATGACCGGGTCCTCCTCCCCCGGCACCCACACCTCCTCCAGGCGCTTGGCGAGCCCCACCACGGGGATGTCGTCGATCCCGAGCTCGTCGAGCGCCCGTTGTGCCGCCGCGACCTGAGGGGCGCCGCCGTCGACGACGACCAAGCCGGGCGCATAGGCGAACTTGCGCGGCCGCCCGGTCTCCGGGTCGACGAGCATCGGGCCCGAGTCGCCGTTGACCTGCGTGGAGGTGGCCTGCTCGTCCAGCAGACGCCGGAACCGACGCGTGATCACCTCATGCATGGCACGGACGTCGTCGGAGCCGTCCTGGCCGCGGATCACGAAGCGGCGGTACTCCGACTTGCGGGCGAGGCCGTCCTCGAAGACGACCATGCTCGCCACGATCTCGCTGCCCTGCAGGTGGGAGATGTCGTAGCACTCGATCCGCAGCGGCGCCTCGTCCAGGTCCAGCGCCTCCCGCAGCTCCTCCAGCGCCCGGTTGCGGGTGGTCAGGTCGCTGGCGCGCTTGGTCTTGTGCAGCATCAAGGCCTGCTTGGCGTTCGCGGCCACGGTCTCCTGCAGCGTCCGCTTATCGCCTCGCTGCGGCACCCTGATGCTCACCCGGGCCCGGCGTACGTCGCTGAGCAGCGCTTCCATCGTGGCGACGTCGGGCGGGAGCGCGGGGACGAGGATCTCGCGCGGAATGGCGTCGGCGTCCTCGCCCGCGTAGAGCTGGAGCAGGAAGTGCTCGACCAGCTCGGGGGTGTCCCCCTCCTCGACGCGGTCCGCCACCCAGCCGCGCTGCCCACGGATCCGGCCGCCCCGGACGTAGAAGATCTGGACACCGACCTCGAGCGGGTCCTCGGCCAGTGCGATGACGTCGGCATCGGCGCCGTCGCCGAGCACGACCGCCTGCTTCTCCAGGGCCCGCTGCATGGCGCCCAGGTCGTCGCGCAGTCGCGCCGCCTTCTCGAAGTCGAGCGCGTCGCTTGCGGCGTACATCTCCTTCTCGATGCGGCGCAGGAAGCCGGCGGTGTGGCCGCCCATGAAGTCGCAGAAGTCGTCCACGATCCTGCGGTGCTCCTCCGGACTGATCTTGCCCACGCACGGAGCGCTGCACTTGTCGATGTAGCCGAGCAGGCACGGCCGGCCGATCTGCTGGCTGCGCTTGAACACCCCGGCCGAGCACGATCGCATCGGAAAGACCCGCAGGAGGATGTCGACCGTCTCACGGATCGCCCAGGCGTGGCCGTAGGGACCGAAGTAGCGGGTCCCCTTACGCTTGGCTCCCCGGCCGACGGTGACGCGCGGGAACTCCTCGCTGAGCGTGACCGCGAGCCAGGGATAGGACTTGTCGTCGCGGTACTTCACGTTGAACCGCGGGTCGAACTCCTTGATCCAGCTGTACTCCAACTGGAGCGCCTCGACCTCGGTGTTGACCACCGTCCACTCCACGCTCGCGGCCGTCGTCACCATCGAGGCGGTCCGCGGATGGAGGTTCCCGATGTCCTGGAAGTACGACGTCAGCCGCGGCCGCAGGGACTTGGCCTTGCCGACGTAGATGACCCTGCCCTTGGCGTCGCGGAAGCGGTAGACCCCCGGCTGGGTCGGGATCTCCCCCGGCTTGGGGCGATAGGTGCGCGGGTCGGCCACGCACTTCACCCTAGTTGCGGGGTCCGACACTCCGGGCTCCGGACCGTTACTCTCCTATGTCCAGTCGTTTACTCTGCTTGCATGCCGATCCGCGACCACTACGGCTACACGCTGACCACGAGCGCCGAAGCCGCCGCCGCGTACACCCGCGGTGTGCTCGACATCCTCCGGCTGCGGGCCGGTGCCCTGGAGCACATCGCGGAGGCGATCGTGCACGACCCCGGCTTCGCGCTGGGGCATGCGGCGCTCGCCCTGCTGGGCCATGAGATGTGCGCCCCTGTCGACGTCGACGCCCGGTTGCGGCAGGCGCAGCTCCACGCGGTCGGGGCCACCGAGCGCGAGCGCAGCCACATCCAGGCGATCGCCGCCCACCTGCGCGGCGACGCGCGGCCGCTCATCGACCACGTCGCGGCGTACCCGCGCGATGCGCTGCTCCTGTCGTCGGCGGTGCCCACCATCGCCTTCGCCGGTGCCACCGAGGTGCCGGAAGAGGCCTGGGCGATCGTCGAGCGCTGCATCCCGGCCTATGGGGAGGACTGGTGGTTCGCAGGGCTGCTCGCCTTCGTCCGCCAGGAGCAGCACCGGTACGACGAGGCCATGGACCTGGCCTGCCGGTCCTTGGCGGTCGAGCCCGGCGCCGGCCACGCCGCGCACGCTCGTGCCCACGCGCACTACGAGACAGGTGACCACGAGTCGGGCTTGGCCTGGATGGATCGCTGGGTCGTCGGTCCGGGCTCGGACATCGACGCGCTGTCGCACTTCTCCTGGCATGCGGCGCTGCACGAGCTCTCCCTCGGCGATCTCGACGCGGTACGGCGCCGCTACGAGACCCAGCTGCAACCCGGCCGTGCGCTCGGCTGCCGCGCCCTGGTCGACACCGGCTCCTTGCTGTTCCGCTGGGCGATCACGCCCGGCGCCGTCGACGTACCGCCGCTGAGCGAGGTGGTGAAGGTGACCGGGCGGGGCACCCTCGAGCGGCCGGCGACCCCGTTCCTGGCGCTGCACACCGCGGTGGCGCTGCTGGCCGCCGAGGACGCGGGCGGCCTGGCACGATTGCGCGACTGGGCCGCGGGCCACCCGCGCGCCACCTTCCGCGAGGTGGTGGCCCCGCTCGCCGGCGCCCTGCTCACCATGGCGGCCGGTCAGCCGGGACCCGCCGCCGACCGCCTCGCCACGATCGCGCCGCAGATACGACGGCTCGGCGGCTCGGACGCACAGCGTGAGATCGTGGAGGAGGCACGCATCGCCGCGCTCCTGCGTGCGGACCGATGGGACGAGGCCCGTCTGCTCCTGGACCGTCGGCTCGACCGGCGCCGCTCGCCGCGCGACGCGGCATGGCGACGCGCGGCGACGCCGTCCGGGTCGACCCCGACCACGACGGTGTCGGCCGCAGCGGTGTCAGCGGTGTCGGCCGCAACGGCGTGAGCCGGAGGCTCAGCCCTCGACGATCTCGCTGCCCTGGACGGTGACGCTCGCGCTCTGCAGTGGCTGGCTCGCGGGGCCGTTGACGACCGAGCCGTCCTTGATCGAGAACCTGCTGCCGTGGCAGGCGCAGTTGATCGTGCCGTTCGCCACCGCGGAGACCTGACAGCCCTGGTGGGTGCACGTGGCGCTGAAGCCCTTGAACGTGCCCGCCTCGGGCTGCGTCACCACCACGTTGGCGTTGGCGAAGATCTTCCCGCCGCCGACGGGAACGTCGCTGGTCTTGCCGAGCACGTCGGCCGAGCCACCGGCCGCGGCGGCGCTGGAACCGCTCGCGCCGGTCGATCCCGTAGCGCCCGTCGCACCCGCGGCGGCCGTGCCCCCGGCCGTTCCGGTGTCACCCGCGGCCTGGCCGTTGCTGCCGCACGCCGCGAGCAGCGGTACGCCGACTCCTGCGACGGCGGCCGTGCCAAGTGCCTGGCGACGGGTGAACTTCTGCTCGGTCATGGGGCTTCCTCCCGGTCATGGATGCTGCCCCACCACCCTAGGGCGAGGCGCGCGACGGCACCTGAAGCGCGCGCCAGGTGATCCTGAGAAGTCGGTGAGAGCGGGGCTCAACCGGCCTTCGCGGCTGCCTTCGTGGTGGCAGCCTTCTTGGCGGCTGTCTTCTTGGTGGCCGCTTTCTTGGTGGCCGCTTTCTTGGTGGCCGCCTTCTTGGTCGCCGTCCTAGCGCTGGTGCCGCTGGCCGCGGCCGCGCGCTTGGCGGTCGACGTCGGCGGCTGTGCTGCCTCACGGCCCTCCAGCAGCGGCCGGAGGAAGCGGCCGGTGTGGCTGTCGGGGTGGGCTGCGACCTGCTCCGGCGTACCCTCCGCCACGACCGTGCCGCCGCGGGAGCCGCCCTCCGGGCCCATGTCGATGATCCAGTCCGCGGTCTTGATCACGTCGAGGTTGTGCTCGATCACCAGCACCGTGTTGCCCTGGTCGACCAGCTTGCCCAGCACGAGCAGCAGGCGACGGATGTCCTCGAAGTGGAGCCCGGTGGTCGGCTCGTCGAGGACGTAGACGGTGCGGCCGGTCGAGCGCTTCTGCAGCTCGGCCGCGAGCTTCACGCGCTGTGCCTCACCGCCGGAGAGGGTCGTGGCCGGCTGACCGAGTCTGACGTAGCCGAGGCCGACCTCGACGAGCGTCTTCAGGTGGCGGGCGATCGCGGGCACGGCGGCGAAGAAGTCGACCGCCTCCTCGATCGGCATGTCGAGGACCTCACCGATGTTCTTGCCCTTGTAGTGCACCTCGAGCGTCTCGCGGTTGTACCGAGCGCCGTGGCACACCTCGCACGGGACATAGACGTCGGGCAGGAAGTTCATCTCGATCTTGATCGTGCCGTCGCCGGCGCATGCCTCGCACCGGCCGCCCTTGACGTTGAACGAGAAGCGACCCTGCTGATAGCCGCGCATCTTCGCCTCCGGCGTGGCGGCGAACAGCTTGCGGATGTGGTCGAACACCCCCGTGTACGTCGCGGGGTTGCTTCGCGGCGTCCGGCCGATGGGCGACTGGTCGACGTGGATCACCTTGTCGACGTCCTCGAGGCCGGTGATCTCCCGGTGGCGACCCGGGACCGTCCGGGCGCCGTAGATCTCCTTGGCGAGCGAGGTGTAGAGGATGTCGTTGACCAGGGTGGACTTGCCGCTGCCGGAGACACCGGTGACAGCGACGAAGACGCCGAGCGGGAAGCTGACGTCGACGTTGCGCAGGTTGTGCTCGCGGGCGCCGTGCACCGTGAGCTCGCGGCCTGGGCTGAGCGGCCGGCGCAGCGCCGGGACCGGGATCTCGCGCTTGCCGGAGAGGTACTGCCCGGTGAGCGAGCGCTCGCTGGCGAAGAGCTCCTTGACCGTCCCGCTGTGCACCACGTGGCCACCGTGCTCACCCGCGCCGGGCCCGATGTCGACGACCCAGTCGGCGACCCGGATGGTGTCCTCGTCGTGCTCGACGACGATCAGCGTGTTGCCCAGCTCCTTGAGCCGCACCAGCGTCTCGATGAGCTTCTGGTTGTCGCGCTGGTGCAGTCCGATGGATGGCTCGTCGAGGACGTAGAGCACGCCGACCAGGCCGGCGCCGATCTGGGTGGCGAGCCGGATGCGCTGGGCCTCCCCGCCCGACAGCGACCCTGAGGGCCGGTCGAGCGAGAGGTAGTCGAGGCCGACGTCGAGGAGGAACCGCAGCCGCTCCTGGATCTCCTTGAGGACCCGCTCACCGATCTGGCGCTCGCGGGCATTGAGCTGGAGGGTGTTGAGATAGGCCGCGGCCTCGTTGATGGGCAGCGCGCAGACCTCGGCGATGTTCTTGCCGCCGGCCTCCTTGGCACCCAGCGTGACCGCCATCGACACCGGCTTGAGCCGGCTGCCGGAGCAGGTGGGGCACGGCACCTCGCGCATGAAGCCCTCGAAGCGCTCGCGGCTGGTGTCGGACTCGGCCTCACGGTGACGGCGCTCGACATAGGAGCGCACGCCCTCGAAGTCGGCGTCGTAGGCACGCTGGCGGCCGTAGCGGTTGCGGGTGACGACGTGGACCTTCGTGCGGTGCCCGTCGAGGATCGCCCGCTGCGCGCTCGGCGTCAGCTCCTCCCACGGCGTGTTGAGATCGAAGCCGAGCTCCTCGCCCAGCGCCCCCATCAGCCGCAGGAAGTACTCGGCGATGTGCGCGTGGCTCCACGGCTGGATCGCGCCCTGCCCGAGCGTCGCGCGCGGATTCGGCACCACCAGCTCCGGGTCGACCTCCATCCGGGTGCCGAGGCCCGAGCAGGCCGGGCAGGCGCCGAACGGGCTGTTGAAGGAGAACGAGCGCGGCTCCAGCTCGTCGGTGTCGATCGGGTGCTCGTTGGGGCAGGCCATCTTCTCGCTGAACTTGACCTGCTCGCCGGAGTCGACGAAGTCGAGGACGACGATCCCGCCGGCGAGCTCGAGCGCCGTCTCGACGGAGTCGGTGAGGCGGCGCTTGCTCGACTCCTTGACCGCCAGCCGGTCCACCACGACCTCGATCGTGTGCTTCTTCTGCTTGTCCAGCTTCGGCGGTGCGTCCAGGGTGTGCGTCTCCCCGTCGACGCGCGCCCGGCTGAAGCCCTGCTGCTGCAGCTGGGAGAAGAGCTCGACGTACTCCCCCTTGCGGCCGCGGATGACCGGCGCGAGCACCTGGAAGCGCAGGCCCTCCTCCATCGCCAGGACCCGGTCGACGATCTGCTGCGGCGTCTGCCGCTCGATAGGGGCGCCGCACGTCGGGCAGTGGGCGCGACCGGCGCGGGCGTAGAGCAGCCGCAGGTAGTCGTAGACCTCGGTGATGGTGCCGACGGTGGAGCGCGGGTTCTTCGATGTCGACTTCTGGTCGATCGAGACCGCCGGCGAGAGGCCCTCGATGAAGTCGACGTCGGGCTTGTCCATCTGACCGAGGAACTGGCGCGCATACGCCGACAGCGACTCGACGTAGCGGCGCTGGCCCTCGGCGAAGATGGTGTCGAAGGCCAGGCTGGACTTGCCGCTGCCGGAGAGGCCGGTGAAGACGATCAGCGCGTCACGGGGCAGATCGAGGGAGACGTCCTTGAGGTTGTGCTCCCGGGCGCCCCGGATGATCAGCTGGTCGGCCACGACTCTCCCTCGGTGATGCAGCCCGTCGAGATCTTCGAACAGGTGTTCGTCATCCTACGCTGCCGGACAATGGCGTCCGACAGTCCACAGCACCATCTCACCAGCCTCTGACAGTTTCGGAGTCGGCGGTGCCACGATGGTCAGGTGCCCTATACCGGAGAGGTGACGCCCGGCGGTCCCGCCGACGTCCGCGAACTGCCCGCGCTGACCGTGACGAAGGTCGCCGTCGACGCCCAGATGTCGAACAACTGCTACCTGCTGACCTGCCGCAGCACCGGCGAGCAGCTGCTCCTCGACGCGGCGGCGGAGCCTGAGACGCTCCTGCCGCTGCTCGATCCCGAGCGGCTCGCCACCGTCGCCACCACCCACCAGCACTGGGACCACCACCGCGCCCTTTCCGCGATCGTCGAGCGCAGCCGGGCCACCACCGTCGCCGGAGGGCCCGACGCGGCCGCCATCACCGAGGCGACCGGCGTCCCCATCGAGCACACGGTCGGCCAGGGTGACACGGTGAGCGTCGGTGAGTGCACGCTGGAGGTGATCGCCCTGCGCGGCCACACCCCCGGCTCGATCGCGCTCCTGTACGACGACCCCGACGGCCACCCGCACCTCTTCACCGGCGACAGCCTGTTCCCCGGCGGCGTGGGCAACACCTTCGGCGACGAGGGGGCGTTCGAGCAGCTGATCACCGACGTCGAGGAGCGCATCTTCCAGCGGCTCCCCGACGACACCTGGTTCTACCCCGGGCACGGCAACGACTCGACACTCGGCGAGGAGCGGCCGCACCTGGCCGAGTGGCGTCAGCGCGGCTGGTGAGGCACGGGCAGGCGCCGGCACGTGTCAGCCGCGGCTGGCCAGCATCCGCACCAGCCCGGCCACGGAGCCGGCCAGGACATTGCCGATCGCGTAGTGGTCGTCCCACAGCACGATCTTCCCGTCCCGGACGCGGAAGGTGCCGCAGACCCAGAACGAGGACTCCCACCGGCCGAAGGCCAGGTGGTCGACGCGGTCGGTGAGCACGACCTCCCCGTCGGCGGCGACGTGGGTGAGGTCGGCCCGGAACCTGATCGCACGGCGCTCGAGCTGGAGCAGGATGTCGCGCACCCGGGTGCCGCGCACGGTCGGCGCCCCGGTGTTGCGCCACTCGACGTCCTCGGCCAGGAGCTCGACCGCCTCGGCGGCCCGGCCGTTCTGCAACAGGTCCAAGAAGGTGCGTACGACGTCGGCTGAGTCGGTCATGCCTTCGACAGTACGACCCGGTGGCGACATCGGCGAGCATGCGTCAGCGATAGGGTCGGATCCGTGATCGAGCTCCGCACCCCCGCCCAGATCGAGCAGATGAGGCCGGCCGGCCGGTTCGTCGCCGACGTACTCCTCGCGTTGAAGGAGAAGGCGGCCGTCGGGGTCAACCTCCTGGAGCTCGACGACCTCGCGCACCAGATGATCAAGGACCGCGGCGCCGAGTCGTGCTACATCGACTACCACCCCAGCTTCGGCGCCAGTCCGTTCGGCAAGGTGCTGTGCACGAGCGTCAACGATGCCGTGCTGCACGGCCTCCCCCACGACTACGTCCTTCAGGACGGCGACCTGCTGAGCGTCGACTTCGCCGCGAGCGTGGACGGCTGGGTCGCCGACAGCGCGCTCAGCGTCGTGGTCGGCACGCCGCGCCAGGACGACCTCGACCTGATCGAGACGACCACCCGCGCCCTCGAGGCAGGCATCGCCGCCGCCCAGGCCGGCAACCGCATCGGCGACATCTCGCACGCGATCGCCGAGGTGGCGCGGGCGAGGGGGCTGAGCATCAACACCCAGTTCGGCGGGCACGGGGTCGGCCGGACCATGCACGGCGACCCCCACGTGCCGAACGACGGCCGCCCGGGCCGCGGCTTCAAGCTCCAGCCGGGCCTGGTGATAGCGATCGAGCCGTGGTTCCTGCACACCACCGACGAGATCTACACCGACAAGGACGGTTGGACCCTGCGCAGCAAGGACGGCTCCCGCGGGGCCCACATGGAGCACACGGTCGCCGTCACCGCCGACGGGCCGCTGATCCTCACCGACCGACGGCTCTAGCCCGTCGGACCGGCGCTGGCCACCGGGTCAGGCACTGGGTCAGGCACCGGCTCGGGCACCGGCTCGGCCAGCATCGCCAGCACCGGCACCGCCGCCGCCAGCGCCTCCCGCTGACCGACCGCGAGCGTCTCGACG
>Ga0209796_10000364_pt1 | contig 33659 bp, 27 predicted proteins | sample AgamicOrSfrz_FD_187167 | JGI IMG/M metagenome (GOLD analysis project Ga0209796, IMG submission 187167) | Agave microbial communities from Guanajuato, Mexico - Or.Sf.rz (SPAdes) (version 2) | ecosystem: Host-associated > Plants > Phyllosphere > Phylloplane/Leaf | place: Guanajuato, Mexico...
CCGGCAAGGGCTGGAAAGCGGGCTTCAACGCCGACGGCTCGGTCAACGCCGCTATCGATGCGGATACCAACGCGATGGTGCTGGAGAGCCTCTCCTATATCGCCCACGGCCAGCTTCTTTGCCTGGGCTGTCTCGCCGCCCCTTTACCCGCTAAGCAGCCGCAGCAACAAGGAGTAACAACGAAATGAGATCTTTATGGCTTCGCCGGTCCGGCCTCGCTGCCCTGCTGGCTGCGCTGATGCTTCTGGCGCCCGCGATTCAGGCGGCGGTCAGCCTGCCCGCGTCCGACTACAAGGTGCGTCACGGCGAACTGACCGAGCGCGAAATGGCGGTGGCGAAAAACGCCTGGTCCTATTTTGTGGCGAACTACCAGCCCAGCACCGGGCTGGTGAACGCGGTTAACAAATATCCCTCCACCACCATGTGGGACAGCGCCTCTTATCTGGCGGCGCTGACGGCGGCGCGCGAGCTGGGCATTATCGATAAAGCGGAGTTTGACCGGCGTTTGCTGCAGTTTCTGGCGACCCTGAACAAACTGGTGCTGTTTCAGAACCAGGTGCCCAACAAGGCGTACAACACCATTACCGGCCAGAAAGTGGACTACCTGAACAAACCCGGCGAGATCGGCTTCTCCGCTATCGATATCGGCCGCATGCTGCTCTGGCTGAAAATTATCAAAGAGCGCTATCCCGAGTACGGCAACAGCATCGACAACGTGGTGCTGGGCTGGGATTTTACCCACGTGGTGGATGAGTGCGGCACGCTGCACGGCGCCTATCTCGACGGCAATAAACAGCCGCAGTACGTACAGGAAGGCCGCCTCGGCTATGAAGAGTACGCCGCGTCGGGCTATCAGCTGTGGGGTTTCACTACCTGCCAGGCGAGTCGTCCCGAGCCCTACGCGCTGGCTGACATCTATTGCGTGCTGGTGCCCTACGACACGCGCGATCCGCGCATGACCAGCCAGCATAATTATGTGGTGACGGAGTCTTATCTGCTGCATGGCCTGGAGATGGGCTGGGACAACGCCGACGATCGCGACAACGACGCCAGCGGCTTCAGCCATCCGTGGATGAAAAACTTCGCCGACCGCGTCTATCAGGCGCAGGAAAACCGCTACATGATCACCGGGACGCTTACGGCGCGCTCGGAACATCAGCTCGATAAAGCCCCTTACTTCGTTTACGACACGGTCTACAGCGACGGCTACAACTGGAACACCATTACCGACAAAGGCCAGTATGTGCCCAACGTGGCGGCGGTCTCGCTCAAGGCCGCGCTCGGCATGTGGGTGCTGTGGAATTCGCCCTATACCGACCGCCTGTTCGACACCATAGAAAACGCCGACGAAAAAGATAAAGGCTACTACGAAGGTCTGTATGAAAACGGCGACGGGCCGATCAAAGAGTTCACCGCCAACAACAACGGCATCATGCTGGAGGCGCTGCTGTTCAAGAAAGAAGGCAAGCTGCTGCGCTTTAACAGCAACGATCCGCGTAAGGCCAGCTATGCGCCCTCTATGTGGGAAAAACGGCTGGTCGATATCTTCGAACCGAACAACTCGCCGCGCAACCGCCCGTTCCTTAACGTCACGCCAGGCATTAAAAACTGGTGCGAGCAGAGCGGCACCGCCGTGCGTAGCGCTCCGTCGTGTCAGGCCTGCAAATGCGCGCGCTGCGACAGTCAGGCGCCCGTTAAGTTACCGCCGGTGGCGACGACATGCCTAAAACAGTAATACGTCTTCTTCTCGCGCTGCTGCTGGCGATAGCGCTGGTTATCGGCCTGCTGGCCTGGCACCAGGCGGCAGGCTGGCGCTGGCTCGTCAACGGCGGCTGGCACACCACCGCGCGGCTGGGCGCCCTAAACGATCAGGAGCGACGCTGGGCGACCATCGCCTGGCGCTACTTCGAAAACAACGCGCAGCCGCAAACCGGGCTGGTGAACGGCAGCGATAAGCGGCCGGTAGTGAGCCTGTGGCAGATGGGCGACACGCTGATCGCCCTCACGGCGGCGCGCCAGCTCGATCTGATTGACGACGAGACGTTCGATCGCCGCCTGACGCTGATCCTCGGCACCCTGAACCGCCTGCCGCTCACCTCGGCGAACGTGCCGAATCTGCTCTACAGCGCCACCAGCGTGGCGATGGTGGGCTACGCCAATACGCCGCAGGTCATCGGCTGGTCGGCGAAAGATATGGCGCGGCTGATGATGGCGCTGCGCATCGTGGCGGCCTTTCATCCCCAGTACAGCGAATATCTGGAGCGCGTGGTGTTGCGCTGGGACTTCTGTCGCGTGGTGGATGACAAAGGACAGCTCTACGCCGGGCAGATGCGCGATAAAAAGCTGACGCCGCAGGCCGAAGGCCGTCTCGGCGACAGCGAATACAGCGCGGCGGGATTCGGTCTCTGGGGCTTCGCCAACGACCAGTCGCTGCGTCCGCCGTCGCAGCACGTGATTATCGACGGGCTGGCGCTCGATATTGACGCGCGCGATCCGCGCACCACCTGGACGCCCGCCGCGATTACCACCACGCCTTACGTGCTGAGCGGCATGGAGTACGCCTGGACGCTGCCCGGCGCCGATCGCGATATCGTGACGCTTCAGCGCCAGCGCGCCAGCAACGTCTATCGCGTACAGGAGATGCGCTGGCAGCAGAAAAATATCCTGACCGCCCGCAGCGATTTCACTATCTCCGCGCCGCCCTGGCACGTGAACGACACTATTTTCGCCAACGGCTACGCCTGGAACACGCTGGCTGACGACGGCAAATGGGTGCCGCGCCTGGCGCAGGTGTCGACCCGCGCCGTTTTCGGCCTCTGGGCGCTATGGCAAACGCCGTTTACCGATGCGCTGATGGCGATGACCCAGCGTCAGAACGATCCGCAGCGCGGCTGGTTCGAAGGACGCGTCGAGGCGACCGGCGACTACAACCGCGCCATTACACTCTCCACCAACGCCATGGTGCTGGAGGCGCTGCTGTTTAAAGCCAATATGGGCGCGCTGCTGCGTGACAGCGAACTGAGCGAGCAGAGCTATTTCCGTCGGCAGCTGGAGGATCCCTTCACCGCGCCGAACCGCTGTTTTCCTCTTAACCACGCCGCCCAGCGCGGCAGCCCCAATTAAGGAGGCGTGATGCCTGTAAGCCAGCTTCCTAAAGCGCTCGACTCGCTGCGCGCGGCGGTACTGATGTATGACGATCAGGAGCGCCTGATCGCCTTCAATAATCAGGTAGTGCGCTTCTATCCCGGCATCGAGGCGCGTATCTGTCTGGGCATGACCCTGACGCAGCTGGCGGAGGAGTTTATCGCCTCCGCCTATATGACGGAAAATCAGCAGAGCCGTCAGGCGATGATTGAGAATCTGGTCAGCCGCTGCCGTCTGGATAACCACAGCGAAATGCGCCGCATCGGCAACCGACAGGTGTTTGTGCAGCATAACCGCACGCCGGAAGGCGGCATCGTCAGTCTGCATATCGATATCACCGGCTTCGAACCGATCAGCGAGTCGCGCAACCAGCTGCACGCCGACTTCGTGCTGGCGGCGGAGTCCACTCAAATCGGCATCTGGGACTGGCAGCAGCAGAAAGATCTGCTGCAGGTCAACGACGCGCTGCTTAATATGCTGGGCTATCCGCGCGAGACCTGGCACTACAGCGCCAGCTTCCTCGATACGCTGCTGCATCCCGACGATCGCGAGCCGCTGCAGCAGCTCTTCTCCAGCGCCAGCAACCAGCAGCTGCCGGTGTTCGAAAGCGAAATTCGTCTGTTACACCGTAACGGAAGCTATCGCTGGATGCTGCTCTCCGGCCAGGTGGCGAGCGTTACCGTCAGCGGCGAAACCGCGCGCGTTATCGGCACGCTGCAGGACATCACCAAACGCAAAGAGGCGGAGCAGCTTTCGCTGCAGGCGCTGGCCGCCGCGCGGGCCGCGAACGAGGCGAAAAGTATTTTTCTCGCCAATATGAGCCACGAGATCCGCACGCCGATGAACGGCATCCTCGGCATGACGCAGCTCTGCCTGGATACCCAGCTCACCGCCGAACAGCGCGAGTATATGACGCTGGTTTACCATTCGGCCCATACGCTGCTGCGGGTCATCAACGATATTCTCGACTACTCCAAGATCGAGGCGGGCAAGATCGAGCTGGATGAGGAAGAGTTCCAGCTGCGCGGCTTTCTCCATGCGCTGATGCGGCCGCTAATGCCCACGGCGTCGGAAAAGAATGTCGAGCTGCTGGTCAACGTCGCGCCGGACGTGCCCGATCTGCTGACGGCGGACAGCGTGCGGCTGCGCCAGGTGCTGACCAACCTGGCCAGCAATGCGCTGAAGTTTACCCCTTCCGGCGAGGTCGAGCTCTCCGTGCGGCGCGACGAGCAGACCAACAGGCTGCGCTTCCAGGTCCGCGACACCGGCATCGGCATTCCTGCTGATAAGCAGCAGCTGATTTTTGAATCCTTCAGCCAGGCGGATACCTCGACCACGCGCAAATATGGCGGCACCGGGCTGGGACTGACCATTTCGGCGCGGCTGGTGGAGATTCTGGGCGGCGAGCTAAGCGTGCAGAGCGAACCGGGTAAAGGCAGCATATTCAGCTTTACCCTGCCCGCGCCGCACCAGCCCGTCAGCGACGTCCTGAAAACCTCGCCGCGCTTCGGCAGCGTGCCGGTGCTGGTGGTGGACGATAACGCCACCAACCGCCATATCATGAGCGATATGCTGCGTAACATGGGCCTGCTGCCGAGCCTGGCGGCGAGCGCCGACGAGGCGCTGGCGAGGTTACAGGCGCATCCCGATTTCCCGCTGATCCTGCTGGATGCGCAGATGCCGGATAAAGACGGCATGACGCTGGCGCAGGAGATCAAGGCGACGCCCGCGCTGGCCGACAGCCAGATCATTATGCTCAGCTCGATGAGCCGCGTGATGGACGCCGGGCAGCTCGCCCGCATCGGCGTGAACTACTTCCTCGGCAAACCGGTCGACCAGCGCGAGCTGTATGACGTTATCAGACAGGCGCTGGCGCTGCAGCCGGCCAGCGACGTCGCGCCCCTGCCGCCGCTGCGCGAGTTTGCCGCCAGCGCGGAGCGGCCGCTGCGCATTCTGCTGGCGGAAGACAACCTGGTGAACCAGAAGCTGGCTGCGCATTTCCTGACGCGGCTCGGCCACCAGTTCGCCATCGTCGGCAACGGCCTCGAAGCGCTGGAGCAGCTGGATAAGGCGAGCTGGGATCTAATCCTGATGGATCTGCAGATGCCCGAACTGGATGGCGAGCAGGCGACGCGCCTGATCCGCGAGCGCGAAGCGAGCCGTCCCGGACGGGCGCACCAGCGCATCATCGCCATGACCGCGCACGCTATGAAGGGCGATAAAGAGTTCTGCCTGCAGCACGGCTTCGACGGCTATCTGTCGAAGCCGGTGAGCCTGGAGTCGCTGAACGACGAGATCCTGCGCGTCGTCACGCTGCCGACCCCTGCACAGCCCGCCGCGCCCTCGCCGCCGCCCGATCGGCAGACGCTGGCGGCACGGCTCGGTCTCGACGACGCGCTGCTGAGCGAGCTGCTGGCGCTGTTCGCCGCCGGACTGCCGGAGATGCTGGCGCAGCTGAAAAGCGCCCTCCATGAACAGGATATGACGCGCATACGCCGCCTGGCGCACAAGCTGCGCGGCGAGGCCTCAACGTTTGGCTTTGACGCCTTCACGCGCTATTTACAGGCGCTGGAGGAGTCGGCCCGCGACGAGGCGCAGCTGGAGAGCGCCGCATTGACTACCGAACTGGAGCAGCAGTCGGATGCGCTCTTTATTCAACTTCGTCACCTGCAGGAGAAGCCATGATGCGTTACGCCCTGGCGCTGAGCGTCTTGATTTGCGCGCCGCTTTTCGCCGCGCCGCTTCCGCCGCCGGAGAGCTGGTCGCTGGCGGGCGAGTGGCGCGCCCACGATGCCAACGACGCCGATTTTGTCGGCTGGCGCGGCAGCGATCGGACGTGGCGCAAGCTGCGCGTGCCGGCCAACTGGTACAGCGCCGGCTGGGATCATCAGGGCGCGCTCTGGTACCGCACCGAATTTTCCCTGCGTAAGCCGGGCGCCGATCGGCTGGCGACGCTGGAGTTCGACGGCGTCGACTACTTCGCCGACGTCTGGCTCAACGGCAGGAAGCTGGCGCGCCATGAGGGCTATTTTCAGCGCTTTGCGGTCGATATCAGCGACAGCCTGACGCGCTATAACCGGCTGGCGGTGCGCGTCGACAGCCCGTTCGAAGATCCGCAAAAGAACTGGCCGCTGCGCAAAAACCTGATGAAAGGCATCCTGAACCAGCACGACTCCCGGCCTGGCGGCGCCTGGTCGCCGCAGGGGCAGGACGCCAACTCCGGCGGTATCTGGTCGCCGGTGAGATTACGTCTCAGCCGCAGCGTGGCGATCGATAATGTGATCCTCAGGCCTGACTGGTCGCAGGGGCTGACGCAGCCGCGCCTGCGCGTCGAGTTCGTCTATCGCGCCCCGGCGGCGAAAGCGGCGACGCTGGATCTTACCGCGCGGCCCGATAACTTCAGCGGAGGCGCCTACCATTTGCAGCAGGCGGTGACGCTGCAGCCGAGCGGCGATGCGACGCAGCGCATCGCCGTCACGCTGCCGATGCCGAAGGCGCAGCTCTGGTGGCCGAAGGGCTACGGCAAGCCCGCGCTCTATCAGGTCGAGGTGAAACTGCGCGACGACCAGGGCGTTCTCGACCAGCGCAGCAGCCGCACCGGACTTCGTCAGGTGGTCGAGCAGGCGCAAAATCAGGGCTGGCTGGTCAACGGCCAGCGGCTGTTTATTCGCGGCACCAACTACATCGGCTCGCCCTGGCTCAGCACCATGAACAAGGCGCGCTACGCGCGTGATTTCGACATGGTGGAGCGAATGAACGCCAACGCCATCCGCGTGCATGGTCATGTGGCCAGCCGCGCGCTCTATCAGGCGGCGGACGAACGCGGGCTGTTGATCTGGCAGGATGTGCCGCTGCAGTGGGGCTATAACGATACGCCCGCCTTCGCCGACAACGCGGTCAGACAGACGCAGGAGATGGTGGAGCAGTTCGGCAACTCGCCTGCGGTGGTGGTCTGGGGCGGACAAAACGAACCGCCGTTCAACTCGCCGTGGATGGGCAAGCGCTTTCCCGACTGGCATAAAGATCTTAACCGCAACCTGATGCAGCGCGTCGCCGATACGCTGGCGCAGGATACGAGCCGCATCGTGCATCCCTTCTCCGCCGTCGAAGAGCACTACTGGGCAGGCTGGTATTTCGGCACGCTGGCGAATTTGCTGGAGCCGGCGAAAACCGCCACCATTACTGAGTTCGGCGCTCAGGCGCTGCCCCGGCTCGCCACGCTGCGCACCTTTATTCCGCGCAGCGAGCTCTGGCCTGCCACCACCCAGCCGGGGGATCCGAAATGGGTGCGCTGGAAGTATCATAATTTCCAGCCGATCCAGACTTTTCAGAACGCGAAAATTTCCCGCGGCGACACCATTCAGAGCTTTATCGCCAATACCCAGCGCTATCAGGCTCAGCTGGTCGCTATCGCCGCGGAAAGCTATCGGCGTCAGCGTTTTCAGCCCGTCATCGCGCTGTTTCAGTTTATGTTTGTGGAGACCTGGCCTTCCGCAAACTGGGGCGTCGTCGATTATTTGCGCCAGCCGAAAGCGGGCTACTTCGCGCTGCAGCGCGCCTATCAGCCGCTGCTGCCGTCGATTGAGCCCAACAGGCTCGACTGGAAGGCGGGCCAGCCGGGACAAATCAATCTGTGGGCCATCAACGATCTGCCGGGCGCGTATCCAGGCAGCCAGCTGGAGTGGCGCATCGTTCAGGGCGACAGCGTGCTGACGCAGGGCAAGCAGCCGGTGGATATCGCCGCCGACAGCGGGAAAAAAGTGGTGGAGCTGCCGGTGACGCCGTCACGTAATGGCGCGCTGCGCGTCACGGCGCGCATCGTCGATGGCGAGAATAAAACCCTGGCGCGTAATGAGATGGAATTTGAAGTCGCGCCATAAACAGGGAATTATTCCGCGAGCCGGGTGAGCCACTCGATAACGGCTTCACTGCCCGGCTGGCTGCGCGAACGCTGCGGCCAGGCAAGAAAATAGGCTTTACTGAGCGGCAGGCTGAGCGCATCGATGGCCACCAGATCGCCGCGCGCCAGCTCTGCGGCGATCAGCCTTTTCTGCCCTAACAGCAGTCCCGCGCCGGCGACCGCGGCGTCAATCGCCAGCGAGGTCAGGTTAAAGCTGAGCGACGGCTGCGTCGACGGCATCGTTGCGCCTCTGGCCTGCAGCCAGCTACGCCAGTCCGGCAGAAAGCGTCCCTCATTGCCCCAGTCGAGATGAATCAACGGCGCCTGTTCCAGCGCGCGCGCCAGCGGATAGCGCTGGAGCAGCGTCGGGCTGGCGACGGGCACCACCTCATCCACAAACAGGCGCTGCTTATCGAGCTGCGGATAGCGATCCTCGCCGAAACAGATCACGAAATCCGCCGGCGTAGCGTTGAAATCCACCTGCGCGTGGGTGCCGTGCAGCGAGAGATCGATATCGGGACAGCGATCGCGCCACTGCATAATGTTGGGCAACAGCCACTTTGAGGCGAGCGCCGGCAGCGCATAGAGCGTCAGCTTAGGCATCACCGCGGCGTGCCGCAGATTCTGTTGCCCGAGATGCAGAATGTCGAAGGCTTCGGTCACGTAGCGCAGATACTCTTTGCCGGTTTCGGTGAGCATCACGCCGCTCTGCGTGCGCACGAAAAGCGCGCTGCCGAGCTGCTCCTCTAACTGGCGAATTTGCTGGCTTACCGCAGCGGGCGTCAGCGCCAGCTGGGCGGCTGCTTTCGCCAGACTGCCCAGCTCCGCGGCCACCTTGAACGACTGGATAACGCTGATTTTGGGTAAACGCGGCGACTGAGCGGGCATTAATCTTTCCTTAACAGGTCATTAAATAACTATCGTTATGCACCAACATATCAGCGGGTTACAGTTTTTACACACCTGCTATGACGAGAACTGCCGCTATGTCCGCTTTAATCCGTTTCGATTTACACCCGCTCGCCGACGCCAGCTGGCGGCGCGATTGCCGCGAACAGCTCAACCAGCACGGCGCGCTGGTGCTGCCTCAGTTTTTACAGCCCGCCGCGCTGCAGGCCATCATTGCCGAGGGCGAGGCGCAGCGCCATCAGGCTTTCCATACCCTCAGCAAGCACAACGTCTATCTGATGAAAGCCGACGCGGCCTATAGCGCCGATCATCCGCGCAATCGCAATGTGAGCAGCACCAAAGGCTGTATTACCGACGATCTGATCGCCGCCGGTTCGCCGCTGCGCCAGCTCTATAACGACGCGCTGTTTAAACAGTTCCTGTGCGATGTGCTGGGGGAAAGCGCGCTCTATCCCTATGCCGATCCGCTCTCCTCCATCAACCTGCACTACGCGCCCGACGGCCAGGAGCTCGGCTGGCACTTTGACAATTCCTCTTTCGCCATCACCCTGCTGGTGCAGAAGCCGCGCGGCGGCGGCGTATTCCAGTATGTGAAGGATCTGCGCGACGCCGATGCCGGCGAGATGAACTTCTACGGCGTGGCCGAGGTGCTGGATCAGCGCCGACCGGTGGATGCGCTGGAGATTGACGCTGGCGATTTGGTGCTGTTTCGCGGCCGCAATTCGCTGCACCGCGTAACGCCGACCGAAGGCGATATCACGCGTATGCTGGCGGTGCTGGCCTACAATACCCAGCCGGGCATCGCGCTGTCCGAGACGGCGCGCATGACCTTTTACGGACGGCTGTGATCCAGGCTGAGTAAACCGTTCCATCCCCGCGTGAAAATCTGCTGGGTGCGAAACGCCATCAGATCGCGCCAGTCGCGGTCTGCTGGCCAGAACCCTTCCACCAGTTGTTGTTTGACGGCGCGTCCCGCCTCGCTGGCCGCATCGCCCTGCAAATGCAGCCAGTGATCGTCGCGCACGCGACGATGCATCTCTTCGCCGGGCCAGGTGCCGCACTCCACCACCAGCGGCAAAATATGCGTGTCGGGCAAGGCGTCCAGCAGGAACTGCGAGAGATAGCCCGTGGCGGTGGCGGTTACCCCGGTCTCGCTCTCCCGTCCGGCGCCGGTGAACAGCAGGGTCAGCCATTCGCCGTACAGCGTTTTCCCCCACTGATGTGCGGCGACGGGCCGTTCGGCAATAGAAAGCAGCATCGGATGTCCCCACGCGCCCGCGCCGGTATGCAAATCAAAACTGAGAATGGTCGTCGCGCGCGCGAGATGATGTTCAATGATCGCTTGCAGGGTGCGGTAAGACCAGCTGGGCTGCGCGCCGCCATAAAACAGGCCGTCGGCAAAATGATACTGCCCCGCTTCTACCACCGGCTTTATCGCGGCCCAGCCCGCGCTGTCGAGGGCCGCCTGCAGCAGCCGATCGGCCTGAGCGCGTTCGCCGTGGTAAAAATGGTGATATTCGGCATAGGCTGCATTAGCGGGCGGCGTCTGGGCGAAGTCGATGAAGTTCCGATTGAGATCGACATTATCTTCGTTGACGCGCCGCAGATGCGCCGCGCCCCAGGGATTAAGCAGATGCAGCAGCACAATCGCAGTGTCGTCGGGCAAGGCGGTGAGATGGAAGCGATTGAGCCACGCAATCTGGCTGTCGGAGCCGTAATAACCCTCTACGCCGTGAGTGCCGGAAATAATCAGCATCAGGTTAGCGGCCTGGGGATCGCCCAGCACCGCGACATCGGTGAAAAGCGCTTCGCCCTGCGGGCCGGGCAGCGGATGCCGATAAGAGGTCAGAACGCCATTCTGGCGCTCGACGGCGGCGATAAACCGGGCGCGTTGGGAAGCGTAATGCGGCAGATCGAACATGGGATTTCCTGTGGCTGGCAGCGGCGGATCGCCCTCAAACCGTTCAGCGGCTGAGGGCAACACGCATCGGTGCTTATGGATAGACCTTAAAGGCGAAATACTTTTTCGCCAGCCGATCGTAGGTGCCGTTGGCGTGCAGCTGCGCCAGCGCGTCGTTGATCAGCTTGAGATTCGCGGCGTCGCCCTTGCGCAGGCCGATGCCGACGCCGTTGCCGAGCAGTTCTTTATCGACCAGCGTCGCCTGGATAGCGTAATTTTTGCCTTCCGGCGTATTCAGGAAGCCCTGAGCCGCCGACACCGCGTTCGCCAGCGAGCCGTCAAGGCGGCCAGCCACCAGATCCGGATAGATCTCCATCTGGTTCGGGTAAGAGACGATATTGACGCCCTGCGCCGCCCACTTCGCTTTAGCGTAGGTTTCCTGGATCGTGCCCTGCGCCACGCCGATAGTCTTGCCGCGCAGCGTGCCGATATCGTCCGTCAGGGCGCTGTTCTTCGGCGTCAGCAGCGCGCTCGGCGTGTTGTAGATCATCGCACTGAAATCGACCTGCTCGCGGCGTTTTTCCGTCATCGACATCGCCGAGAGGATCGCATCGAACTTCTTCGCCTGCAGCGCCGGGATGCTGCTGTCAAAGCCGATCTGCACCCACTGGCACGTTACCTTCGCCTGCGCGCAGATGGCGTTACCCAGATCGATATCAAAACCCTGCAGCGAGCCATCGCTGGCTTTGGATTCAAACGGCGGAAAGGTCGGATCGACGCCAAAGCGCAGCGTCTGTTCGGCCAGCGCAAGCTGGCTAAACGCGCCGAGCGACAGCAGTAAAGCGAAGGACAGGCTCTTTTTCATTATTCTCTCCAGCAGGCGGGCAAGGATAAAACGTCATTCAGAGTTAATAGCATGGCGGACGAACGGCCACCACTGAAAAAGCGGGTTAAGCTAGAGTTAATTCTTATATTTGTTAGTACGTTAGCGAATTTATCCGCCCTGTTAAGTTTTGCTTAACGCCCGTTTTTTTCACTCTGCGCCTGCTGCAGTCTCTGCCCTGAACGCAAATGGCATCATGAAAATGGTTCATGTTCGTTGAATTTATATCACTTTTCCTGGATTCCCGACTCAGGCATAAAAGATACATGGATGTTAAGTATTGGTAACGCGAAAAGTTGTGAACAAGATAACAGCTTAGCAAATCGGGATATCCTGAGAAGAAAGCATTAACGCCAGATTGTCCATCACGAATTAGGATGCCAGATTAAATGACTCAGCCATTCAACTTTACGATTAAAACCCTTCGCTTCGACGAAAATTATAATCCTTCGGAAAATACGCGCATCACCACTAACTTTGCCAATTTGGCCCGAGGCGATAAACGCCAGCAGAATCTGCGCAACGCGCTGGCGATGATTGACAACCGTTTTAATTCACTGGCGCACTGGGATAATCCGAACAGCGATCGCTATGCTGTCGAAGTCGATATTATTTCCGCTGAGATGATCATCGAGACGCAAGGCAAACGCGCGACCTTTCCGGTAATCGAAATATTAAAACCCAATATCATCGACCGCAAAACCAGCCAGCGCATCGACGGTATTCCAGGCAATAATTTCTCTTCTTACGTGCGCGATTACGATTTCAGTGTGCGGCTCAATGAGCACAACAGGAATAAAGCGGAATTCACCATCCCTGAGGATTTTGGCGATCTGCATGGCGCCATCTTCAGAGGTTTCGTGGCGTCGGCGGCCTATAAAGAACGCTTTCAAAAGTCGCCGGTTATCTGCCTGAGCGTTTCCAGCAAAAACCTTTATCACAGAACCAATAATCACCACCCGGTGCTGGGCGTCGAGTATCAGCAAGACCAGCCCTCGTTAACCGACCGCTACTTTGCGAAAATGGGGCTGCAGGTTCGCTATTTTATGCCGCTAAACAGCGTCGCCCCGCTGGCCTTCTATTTTAGCGGCGACCTGTTGGCTGATTATACTAACCTGGAGCTGATCGGCACCATCAGCACCATGGAGACGTTCCAGAAGATTTATCGGCCTGAAATTTATAACGCCAACTCAGCGGCGGGGAAATGCTATCAGCCGGACCTCAATCATCAGGATTACTCTTTAACGCGCATTGTTTACGACCGCGAAGAACGTAGCCAGCTAGCCGTTGAGCAGGGTAAGTTCACCGAGACGAACTTTATTAAACCCTACCAGACGATTCTTGAGCAATGGGCTGCTCATTCCGTTCTTTGATTATCCAACCGACAGGGTCACGCTTTATGAAAAAGTTATTACCAACCTCTACCGCCGGCAGCTTACCTAAACCTTCCTGGCTGGCGCAGCCTGAGACGCTCTGGTCGCCCTGGAAATTGCAGGAGCGCGAATTAGTCGACGGCAAGCAAGACGCCCTGCGTTTATGCCTGGCGGATCAGCTTCAGGCCGGCATCGATATCGTCAGCGATGGCGAGCAAACGCGTCAGCATTTCGTCACCACCTTTATTGAACACCTGAGCGGCGTGGATTTTGAAAAGCGGGAGATCGTGAAAATTCGCGATCGCTATGACGCCAGCGTGCCGACCGTAGTCGGCGAAGTAAGCCGTCAAAAGCCGGTTTTCGTCGAGGATGCGAAATTTTTACGTCAGCAAACCAGCCAGCCGATTAAATGGGCGCTGCCTGGCCCGATGACGATGATCGATACGCTTTACGACAGCCACTATAAGAGCCGTGAAAAACTGGCGTGGGAATTCGCCAAAATTCTCAATCAGGAAGCTAAGGAACTTGAGGCGGCCGGCGTAGATATTATTCAGTTCGACGAGCCCGCCTTTAACGTTTTCTTTGATGAGGTGAATGACTGGGGCATCGCGACGCTGGAGCGGGCCATTGAAGGCCTGAAGTGCGAAACGGCGGTGCATATTTGCTACGGCTACGGCATTAAAGCTAATACCGACTGGAAAAAGACGCTGGGAACGGAATGGCGCCAGTATGAAGAGATTTTCCCGAAGCTGCAGAAATCGAATATCGATATCGTGTCGCTGGAGTGTCAGAACTCGCGCGTGCCGATGGATCTGATTGAGCTGATTCGCGGCAAAAAAGTGATGGTGGGCGCCATCGACGTGGCGACCAACACTATCGAGACGCCCGAAGAGGTCGCCAGTACCCTGCGCAAGGCGCTACAGTTCGTCGACGCCGATAAGCTCTATCCCTGCACCAACTGCGGCATGATCCCGCTGCCGCGCCATGTGGCGAACGGCAAGCTCAATGCCCTGAGCGCGGGCGCGGAAATTGTCAGAAGAGAGCTGCTGGCGAAGTAACACCGTAAGGCGGACCAGGCGACCTTCAGGATTCAGGCCCCCTGGCCCATATAATAAACGCGCAGGCGCTAACCAGTGCGCCTGCGAAGCAGACTGCCTGCCATCCCCACAGCGCATAGAGCTGGGTCGCGACGAAAGCGCCCAGCGCGCTGCCCACCGAGTAAAAGCCCATATAGGCGCCGACGAGGCGGCTGGCCTCTGAAGGCCGGGCGGCAATGATTACGCTCTGATTAATCACATGAACCGTCTGCACCGCAAAATCGAGCGCGATAATGCCCATAATCAGCCACAGCAGCGACATTTCAGCGCCGGCGATGGGCAACCATGAGAGCGTCAGCAACGCCAGCGCGGAGCCGGTTGCGCGACGACCTCTGCCGCTGTCTGCCCATCTCCCGGCCCGCGAGGCCGCCAGCGCCCCCGCCACGCCCGCAAAGCCAAACAGTCCCATCTGCGTATGGGAAAGCGCCATGGCGGTCAGCGGCATGACCATCGTGGTCCACAGCATGCTGAAAGCCGCAAAGATCAGCAGCGCGAAAATCCCGCGCCTCCTGAGCTGCGGTTCTGTGGCATAGAGGCGAAAAAAAGCGCGCATCAGCGCAGCGTAACGGGGTCTTTCCGCTGGTGTCGGGGTTGCGGGCATCACTCTGGCAAGCACCAGGGCGATCGTCAGCATCAGGCAGGCGGCAATCAGATAGACAGCGCGCCAGCCGGCCAGATCGGCGATCGCGCCTGAGATAAAGCGAGCCAGCAGGATCCCCAACACGATGCCGCTGGTGACGGTGCCGACAACCTGGCCGCGTCGCTGGGGCGCGGCCAGAACGGCGGCCCACGCCACCACTAGCTGCACCACCACCGCCATCAGGCCCACCAGTAGCATCGCCCCCAGCAGAATGGGCAGATTTGGCGCCAGCCCGGCCAGCGCTAAAGCCAGCACCGAAAAGAGCAGCAGCGCGATAACTAACATTTTGCGGTTAACCCAGTCGCCGAGCGGCACCAGAAAGAGCAGGCCTGCCAGGTAGCCGGTTTGCGTCAGGGTGATGACGCTGCCGATAAGGCCGGGCGCCACATTCAGGCTGGCAGCCATGGATTCAAGCAGAGGCTGCGCGGCGTAGACGTTCGCTACCGCCAGGGCGCAGGTGAGCGAGAATAAAAATGTTATCCAGGGCGAAAGCGTCGAGCGGCTCTCTGCGGGCGTTATCGCAACCTCCGGATTTCTGTCTGCCTTAGCCTGCATAGACGCTCCTCTGGTTTCTTTTTAAAACTACATTGCCCTAAGAATCTACAATGGTGGTTTTTTTTTGCAACCTCTTTCGCCGCGGTTTATGCTGACGTCATCAGAAGCGAGCGGAGAGTGAACAGAGATGGCGAAACAGGAATCACTCATGACCAGCGAATGCCCTATTGCCAGGACGGTTGAGTCGATAGGCGAGCGCTGGTGTCTGATGATCATCCGCGAGGCGTTTGACGACGTGCGCCGATTCAGTGAGTTTCAGAAAAATTTAGGGCTGGCGAAAAATATTCTGGCATCCCGGCTAAAGCACCTGGTCGATATCGGCGTTTTTGACCTCCGCCCCGCCTCAGACGGCAGCGCCTATAAGGAATATGTTCTGACCGAAAAGGGCGAAACCCTTTTCCCGGTGGTGGTGGCGATACGTCAGTGGGGCGAGCGCTACCTGTTCGAACAAGGCGAAACGCACTCGGTGCTGGTGGATAACGCTCATGGCAAGCCGGTTCAGCCGCTGGAGGTGCGCTCCTGCGACGGGTCACGGCTGGCGCCGACCGACTGTCATCGTCGGCGCGTTAACGCTGGCGAAGAGAACGTTTATCCTCAGTGAATTGCGCCGCCGCCGGAAGGTCACTCCACGTGCAGGGTAATGCCGAGCCGTTTCGCTTCCATCGTCAAAATCTTCTCTCCCAGTGACAGATTGCCTGCGTGCAGGCGATCAAAAAGCTTGCCGAAGAGATAGACGGTCAGGTAATCGGCGTTTGCCGGCGAGTGTTGGGTAAAGCGTATGTTGGCTGCGGCAAACTCTGCATTAGCGGCGGCTTCCGTCTCGGCGATCGCTTCGGCGACCCGCCTGAGTAATGCCTCTTCGTGACGCGTCAGCGTCTCTACGATCGTCTGCTGCTCTTCTGGCGTGAATGGCTGGTCCATCTTATTTTCCTCATTTAATGACTGTATAACAGTTATCATAAAATGAGACCGCTTACTCATGGCTTACATCAATTGCGGCTGGGTTTGCACAGGCACTATTATTTAACAGGTAACAACGACCATGGCTCTGATCCCCAAAAACTACGCGCGGCTGGAAAGCGGCTACCGCGAAAAAGCCCTGAAAATCTATCCGTGGGTGTGCGGACGCTGCGCGCGCGAGTTCGTTTACTCGAACCTGCGTGAACTCACCGTCCACCATATCGATCACGACCATACCAATAATCCGGAAGATGGCAGCAACTGGGAGCTTCTCTGCCTCTACTGCCATGACCATGAACACTCAAAGTACACGGAAGCGGACCAGTACGGCACCCGCGTGGTGGCGGGAGAGGATGCGCAAAAAGATATCGGCGCGGCTACCTATAATCCCTTCGCTGACTTACAGGCGATGCTCAATAAGAAAAAATAACGGCTGCAACAGCGCAGCCAGCATGCTGGCTGCGCTGTTCGCGCCTGGTGAAGGGCGAGCATCTATTCAAGGTGAACCACGCGCAGTCCTGACCAGCATCGCTCTTCCGCTCGGGTCACCAGCACCGATGGATCGTCGCTGAATCTGCTGATCAAGTTAACGATGCGATTCATCAAAAGGGTGATCTTTTCCGACCCTACATAGATAAATTCGTTGGTAGGCAGCGCGTAGGTAAAGCCCCTTTCACACACTACGCTGCGTGAAAAACCATTATCCAGCATGGTAAAAAGAAGCTCGGTGCGCATTTTGTCGGTCTGATCTTTCAATTCGACCCGGATTGTATAGCTAGCCATAGTCATCCTCGATCGCCATAAAATTTAAGATAACTTAAATTATAGCCGCTACTCTCTCCACTGTGGCTATTTGGGACATATCTGATCCAGACGATGATACGGGCGCGGCGTGGTGCGGAAACGCGAGATAAAAGATAAAAAAAATCCGGAGGCGAATTCGCCTCCGGACAACTATTACGCATCAACGGGATTGACCGAATACGGCCTCCCCCGCGTCTGGCGTTAGAAGCTCTGCCACTCCGCCTCGTTGATCACCGCGACGCGCTGCGGCGCGGGCGTACGCAGACGCGACGGCTGCGCCGCTGGCGCACGCGGCGCGCGAGCCTCGACATCGTTGCCGACGCGGAACTTGCCGACCAGTTCGGTCAGCGTGCTGGCCTGCGCCTGCAGCGACTGCGCTGCCGCCGACGCCTCTTCCACCAGCGCGGCGTTCTGCTGCGTCACGTCGTCCATCTGGTTTACCGCCTGATGCACCTGTGCGATGCCCTGGCTCTGCTCGACCGCGGCGGCGGCGATTTCGCCGACCAGATCGCTCACCTGACGGATTGCGTCTTTCATTACGTCCATATTGCGGCCTACGTCGCTCGCCTGCGCAGCGCCCGCTTCCGTCAGCTGATGCGAGGCTTCGATCAAGGCTTTGATCTCATGGGCGGCGGCGGTGGAGCGCTGCGACAGGTTTCTCACCTCGCCTGCCACCACGGCGAAGCCTTTGCCGTGCTCGCCGGCGCGGGCGGCTTCTACCGCCGCGTTAAGCGCCAGGATATTGGTCTGGAACGCGATGCCTTCGATCAGCGAGACAATATCGTTCACTTTGCGCGAGCTGCCGCGAATACTGTCCATCGTCGCCAGCATGGTAGTCAGCGATTCGCCGCTCTTTTCTGAGAGGCTGCTGGCGTTGGCCGCCAGCTGGCTCGCCTGGCGGGTGTTATCCGCGGTCTGGCGCACTGTCTCGCTGAGCTGGGTCATGCTCGCCGCCGTCTGCTCCAGCGACGCCGCCTGCTGCTCGGTACGCGAAGAGAGATCTTCGTTGCCTGCGGTGATCTGCACCGATGCGCTGCTGACCGACTGCGACGCCTGGTTGACCGAGGCGAGCGCCGAGGCGACGCGCTGCATCAGGTGGTTAAAGGCACGCGCCATATTGCCAATTTCATCGCGACGGCTCTCATCGGCGTTCAGCGTCAGGTCGAGATTGTCGCTGGCGCGCGCCATCACGTTACCCATCGCCGTCAGGCTGCGGCGGATGCGCAAAATGGTAAAGGCGGAGAAGAGACCGAACAGCACGACGGTGGCGATAACCCCGCCGATTGTGGTCCACAGCACGGTCTGGAACTGGCTGCGGTTGGTATCGCGCAGTTGGTTGCTGATATCGATATTCAGCTTCAGCTGTTTCTGATAGTCGGCAATCATCTGGCGAATCGCCGCGCCGACGCCCGCATCGCCCTCGATCAGTCCGAGCGTCAGGCTATCCTGATGCCCATGGGAGGCGGCGAGAAACGCCGGCAGCCGATCGTTGATGGCGCGCAGGTTCTCGTAGGCGACGTTGGTCAGACGCTTATCTTCATCGTTAGAGATATCGTTGGCCATGTAGTAGTCGATCTGCGATTTGATCTGCGCCAGGCTATCGCTGATGGTTTTTTCCACATCCACAAACTTCGCGTCTTCGGTCTGACTCTGGTGTTTATAGAGCGTGATCGCCAGCTGGTTGCCTTCATCAATCATTTTCCCCAGATCTTTGATCGAGGGAATGGCGTTGGCCTGGACATATTCGAAGCGATCCTGAAACCCGGACAGCAGCGAGATAGCCAGGACGGCTTGTAAAATAATCGCGCCAAACAGCAGCGAAAATGCCAATAGCAGGCGTTGGGTGATGTTCATCCTGTTCTCCATAAGGTAAGTGTCCCTGTCCTTATGCATTCAGGCAGGGTTTAGCTTCCTTATCATCGGCAACGTCCGGGCTTTAATTAATTTTATTACCCTTGCCTGCCCTGACCGGTTAATTGTCATCATTCCTCTCTTCTCATGCTGTAGTCCGGCGTCCCTGCTGCCGATAACGGAGAGATTAATTTTCGATCTCTTTTATCGATTCTCTGGCGCGGCGACTCACTATGACAACCTATGCTCTTTATCCTCCTTCTGACGGACGCGCGCGCGGCCTGGTCAGAAAACCCATGATCATCATGCTGGCGCTGCTCGGCCTCTCTTTTTTCGCTGCGCTGAGCGCGCTGCTCTATGTGGCTGGCGATCTGAACGATAAAGCGGATCATCGCAGCGGGCTGCTGCTGGGGAAAGCGTTCGCCAGCAGCGAGGAGAGTATGCGCTTTCACCTTAGCGACAACGCAGACTGGGGCGAGGCCTATAACAATCTGCATCGCACGCTGAACCTCGACTGGGCCTGGCGCAATCAGAATCTGGGCGAGTCGCTGTTTCAGACCTTCGGCTATGAGGGCGTGTTCGTGATCGCGCCCGACGGTCAGACCCGTTACAGCGTGCTTAACGGCACGCTGCAGCGAAAGAGCTTTCAGGCCTGGCTCGGAGAAGATCCGCTTAACGCTCTGAAGCAGCGGCTACAGCAGAGCGACGGCAAGGCGATTTCGCGCTTTATCCGCGTCGGAGACCATCTGGCGCAGATCGGCGCCGCCTGGATTGCCCCTGGCGGCGACAGTAGCGTAAAGATCGTGGCAGGCCCGCCCTCGATCATGATCTTTGTCGATCTTCTGACGCCCGCCAAACTGGAAAGCGCGGGCGCGGAGTATGGCATCAAAAAGCTCAGCTACGCCGACGCGCCGTCCGGCGACGTCGTCGGGCCGGATCGCTTTCGCGTCTCGACGCTGAACGGCGCCGTGACGCTGAAGTGGCAAAGCGACGATCCCGGCGGCGCGCTGCTTACCTGGCTGCTGCCGCTGCTGGCGCTGCTGATGTGCGCCACCTTTTTCACCGCCACCATGCTGATGCGCAGCGCGCTGCGCAAAGCGCGCCACAGCGACGTCAGCACCTTTCTGCTGGAGCAGAGCCAGCAGGCGCTGGCCGCCAGCGAGCAGCGCTTTCGCGACGTGGCGGAGAGCACCACCGACTGGATCTGGGAAGCGGACGCGCAGCTGCGCTTTACCTGGATCTCCGGGCGCTTTCCCGCCGTCACCGGCTACCACAGCCAGGACTGGCTGCAGCAGCCGCTGCACGCATTTTTGCTCGACGACGCCGACCTGCCGCAGCGGCTGACGCAGCGGGAGCAGCCCGGCGAACCGCTGACGCTTTTGCGCTGTCGCTACCGATCCGCGCAGCAGCATATTCGCTTCTGTAATCTGACGCTGCGTCCCGTTACCCTGGCGCAAGGGAAGAAAGGCTATCGCGGCACCGCCACCGACGTCACGCTGGAGGTCGAGGCCGAGGCGCGCGTTCGCTATCTCTCGCAGTTCGACGAGCTGACCGGCCTGCCCAACCGCGCGCAGATGAACGCCTGTCTGGCGGGCAAGCTCAGCGGCGCGCTGCATAGCGATCGCCCGCTGGCGGTGATTATGATCGACCTGGATAAGTTTAAGCCGGTGAACGATCTCTACGGCCACGCCGCCGGCGACAGCGTGCTGCACGAGGTCTCGCTGCGCTTTAACGCCTGCCTCAAGGATGCCGGGATGACCGCCCGCCTCGGCGGCGACGAGTTTGTGATGATCGTCTCCGATATCGACAGCCGGGAGGAGATCGACGCGCTGTGCAGCCGCATCATCGCCCAGATCAACCTGCCCTTCGCCATTAACGGCGGCGACGTCTTTATCGGCGCCAGCCTGGGCATCGCGCTGGCGCCGCAGGATGGCAACAGTCCCGGCGATTTGCTGCGCTATGCGGATATTGCGCTCTATAAGGCGAAAAACGCCGGACGCAACAACTGGGTGTTTTATCAGCGCGACATGGGAGAAAAGATCATTCAGCGGCGCGAAATGGAGCGCGAACTGCGCGAGGCGATTCAGACCGACCAGCTGCGGCTCGCCTGGCAGCCGCGCTACGACGTGCGATCCGCGCGCGTTACCGCCGTCGAGGCGCTGGTGCGCTGGCATCACAGGCAGCACGGCGTGCTGATGCCCGATCAGTTTATTCCGCTGGCGGAAGAGACCGGGCTGATCAGCGCGCTGAGCGACTGGGTGCTGCTGCGCGCCTGCGAAGATACGCGCCGCGACCTGCCAGGGCTGGCGGTGTCGGTCAACCTTTCCGCGGTAGAGTTCAGCGATAAAGGGCTGCCGCGGCGAATTAGCGCCGCGCTGGACGCTACCGGCTTGCCGAGCAGCCGACTGGAGATTGAGGTGACGGAAAACGCCATGCTGCAGGATCCGGAAACCACCCTTGAGGTGATGCAGGCGATCAAGGCGCTGGGCGTGAAGTTTTTAATCGACGACTTCGGCACCGGCTACGCCTCGCTGAACTATCTGCGCACCTTTCCGTTCGACGGCATCAAGATCGATAAATCCTTTATCTTTCCGCTGAACGACTCCTCGCAGGCGCGGCAGATTGTCGAGAACATGGTCGGGCTCGGCAAAGCCTACTCGCTGAGCATTACCGCCGAGGGTGTCGAAACCGCCTCTCAGATGGAGCAGCTCAAACTGATGGAGTGCGACGGTCTGCAGGGCTATTACCTCGGCAAACCTCAGCCGCTGGCGCAGATCGTGGAAACCTACTGCGCTGCGCCGATCTCGTTATAGCGATCAGGCGCAGCGCCGCGCCTGGTTGCGTCCGCCGTGCTTCGCCAGATAGAGCGCCTCGTCCGCCTTCTCGATCAGCGCCTGAGGCTCAGGGCGATCGCTTTCAGGCAGAAAGGTGGCGCAGCCCGCGCTCAGCGTGACGTGCGCGGCGATAGAGGAGGAGTCATGGGGAATATTGCGCGCGCTCACCGCCTTTACCGCCGCGTTAGCGATGTTCAGCGCGTCCTGGCCCGTAGCGCCCGGCAAAATAATCGCGAACTCTTCGCCGCCATATCGCGCCACCTTGTCGCCGCTGCGCAGCGTTAGTCCTTTTAGCGCGCTGGCGACCGCTTTCAGACAGGCGTCGCCGGCGACGTGGCCGTAGGTGTCGTTGTAGCGCTTGAAGTAGTCGATATCCATCAGGATCAGCGACACCTGCTGGCCGTGCTCCGTCGCGTCCAGCAGGCTCTGCTGCAGGAAATAGTCGAACTGGCGGCGGTTCGCCAGACCGGTCAGGCCGTCGGCGTGCGCCAGGTTTTCCAGCGAGAGGTTCGCCGCCGTCAGCTCGTCGCGCAGGCGGGTCAGCTCCTGCTGGTAGCGCAGGCTGCGTCGCGCCTGGCTGAGGACATAGGCGCCGAGCAGCACAATCCCCGCCAGCAGCGCCAGATCGAGCAGCACATCCTCTACCTGCCCTTTGACCCAGTTTTTCAGCAGGTTATGTTTATCGTAGCCTGCCGCCACCACCAGTCCGTAACGCTCGGAGCGGGCAAAGCCGAAAATGCGCGCCTGACCGTCCAGCGCGGCGCGCCACTGGCCGCTTCCCTTGTCGGAACTGGCGAGCATCGCCTGAAAGAGGTGACTGGAAGAGAGATTTTTGCCGATATAGCTGTCGGGCATCGGCCGCGCGTAGAGCACCGTACTGTCCGCCAGCATTAGCACCAGCACATCCTTTGGCCCCAGCTCATAGTAGCCGTAGTAGTGGCGAAAATAGTCGACGCGAATGGTGGCCAGCAGCACGCCGTTGAAGTCGCCGGACGCGTCATTGACCCGCAGCGACACCGGTATCACCAGATCGCCGGTGCTGCGGCTGCGTATCACCGGGCCGATATGAATGCTGTCGCGCGGATTCATACGATGGAAGTGAAAATATTCGCGGTCGGAATTATTGATCCCTTTGGGGATGCTCTGCGCCGAGGTGGCGATCCACTTTCCCTTAGCGTCGTAGTAAAACAGCCCGTGCAGCTGCGGCAGCCGGCTCGCCAGCTCCTGCATGGTCTGGCTGAGGGCCGCGCCGTTAACGCCGGAGGCCAGCTCGCCCATCAGCTGATGCTGCACTTCCCGCAGCGACAGCTCGGTCTGCAATATGGTGTCGTCCGCCTGGCGCGCCTGAGAAAGAGAAAGGTTTACCGCCATCTGTTCAGCCTGAATAACGGTATCGCGCCAGGCTTCTCGCATCGTCCAGAGGTTAAGCCCGGTTACCGCTACTGTCAGCAGCAGCCCGGCCATGGCGATGCTGCGTGGCAGCGAACGATTCAACGACGTCGCCCGATCGCTTCTCCTTTTTAGTTTCATGTCCCGCCTCTTTGAAATGCTTGTAATAAGTTAAGCACATGGAGGCATTCCAGCGCAGGCGGCGGAGCGGAGACTCGCCGGAAAAAGGCAAATTGTCGCCGCGTTTATCTTTAATGGGGCTAAATCACCTTTTTAAACAAAATATTCACATATCATTACGTTAACTGATAAGTTGCTAATTCCAAAGGACACTCTCTCCTGAATAAGCGAAACGGCAAGCAAAACAATATTTTATGCTGTATTAATTTCCCGCCGACAGGTTCAGACTGGTTATTCATCCACTGCCGCACGCGGTGGCTATTCGCTCTCCGTTCAAGGACAGCACATGACTTATTCGTCTGAAACCATCTGCGCGATATCGGGCGCCGCGCTTCACAATCTGAAGCGCTGGACTCGAAGCGGCTTTATCCATAATTATGCATCCGGTCACGACTGGACCGAGGCTCAGCTGCAAGAGGTGATGGATATGACGCGCCTGACCAGCCAGGGCGCGACCATCAGGGAGCTTAAAACGGCGCGGGCCAGCGCACATCCTGTCCGTACCGGCGGCTGGGCGGCGCGACGCGGCGATATGCTCTGGCAGCTCGAGTTCGGCAGTGAGCAGTCGCTGACGGTGCTGCTGCGCAAGCTCGCCAGCAACTTTACCGGCGATGATTTCGTCTTACGCCTGCTGCTGCCGCTTCACCAGTGGTTGCGCGCCGATACGCGTACCGGCGCCTGTCGACGTATGGAGCGCTTTCATCGTCTGATTGTCGCCTATGCAGGCAGCATGACACGCAACGCCACCCGCGTCGCCGCTATTCCGCTGCTGCTGGAAAATGTCAGCGAGAAAAACCAGACTGACATCTGGCTGGAGGCGATCAGGCTCAGCGGTCAGGGCTTTTGCGTCGAAGTGCGCGCGTTTAGCGCCATCTGTCAGCCAGCGACCGCGCATCAGCATCATCTTTACTGGTGCGGCGCCGGCCTGACGGAGATGATGTATCAGCACTATCTGGCGCGTCTGAATGATGGCCACCCTGTCCTGCTCTGCGGTCCCGACCGCCGCGTTCATCATCTCTATCCGCAAATGTCCGCGGTCGCCTGAGCGGCCGCTTTTTCTTCTTCCCTGCCCTACCCTTCCGACGCGCATTCAGGCCGCAGCGAGTACACTTACTGAGTCCCTTTTATCAGGAGGTTACTATGTCTCAGATTTCCCTTCGCTATCGCCTTGGCGACGATGAGGTCGGCCGTGTCGGTTACGGCGCGATGCAGCTTGCCGGTCCCGGCGTCTTTGGCCCGCCGAAAGACGAAGTGCGCGCGATCCAGGTGCTGCGCGACGCCATCGCGGCTGGCGTCCGGCATATCGACACCAGCGATTTCTACGGCCCGCACCTGACCAATCAGCTGATAAAAAAAGCGCTGCATCCCTACCCGGAAGATTTGATTATTGTGACCAAGGTCGGCGCGCGTCGCGATGAGAAAGGCGGCTGGCTGCCCGCTTTTACGCCGGACGAGCTGGTGAGCGCGGTAGAGGATAACCTGCGCAACCTCGATCTCGGCGTGCTGGAAGTGGTGAATCTGCGCAGCATGATCAACCCGCAAAAACCGGTGGAAGGTTCCCTTGAGCCGCAGCTCAGGGCGCTGATGGAACTCAAAGAGCAAGGAGTGATCCGCCATATCGGGCTGAGCAACGTCACGGCGCGCCAGGTTGAAGAGGCGCAGCAGCTTACCGAGATCGCCTGCGTGCAGAACCTCTATAATCTCGCCAACCGTGAGGATGACGCGCTGATCGACACGCTCGCCGCGCAGGGCATCCCCTACGTGCCCTTCTTCCCGCTCGGCGGGTTTACGCCGCTGCAGTCCACGCAGCTGACCCAGGTCGCGCAGCAGCTTAACGCCACGCCGATGCAGGTGGCGCTCGCCTGGCTGCTGCAGCGCTCGCCCAATATTCTCTTGATCCCCGGCACCTCGTCGCCGGAACATCTGCGCGAAAACCTGGCGGCGGCGCAGCTGACGCTGCCGGATGAGGCGCTGGCGGCGCTGGACGATATCGGCAATAAAAAGGGCCGCTAGCGCGGCCCCTGAACTATCCATTCCGTTTTACCGCAGCGCGCCTGAGGTTTCTACGGGCGCTTCGCACAGCTCCAGCTCTACCGGAATGCTTTTATAGGCCGGAATGCCGCTCTCGGTATCGTGGCTGTCGAGCGGCACCATCACGTTGGCCTCGGGGTAGTAAGCCGCTACCGAACCAGGCGCCATGTCATACACCACCACGGTCAGGTTATCGAGTCGTCGTCCGGTGCGGTTGCCCTGAGGATCAAGCGCCACCATATTCACCTTATCGCCGACGCGGAACTGGCGTTTCTCCGCCTCGTCCGCCGCCATAAATAGCACGTCGCGCCGGCCGGTGACGCCGCGATATCGGTCATTCAGGCCATAGAGCGTGGTGTTGTACTGGTCATGGCTGCGCAGCGTCGTCAGCACCAGATCGTGGCAGATCAGCGAGCGCGGATCTTCATTGATGCCCTGCATCACCTTGAACTGCGCCTTGCCGCTCGGCGTCAGCCATTTGCGCTGCGCGGCCGCCACCGGCAGTCGGAAGCCGCCCGGCGTCAGGATGCGGTTGTTGAAATCCTCGAAGCCGGGAAAAACCGCCTCGATGGCGTCGCGGATAAAGCTGTAGTCGCCCACCATTTTGTCCCAGTCGACGCGCGAGTTGCGCAGCGTGGCTTTCGCCAGCCCGGCAACCAGCGCCGGCTCCGATTTGAGATACGGCGAAGCGGGTTTCAGCGTGCCGCGCGAGGCATGCACCATCGACATCGAATCCTCTACCGTCACGCTCTGTTCGCCCGACGCCTGACGATCGATTTCGGTGCGGCCCAGCACCGGGAAGAGATAGTTATGCTTGCCGAGCAGCAGGTGCGAGCGGTTAAGCTTGGTGGCCATATGCACCACCAGATCGAGCTTGCGCATCGCCTCGAAAGTGACCTGCGGATCGGAGATCGCTTCCGCCAGGTTGCCGCCCAGACAGAGCAGCGCCTTGGCTTTGCCGTCGCGCATCGCCTGGATCGCCGCCACCGCGCCGTGTCCGTGCTTCTGCGGCGGCTTAAAGCCAAATACCTTTTCAATATTGTCCAGCATCCACTGCGGCGGGATTTCGGTAATGCCGACGGTGCGATCGCCCTGAACGTTGGAGTGACCGCGTAACGGACAGATGCCCGCGCCGCGCTTGCCGATATTGCCGCGCATCAGCAGCAGGTTGGCGATCTGCTGCACGTTCTGCGTGCCGTACTGGTGCTGGGTGATGCCCATGCCGTAGCAGATAATGGTGCTTTCCGACGCGGCATAGAGATGGGCGATATTTTGAATCTCTTCGAGCGTCATGCCGGAGACTTTTAAAATATGCGGCCATTCGGTCGCCTCAAGATCCGCCTTCAGCGCGGCGAACCCTTCGGTGTGTTCGTTAATAAAGCTTTCGTCGATCACGCCCGGCTCGCCCGCCGCCAGCGCCTTCTCGTGCATCGACAGCAGCGTTTTCATCACGCCCTTCAGCATCGCCGCGTCGCCGCCGACGCGCACTTTGTAATAGGTGGAGGCCAGCTGCGTCGACCCCATCGACAGCATCTCGATCGGGCTTTGCGGCGAGGTAAAGCGCTCCAGTCCGCGCTCGCGCAGCGGATTGATCGCCACGATGGTTTTGCCGCGCTTCGAGACGTCGCGCAGCGTCGCCAGCATGCGCGGATGGTTGGTGCCGGGATTATGGCCGATACAGAGCACCAGATCGCAGTGATCGAAGTCCTCCAGCTCTACTGTGCCCTTGCCCACGCCGATTGACTGCGGCAGGCCGACGCTGGTCGGTTCGTGGCACATGTTGGAGCAGTCGGGAAAGTTATTGGTGCCGTATTCGCGCGCGAAGAGCTGCCAGAGAAAGGCGGCTTCGTTAGAGGCGCGGCCGGAGGTGTAGAATTCGACGCTGTCGGGATCCTCATAGCTGCGCAGCAGCGCGCCGATCTCGTTCAGCGCCGTCTCCCATTCAATGGGCTGATAGGTGTCGCTCGCCGCGTCATATTTCATCGGGTGGGTAAGACGCCCTTCGCCTTCCAGCTCAAGAGCGTTGCGCTGCCAGAGTTCGCTAACGGTGTGCGCGGCGAAAAACTCCGGCGTGGTGCGCTTGCTGGTGGCTTCCCATGAGACCGCTTTGGCGCCGTTTTCGCAAAACTCAAAGGAAGAGCGGTGCTGCGGGTCGGGCCAGGCGCAGCCCGGACAGTCGAACCCTTCCGGCTGGTTCACCTTGAACAGCGCAATAACATCCTGCTTAACCGACATCTGACCGCGAATTGCATCCGCTACCGCCTTGAGCGCGCCCCAGCCACCTGCCGAACCGCCATAAGGCGCAATACCAATATTACTGTTTTCTTTTTTCATACGACCTTGCTCTCCAGTGCTTATCCTTTTTAGCGTAGGCGAGCAGACCCTGAGTGCGGCGGCAACGAGACTAAAGATGTTAAATTTATTCTTTCAGGATGTTACCGCGTCTCGCATAGTCGGGTCGCCGAGAGCAAGATAGCCGATGCGGTAGCCCTCTCCCGGCAGCCCTTCACGGGCGGAAAAATCGACCTGAAGCAGCGACTGGGCCGAAATATCCCAGCCGACCAGCGCTGCTTCGAGATCTAACGCGGCGAGATCGCTGTAGGGCGCAACTGGCCTGTGGCGCAGCGCCGCGAAGCGCGCGTCGCGCAGCGTCGCGATCGGCGGCGTTTTCACCCCCAGCCAGCTTTGCATCACGGGCCAGCCGAAATCCTCCGTTAGCCTGGCGAAGCCGGCGCTCTGCAAAAAGCGGATCATCCCGGCGCTGTCGCGCCAGAGATAGAGCGGCGCGTAGCTATTCGCCCTCGCGCCGTCGTCGCGTCGCGCATAGAGATAAGCCTTGAATATCAGATCGGGAAAGCCGTCGAGCTTTGCGCCGTTTTCCGCGATGCGTCGCTCGATAATCGCCATGTCGTAATCGGCGGGCAGCGTAAAGCGGTAGTGCATCAGGATCATAGCGTCTCCCCGGCGAGCATGTCGCCGTTGCTGAAGCTCCAGTCGCCTGCGGTATTGAACTGGATCACTACCATCACGTCGTCGGGCCGGACAGCGAGCTGCGCGGCCAGCCGCTGCGCCAGCGTGCGGCAGAACGCGGATTTCTGCGCCGCCGAGCGCGGCTTTCCTGCCAGCAGCGTAAAGAGGATAAAATCGTCGCTGCGCCTGCCGCTCAGATAGTGCGGGTCATAAATGCGCTGCGACGCGGGCAGCTTCTCCACTATCTGAAACCGGTCTTGCGCCGGCACATCGAAGGTCTCTACCAGCGTGCGGTGCAGGATGTCGGAAATCAGCGCGATGCGCGCCTCGCTGGTCTGCTCATGCAGAGTAATGCGCGTCAGCGGCATGGGTTTTCCTCCTCGGGCTGATCGTCCTCAGGCAAATAGTGCAGCGCGGTCACGGCGGCAGGCCAGCCGGCATAAAACGCCAGATGGGTAAAGGCTTCGCTGAGTTCGCGGCGGCTCAGGCCGTTTTCACCGGCGAAGCGCACATGCCAGCCCAGCTGCTTCTCGCGTCCCAGCGCGGCCAGACAGGCCAGGGTAATCAGGCTACGCTCGCGCGGCGTCAGAATGTCGCGCTGCCAGATATCGCCAAACAGCAGGTTATGGGTGATCTCCGCCAGCTTTGGCGCAGCCTGCTGCAGGTTTTCTTTATTAAGTACGTGGCTCACGGTGGCTCCTCTTTATATTCATCGCTCACCTTCAGTGTCGCCTTCTGCTACTATCCTGAAAATCAAATTATTCAGCACGCTTCATCCCGATAAGCAGGACGATATGAACAAGCTCCCGGTTTCTCTCGATATGGATGCGCTGCGCAGCTTCGTGACGGGCATCGAATGCGATAGTTTCGCGCTCGCTGCCCAGCGGCTCTGTCGGTCAACCTCCGCCGTCAGCGCCCAGCTCAAAAAGCTGGAAGCGCAGTGCGGCGCCGAACTGGTGGTGAAGCAGGGCCGCAAGCTGGCGCTGACGCCCGCCGGCGAGATGCTGCTGAGCTACGCGCGCCGCCTGCTGGCGCTCAACGACGAAGCGCAGCGCGCCGTGCGCGGCGAACTGCTGCAAGGCGAGCTGCGTATCGCCATGCAGGAAGATTTTGGTGAATCCCTGATGCCGGCGCTGCTAAGCCAGCTCGCTGGACAGCATCCGGGTCTCAACATCACGGCGCGCATCGACCGCAACCGCGCCCTGCGTCAGGCGGCGACGGAGAAGCAGGTAGATATCGCGCTGCTGTGGCAGCCCGAGCAGGCGCTCGATGAGAGCGAGTTTTTGGGGGAATGTCCGCTGGTGTGGATCGCCTCGCCGCAGAAAGAGATCGGGGCGCTGCTGGCGAGCGGCGAACCTTTACCGCTGGTGATGTTTGACGCGCCCTGCCAGATGCGCTCTCGCGCCATCGCCGCGCTGGACAAAGCAGGTATTCCCTGGCGCGTGGTCTTCACCAGCCCGAGCCTCAGCGGCATCTGGGCGGCCGTGCAGGCGGGCCTGGGCATCACGCTGCGCTCGCCTATCGGGCTGCCGCGCACTCTGCATATCCTCGACGGGGCGCTGCCAGCAGCGGGCCGTATCGGGATTACCCTGTGGCAGAACCGTAGCCTGGAGGCTCAGGCGCAGCGCCTGCTGCATGATTCCGTTTCCGCTGCGCTGCTTCCTTTCCTGCTTCGCTAAAGATTCCCCTTTTAAATAATTTAGTTTAAATATGTTTCCCGCACGTAAGGTTAAGCCTTTTATATAACTTAACCTTCGCGCTGCGGATTAATTTACGAGGTGATAATTTTCACCGAGTCGTTTGTTTAATACGTCAACAAAAAAGGCCTTTAATTGCCTGTTTCTTCTTCGGTTAGCGTTTTTAACCGCGTTTAAGCTCAACGGCTGCATCGAGCCGTCACACCTTCTTAACACAGGCGTCATCGGGCCCGCGCATCCTCTTCTGTCAGGCCGCGAGGCAGGGAAAGTTAGTTATAAATAAACGCCAACAAATCTAAACAAAATAAAAGATTGAGCCCGAATCGCAAAAGCTCTATATTGGCCGCGCCTAAAATCAGGTAACCCGATTTTTCAACATTCATTCAACTGCGGCACAGTCGATTGCCCCGGTTGTAGGAGAGATATGATGACGGATAAAGTCCGTATTGATTCTTTAGATGCCACTTCAAACGCAAACAATGAAACCTATTTGGCCCGTCAGGCTGAGTTCGAATCAAACGTCAGAAGTTATCCTCGTAAGTTACCGTTAGCGATTACCCAGGCGAAAGGCGTATGGATCACCGACGCCGATAACAAAGAGTACCTCGACTGCCTGGCAGGCGCGGGTACGCTGGCGCTGGGTCATAATCATCCTGACGTGTTGCAGAGCATCCAAAATGTCATTACCAGCGGCTTGCCGTTACATACTCTCGATCTGACGACGCCTTTAAAAGATGCGTTCTCTGAATACCTGCTGTCGCTGCTGCCGGGCCAGGGTAAAGAGTACAAACTGCAGTTCACCGGCCCGTCCGGCGCGGACGCGGTTGAAGCGGCGATCAAGCTGGCGAAAAAAGCCACCGGCCGTTCAGGCGTCATCGCCTTCTCCGGCGGCTACCACGGCATGACCCACGGCGCGCTCTCCGTCACCGGCAACCTGTCGCCGAAAGAAGCGGTCAACGGCATGATGCCGGAAGTGCAGTTTATGCCTTACCCGCACCTCTACCGCTGCCCGCTGGGCATCGGCGGCGAAGCGGGCGTCAAAGCGCTGACCTACTACTTCGAAAACCTGATCAACGACGTGGAAAGCGGCGTGCGCAAACCTGCGGCGGTGATCCTGGAAGCGGTTCAGGGCGAAGGCGGCGTGAACCCGGCGCCGGCCGAGTGGCTCCAGCGCATCCGTAAAGTGACCGAAGAGCACGGCATTCTGCTGATCATCGACGAAGTGCAGGCGGGCTTCGCGCGTACCGGCAAATTCTTCGCCTTCGAGCACGCCGGCATTCAGCCAGACATTATCGTGATGTCGAAAGCCGTCGGCGGCGGCCTGCCGCTCGCCGTGCTGGGCATTAAAAAGCAGTTCGACGCCTGGTCGCCGGGTCACCATACCGGCACCTTCCGCGGCAACCAGCTGGCGATGGCCACCGGCCTCACCACGCTGAAGATCCTTAAAGAGCAGAACATCGCCGACAAAGTGGCGCAGCAAGGCGAGTGGCTGAAAGGCAAACTGGCCGAGATGCAACAGCGCTTCCCGGTTATCGGTCATGTACGCGGCCTGGGCCTGATGATCGGCATCGAAATCGTGAAGCCGAACGAAGCCAAAGATCAGCTGGGCTGCTACCCGGCGGACGGCGATCTCTCTGCGCTGCTGCAGAAGAAGTGCTTTGAAGCGGGCCTGATCCTGGAGCGCGGCGGCCGTCACGGCTGCGTGCTGCGTCTGCTGCCTTCCCTGCTGATCACCAACCAGGAGCTGGAAGTGTTCCTCGACAAGTTCGAGCAGGCGCTGCTGGCCGCTGGCGTGCAGCCGGTTTAAGTGGAGCGGAATGCGATCATGTCTGAATTAAATCCGATCCTGGCGGGCTCGGCGCAGAGCATCGAAGCCTACCAGCAGGTTATCGAGCAGAGCAGCAAAGCCGTCGTTGAGTGGCTGAAGCAGCCTGAAATGTATCAGGGCAAAACCGTCGCGGAACTGCGCGAGCGTATTGCGCTGGACTTCAATCCGACCGGCCTGGGCAACCAGGCCGCCATCGAGCGCGCGGTCGAGTTCTTCCTGAAAGACAGCCTGGCGGTGCATCATCCGCAGTGCGTGGCGCATCTTCACTGCCCGAGCCTGGTGGTAAGCCAGGCGGCGGAAGTGCTGATCAACGCCACCAACCAGAGCATGGACTCCTGGGATCAGAGCCCGTCGGCGACCATCATCGAGATGAAGCTGATCGAGTGGCTGCGCGCCCAGGTCGGCTATGAAGCGGGCGACGCAGGCGTGTTCACCAGCGGCGGCACTCAGAGCAACCTGATGGGCCTGATGCTGGCGCGCGACGCCTTCTTTGCGCGTCAGGGCCACTCTGTTCAGCAGGATGGCCTGGTGGGCGACCTGCGCAAGCTGAAGGTGTTCTGCTCCGAAAACGCCCACTTCTCCGTTCAGAAGAATATGGCGCTGCTCGGCCTGGGCTACCAGTGCGTAACCCAGGTGAAAACCGACGAATACGCCCGTATGGACGTAACCGATCTGGCGGAGAAGATCGCCCAGGCGAAAGCCAACGGCGATCAGATCCTGGCGATTGTCGCTACCGCAGGCACCACCGACGCCGGCGCTATCGATCCGCTGCGCGACATCGCCGCGCTGGCGTCCCAGAACAATATCTGGGTGCACGTCGATGCGGCATGGGGCGGCGCGCTGCTGCTGTCGGAGAAATATCGCGACTATCTGGACGGCCTCGAGCTGGTGGATTCCGTTACGCTGGACTTCCATAAGCAATATTTCCAGACCATCAGCTGCGGCGCGTTCCTGCTGAAAGACGCGGCGAACTACGAGCTGATGCGTTATCAGGCGGCTTACCTGAACTCTGAGTTCGACGAAGAGGCGGGCGTGCCGAACCTGGTGTCCAAATCGCTGCAGACCACGCGCCGTTTCGATGCGCTGAAACTGTGGATGGGTCTGGAAGCGCTGGGTCAGAAACAGTACGCGGCGATCATCGATCACGGCGTCACTCTCGCCCAGCAGGTCGCGAAATATATCAGCGCCCATCCGCTGCTGGAGCTGGTGATGAAGCCGCAGCTGGCGAGCGTGCTGTTCCGCTTCCATCCGGAAAGCGGCTGTCACGATCTGGCTGAAACCGCGCTGCTGAACCAGCGCATCGGCGACGCGCTGCTGGAATCGGGCCGCGCTAACGTCGGCGTGACCGAGCACAACGGCGTGACCTGCCTGAAGCTGACGCTGCTTAACCCAACTGTGACGCTGGAGGATGTGAAAGTCCTGCTGGCGCTGGTTGAGAAAACGGCGAAGCCGCTGGTAGGCTAACGGCCTGAGACGCAAAAAAAGCCGGTAACGCAGTTACCGGCTTTTTTATTGCCTGTTTGCTTGTAAATCCTGTTAGCGCCTTGCCGCCATAGCCGTTCCTCTCACCTTCATCAGCGTCAACGCCATCGACGTCACCGCCAGTAGAATCAGCACCGCGCTCAGCGCCGCCATGGCGTGAAAACCCGCCACGCGAAACAGCCAGAGTCCGGCGATGCCGCCGCCGAGAAAGGAGAAAATCGTTGTCAGGTGC
>Ga0209796_10000368_pt1 | contig 33229 bp, 36 predicted proteins | sample AgamicOrSfrz_FD_187167 | JGI IMG/M metagenome (GOLD analysis project Ga0209796, IMG submission 187167) | Agave microbial communities from Guanajuato, Mexico - Or.Sf.rz (SPAdes) (version 2) | ecosystem: Host-associated > Plants > Phyllosphere > Phylloplane/Leaf | place: Guanajuato, Mexico...
GCTGCCGCGGTCTCTCCGGCGCGCCTCAGCAAACGAAAAAGGCCGGTTAGCTTTCGCTAACCGGCCTTTCAAATTCTTTGGTGGGGCGTGAGTGACTCGAACACTCGACCTACGGATTAAGAGTCCGAGAGATATGGTGTTCTGTCATATGGATTGATATCCGTGTAGGCACCTTAGAATCCTTTGTGGTCAAGGATTTGGCCTTGACCTACGGATTTTTTCGTTGACTCATGTGGACTGATTTCCCTAGTATTTGCCTACATGGTGCCTACATGGGAAATGGATGAGCAAACAGAACTTTACGGCGGCTCGGGTCGATAGCTTCGAATGCGAGCCCGGCAAGCTGCAGACGATCTACTGGGACGCGAAGACACCCGGCTTCGGATTGCGCGTAACGGCGGCCGGCGCGCGCGCCTACATATTCGAGTCTCGACTCTTTAGCAAAACGGTGCGGGTGACGGTTGGGGATGCTCGGGCGTGGGATTTGGGGCGCGCACGCACCGAGGCCGCGCGGCTCAAGACGCTTATTGACGATGGGAAGGACCCACGCGAAGTACGGGCAGAGCAGCAGGCGGCGCATGAGGCACGTCGCGCGGAGGCCAAGCGGCAGGACGCAATGTTTGGTGCTGTGTGGGACGAGTACGTTGAGAGCCGGAAGGCATTCTGGGGTGAGCGCCATTATCGCGATCACTTGCAGCACGCGGACGAAGGGGGCCAGCCGAAGAAGCGTGGCAAAGGCGTGACGCAACCTGGCCCCTTGGCCCCGCTTCGTCCCCTGAAGCTGTCCGAGTTGGGCAGCGAGCGGATCGCCGAATGGCTCGCGGCCGAATCGAAGGAGCGGCCGACGATGTCGGCGCTATCGTTTCGTCTGCTGCGAGGGTTTATCCGCTGGGTTGATGACACGCCAGTCTACAAAGGCATCGTTCCGGCCGATGCCTACAAGGCCCGCGATGTCCGTGACGTCGTTCCGCGTGTGAAGGCAAAAGACGGCGATTCATTGCAGCGAGAGCAACTGGCCGTGTGGTTTCGCGAGGTTCGCCTGATCGCGAACCCGGTTCATAGCGCCTACCTGCAAGGGTTGCTGGTTACCGGCGCGCGCCGGGAAGAATGGGCGCGGTTGCGCTGGGAAGATGTCGATTTCCGCTGGCGCAGTCTCGTGCTGGACGACAAGGTCGAGGGGACCGGAGGACGAACGATCCCGCTGACGCCATATCTGGCGACCGTATTGATGAACCTCAAGCGGCTGAACGACACACCGCCCGGTCGCCGGGAACTCGCTCGCTTGACGGAGCGCGGGGAGGTGTGGACGCCATCCGAGTGGGTTTTTTCCAGCAAGACGTCGGCGGATGGCAAGATTGCCGAGCCGCGTATCGCGCATAACAAGGCGCTGGCGGCAGCCGGTTTGCCTCACGTTACGCTGCATGGCCTTCGGCGCTCGTTCGGCACGCTGTCCGAGTGGGTCGAGGTTCCGGTCGGCGTCGTCGCGCAGATTCAGGGGCACAAGCCTTCCGCCATCGCCGAGAAACATTATCGCCGCCGCCCGCTCGACCTGCTGCGCCTTTGGCATGATCGGATCGAGGCTTGGATGCTGGAACAGGCAGGGATTCCATTTACGTCACCGTCGGCCGCTGCCGGCGCAGAAGGTTCCTGAGTCTGGAAACGGATACCGCGAACAAGAAGGTCATCATCATTGCCGGTCCCAACGGAGCCGGCAAGACAACATTCGCTCGGTCGTTCCTGCCGGCCGAGGCACAGCTTCCCCGCTTCGTGAACGCAGATCTGATCGCGGCCGGGCTCGCCCCGTTTGCGCCGGAAACCGCGGCGATCAAGGCGGCCCGGCTGATGCTGGAAGAAATAGCGCAGTACGCGCGACTCGGCGAAAGTTTCGCGTTTGAAACTACCCTGTCCGGTCAGGCGTATCTCCGGCATATCCGGCTACGGCGAGCGCAGGGCTACCGTGTTAGCCTGTTTTTCCTGTGTCTGCCCGATGCGGAAACCGCTATTGCGCGCGTGGCCGAGCGGGTGCGCCAAGGCGGTCACGATATTCCCGAGCTGGTCATCCGTCGGCGGCTTGCCGCCGGCCTGAAGAATTTCGAGCAGCACTACCGTCATGCGGTGGACGACTGGGCGCTGGACGATATTCCGGCAATACGCCCGTCATGCTGGAGTGGGGAGAGAACTGATGAAGCAGCAGGACCTGTCCAAGGCCAAAAACTCGGATTTGCGCGCATCGCTTGCTGCCATGCAGCGTGCGGCCGAGCTCGCGCGTCGTACTGCCGTGCAGACCGGGACGGCTATCGTTGTGGTGCAGAACGGGAGGCTGGTGCGCATTTCGGCCGAGGAATTGCGAAACGGGCAATCGACGTAAATTGCATTCTTGCCGTGAGCGATAAGACTGTCGGCCAGCAGTACCCATGCTGATTTTTGCCTCTCTCAATTGCGAATAGCCTCGCGCAGCCTAGGCGTACTTCGAAGGGTCCTTTCCATGCGCAGCCGCAACACTTCGGGCGCTTCCGAAACGCAACATTGCGGCAACGCACGTCGTTTTCTGATGTTCGACACATTGGTCAAGCCCATCGGCTGAGGATTGGGCGTCCACTAGAATGAATGTTGCCATTGACCATTCGAACGAAACCACGGGCTATGGCTGTTGGCAGCTTGGACTCTCGAGGTGCTTTTGCTCCGCTCGGAGACTCCACCACTGCGGCGATGAGCTGTGCGGGAGCATCGGTGGCGTGTTTCCGCGAAGTTTGCCGGATAGCGATCTCCGTTCAACGCGTACCTGCAAGATCGCGGAGCCACGCATTGCACATAGCAAAGCCTTGGTCGCAGCCAAGGTCCCTCATGTGACCTTGCATGGACTCCGCCGCTCCTTTCACCTGACTGACCTGCTTCGCGTCTGGCACGCCAAGATTGAAGGCTGGATGCGGGAACAGGCGGGCATTGCTTTCCGGGTTGAGTCGTATTGGATACTAATAGGCGTAGCTTGCGGTCGAGCGTCGTGCTGCTCGGTCATTGGCGTGCATTGCGATAAAATTGGATCGTCACGGCGACAGCCGACGACACCGACAACTACGGCGCGACGCGGTTTATGGCCAACACAACGTTACAACAAGAAACCGTTGCTGCCGGATGGCAGTTATATGCCGTCGAATCGCGGACAAGAGGCGCATGAATGTCTCTGTTCCGCAACTTCATTTCACTGAGCGATGTAGTCGGTGTTGTCGCGAACTGCATTGCTATCGACGACACCAATTTCGATTCCAGTACGCGCGTTGTTGGGTCGGAAAGCGACGCTGGTGCGTTCGAAAACAGATTCGAGACCGCGTCGAAGAGACGACTCTATCAAATGTCCCGGGCTGCGGAACGGCTCGGAGCAGCCATCGCGAATACCGGGAACGGCCAACGCCTGCGCTGGTTTGACGTGACGTTGGGCAACGGCGATAACTATTGGCAAAGCGCGGCGGCTTGCAACGAAGGACTGGCGTTGCTAGCGGACATGGCGAAGTGGGAGCGTGCGGCTGAGGAGGCGCAGCGCAGGCATGCTCGCTTGGCTGGCTCGCGATGGTCGGAGCAAGCACCGGAACCGGCGCGCTTTCTCGACATGCCGACCGTGCCTCGCATCCGACTGATTGGTTTCGATCCCGACGAACTCGCTAGTTTTCTTCTGGACCAGCAAATCCCGAACTCTCTGATTGTGCCGCTACCTGGGGTCTCGCCTGCAACACGACATAACGACTCACATCTAAGCTTATGCGTTGATGCTGTGGCTGACCCAACTGGAGTTGTCGACGAGTCGACGGCGCTATCAGCGTCGAAGAGCGAAAAAAAGCCGAGAGCGAAGAGCGCTGGTCCCCGGTCGCCAATGAAGATACCCGAAAACCGGGACTACCTGTCGACAGAGGAATTTGCTGCAGTGATGGGGGTTCAGCCGAATACCATCCTTAAAGCCCGTCACAAGCTCGGACACTATTGCGGAATCCGCGCACTCAAGTTGCCGGAAAACCGATTACTCCGGTGGCCAGCGGCGGACATCAAGGCTGTGCTAGCCAGAAGAGCGCCGTCCAATGCACGCACGGATAAGGATGAATGAAGCAAGTCCTGGTCGCCGTGTGCAAGGCGGCTAATGCGTGCTAGTGGAATGGGACGAAAAAAGGTCTGCGCATGAGTTGCCGCGCAAGTCGCGGGCACTCGAGAGTGAGCAACTTCGACAATTTGAAATGGCGTTCGAAGAAGGGCGCTGATGGGTGACGCCGCATCTTCTTTTCGTGTCATGTTCGCCCGGTCGGCTGGCGACGTATTGAAGATCGTCTCATAGTCAATGTATTTCTGACCATGCTGGCCAGGCTAGGTCATCTGGCGCCGGCGCTGATTTCTTGGAGTGTTTTACATGCCACTGATAGTCCCTGAAACGGAAGTCCGATATGAATTTCCGCGGTGGCCGGACCATCTGCCATATCCGTTGGAAGCGTTTCCGCCAGTCATACGGCATGCGATCAAGGAAGTAAGCGACAGCCTGGGAGCTCCGGTGCCGTTGGCTGCCAGCGCCGCGCTGGGTGCGGTCTCGTTGGTCTGTCAGAATTTCGTAAACGTACAGTGTCCTGGATATGAGCCTGCCTCTTGCGCACTGTTCCTTTGGACTATCGCAGAGTCGAGCGGCGGTAAGAGCGAGGTGGAGCGTCGTTTCCTTCGGGCGGTTCACCAGTTCGAGGAGAGTGAAGAAAACGCTGTTGATGCCGGAAAATCGAGGTTTGCCGCTGAACTGAAATTTTGGCAGGAAGACGAAAAAGAACTCGAAAAGCAGTATCGGAAAGCAAAATCAGTTGAGGAAAAGGAACGGATTAAAAATCAACGACTGGAGCATGCGGACACAATGCCGCAGGAGCGGCGTGCAAGGGTTCTGCTTTATACCGACGCGTCGCCGCAGCAGCTAACGGAAGCGCTTAGCCAGTTCGAGGCCATTGGGCTTATGTGTGCTGACGCTGGCGACGTAGTGAAGATTGGCGAAACCTTTCGCCAGACAACGTTGTTGAACGGTCTGTGGAGCGGGGAGCGTCGGCGTTCCGGACTGGTAGGTGGGGATCGTGCCACTAAAGCTCCGCGTCTTACCGTATCGATGATGTTGCAGGAAAGCGAGTTCCGGGCGTTTGTCGAGCAGCGGCGTGGTCGCGCAGCGGTAGGGAATGGCCTTTGGGCAAGATTCCTGATTGCACAGCCAGGCTCGTTCTGGGGAACGCCGAGCGATAACGTTGACGAGCGTTACCTGGACGAATTTAACGCTCGCACGACGCGTATCCTGGAGCAACCAGTACCACCAGGAGCAAAGCGCGAGACGCTCACCCTATCAAAAGATGCCCAATTGTACTGGAAGTGCTATCGAGATGCGATGAAGAAGGCCGCAGGGGACTTGCGGCGCACAACAGCGGAAAAAAACTTCCTGCTCAAGCTCGCGCAGCAGGCGTCCAGGATTGCTGCGCTTTTTCACTATTTTGCGCGCATCGACGCCGTCGAGTGCATCAGCAGCGGGTCGTCGTCCGCAGCAACGGCTGGGGTCAAGGCCAGCGCATCTGTCGCGTTGCTTTCGGAGAATAGGTCGCAAGAACATACGGGGGGTTCCGATGAACTGCTGCACACGCACTCCCAAGCGGCTAGTCGACCTACCGAGTCTCAGGTTGAGCAAGCGGATGAAACCGAAGAAGCCAGGCCGTTACGGTTTGATAGTTCGTACGTGGATGAGTCGGGTCGCCTTCCGGTGCAAGCAGGGGAGGAAAATGAGCAGACATCAAGTGACGAAAGTCGAATTGTCGCGTTGACGGATCGAGCGGGCCGCGCGGATGAAATAGCTGATGACTGGCCGGAAATATACGCAAATCAACCTGAAAATTCTGCAGAGGCAACACAGTCCCCGTATGGGCAATTTCATACTGAGCCGACAATCGAACCGAGAGCAGCGGTTGACAAATCGCCGGACGAAATATCTGGACAGACAATGCTGGATTCGATAGGTTTGTGCGAATGGTTTATGTGTGAATACGCGAAAGTTATGGGCCGGCAACAGTCGACCGATAAGGCAACCTGGATGACAGGTTTCCAAAATATAAATGCTAACGGGCAAAAATTATTGGAATGGACTTGGAAACATTACGACCGAGTTGCTGCAGAGCAGAATAATCAGTGTGTAAAGCTCGATTATTCGAGATTTCAAAATGCATTTAGTAGAATGGGGCGGGGAAATATTCTTGTTGCAATGGAGTGGCTTGGTCAGCAGCAAGGGTTTCGTTTGCAGCATGGCCCGAGGCGCGGGATGTACCTTTGTTGTAGCCCGTCGAGAAATTTTTGCAATGGCTGCAAGTCGGTCAATGCGCATGGTGAACCGAATTTTTCGGATGACCGAGTTATGCCATCTGCCCGAAATTCTTCCTTTGCAAATGGTAATACCCCTTCATCTGCCAAGCAAAATCAAGTCGATGCATCTGGAGTAGCTCCTAGTCATGGCGCGGGGAGCTTTGTCGACTCGATGGAAGTTCTTGCGCCAAATGAGGTGAGCTCGGACGGTGGGCATGCCGGTAATAAGGTACAAGAAAATCAAGGCGCGATCGATGATGAGAGGCCATGGCATGACCGATGGGCAGACACGATCGCTGGCAAGTTGGCGGATTGACTATCGAAACGTTTCTCAACAGTGAATTTCTTCCGAGAGTCGAGCAATTTCATGCGTTTTATCGCTAGGTATGCATAGGTATGGTTACCTAGGCGATGTGTGGCCGGCTGGCGGATCTGGTTTGGCGATCCGTACTCTTACTGCTGAGTGCGAAACGTGCCGCTGTCATAGGAAACGGGATAAGCCGGTAAAGGTCGCGACAGAGCGGTGACCGTGGTTGAGCTGCATGTCGTCGGAGCGGTTGCAAGCAGCTCATCAGGTTTCACAATGGCGCGTTCGTATGCAACCGGTTGCCGCTATGTCGAAGGAAGACTTGTTAGAAAGGGCTGCGCGATCTTGAGCGCCAGCAGAAGCCGGGGAACGCGGCTGCGCAGCTTCGCGAGATCGAGGCCGAGATCACGTTTCTTCTGGGAAAGGGCTAGACACTTCAGCAGGTATGGCGCTGCCTGACTGAACGTGGGCTCAAGCTGTCCTTCAGCGGTTTCAAATCGTCTATCTAGCGGATGCGGAAAGATGCTGGAGGGTCGCAAAAAGTCTCAAATAGTTTTGATGAGTGTCCACACTGTAGCGGCGCATTCCCCGACGGTGACAACCGTGTTGACACAAGGAGCGCTGGTGCAGAAACGGTGAGGATCGCGCAACCGACGATCGCAGCCGAAGGACAACATTCCAGCGAGAACGCGGCCGGCGGAAAAATGGGCGAAGCTTTCGCTCGAGCGCTGCTTGGGAAGGGAATGTTGCCTACACCTGTCTCGATGCACAAATCGAAGCCCTAGTTCCGAGCTGTTCGCTGGTGCCACGCTTGTGCTTCAACGGCAATGTACGTGCGCGACTCAGAAGGCGTTTGCGACCAGCGACAGAACCTGGAGCCCGCATGTTCTGACCCTGTTGCGTTGACAATGGTGATATGACCCCAATAGATTCCTTCCGGCCGATTCATAACGATCGGGTAATGCTGAGGGCGCGGTGGGCGGGCGGAACGGCGCTACGGGTCGATGGGCGCCTCACGCCTGGGCGGCAATGCCCCGGCGCGCCGGTGGCCGTTGCCGCACGCGCTCTTTTGAGGGAGTGTGCGCGCTTTCAATGAGACGCATCGCTCGCCATACCGTTATGCGAGCAACATCGAAACATGAACAATGGCATTCAATTCGGAAGATTGTCGTAGCTCACAACGAATTCTTTCTGTCCAAACGATAGGGCGCTCGCGCCTGATAGGCTGGACAGAGAATTCGTGTTCGAAGTAAATTTTAATCGTATTCGATATTAATCATATAGGTCGGGTGATGCAGTCGCATCACCTTCTCTCTCACGCAATTTACGTGAGGGGGAACCTTTAAGGAGGGGGTTTGTAGGGTAGTGAGCGAGCGGCGTGAAGCGATCTATTAAAGAGATTATAGTAGCCGTGAGGCGAATATAATCTCGTACTTCTTCACTGGTGAGGGGCATTTACAACCCCTCACCAGCACTCTTTCCGAGTTTATAGCAACCGCAGGCTACTGCCGGAGGTGGATATGAACTCGATCAACCGGGACTTGGCTGGAGGCCAATCCCGGGACTCTTTCCTTGAAGAAGGACGATACGAGCGATTCCTGATGGGCCAGCAAGCCCAGCAGGGGTGTGAACGCGGGAACGGTCAAGAGGTAACGAAAGCGCGGAAACTGACAGCCGTGCAAAAATATATTGCTGCCGATAATCCTATAGAGACGACGATAATGCCGCACGACGCAGTGAAGCCATCTTTACAATGTCTCGGTCTTCACCGCAATTAGATCAAGCGCACTACGCCCATGAGAAAGCGACGTATATGTGGCCTGAAAAAAGGCATCCACGCGGGATCGATCTTTGTCGTACTCACCGTTTGACCAGCGTTCTGGGTCTGAAAAGGGGGGGTGCCGCTCAAAGCTCACGCTCGATGCATTTTGCATATATCTCATCCGATGGCAGGCATGGGCGTACACACGATTCGATTGTACGTATCCGATCCTCAGGACCGCGAGTGACCCGGCAGCCCGCACAGGGCCGTGTTTTCCCGAACGCATGTGTGCGGTAACGCGCTTCCACGCAATACGAGGCTCTAAGCCAGAGCGCTGCGCAACTGCTCAAGAAGAACGCCGTTGGGGTCGTCCACGTTCAACGTAGCCGAGCCAGTGTTTGAAAGGGTCACGGACCCCGTAGGGTGCCCAATTCTGAGCTGGATTCGCTCCATTTGAAACTTTCGATTGGCCGCCAGGGTTGTGGATGCTGCCCGTACGTCACGGTTGCCCTTGATCACAATCTTCGCCGCGATACCGTCCTCGACCTGCAAGGAGTTCATTTGGACGGAGTCGACTACCAGGGGTAGCCCAGTGCCTGCCTGAAACTTGGCTGCCCACGCTAGTACGTCGACTGTGTACGGGTTGATGGCGACCTCGAAGTCGGTTGCTTCCGACAACCGGTTCATCAGCGGCTGTAAGCTGCGAGGGGGATCTCTCAACTCGAGACCAGGTCCGTCGGTCGTAGCGCAGAAGAAGCTTTGTCGAAACTCGACACGGTCGAACGACAGCTCCTTGCCGAACGGGTCCGTAATCGTTTCGGTGTATTCGATCCGTTCGACGTAGCGAGCCTCGATCGTGTCGTCTCTGATTCGGTCAATGACAAAACCATGCATTGCCTCTCCATCAAACGGTCTTGCCTTCAGCCGTTTGCCCAGGGTTCTCATGGCAATCGGCCACTGGACTGCGAGCCATTTATACCGCTTCGACATCCCTATCTCCTTCGGCTGGAAGATCTGACTCTTTGGCCTCCGTCAACAGGTCCGCGAGCACCTTGCGAGCCGTTGCTTCGATAAGCGCGAGCAGCCGCGCCTTTTCGCTGTCATCGACATGAACGATGGTTTTACGGTGAGATCCCTTGTGAGCGCGGAACGCACCCTGGATTGCATATTTGAAGCCGGTACCCTGCTTGCGATCCTGGAAACCCGCATCGAACTGGATGATGTCGGGCGGGGTGCCCTCCGACTCGGAACGCCAGGAAATCGCGGTGATGTAAAAGCCGCGCGCGGTTAGTTCCTTGTATTCCTGGGATTGCACGAGGTTCTGGCCGCTCAGTTGCATGCTGTGCACTACGGCAGCGAACATTTCTGCGCCAGCCTCGTCGTCGTCTTCGTCCTCCAGATCCAGTGCCTCGTCGTCCTCGCCATCTTCGGAGCTTTTCGATGAGACCTTGAGGCTCATGACATTGCGGAGTCGGAATCCGGGCAACGTCGAGATCAGTCGCGTGAAGAACTTGGAGCGCTGCTCGGGCGTTGTCAGCCCCGTCAGCTCGATGCTTTCCTCGTCGATGGTCGCCTTGCGTCGGCGCTCAACGCTCTCTTTCAGCGCGGCAACGATCTTCTTCGCCCTATCCGTTGCAGGTAAGCGCACAACCGTCTGTCCGTCCTGAACGAGGAATTCGATATCCGCCTCTTGGCGTTCACGTTGCAGGAGACGTGTGCGGGAATGATTAAATTCATCGTACGTGACCTTCATCACGAACTCGTTATTCGCAGCTGGACGGTACACGACTTTTTCCCGGCCTCTGACGGCGATTTCGTAGTCCGCCGCGACCGCCTTAAGTTCCTCCACCGGAATTGTAGTGTTAAGGCGCACGAAAGTCGTCTTCTCGCGGCGATGGACGGGCTCCCGCTTCTGCACAATCGTAGCCACGTCATGGAATCCGTGTGGTAGCACCGACAGATAGTCGGCCAGCTCCTCGCGGTTCTCCTCCGGCGAGCAGAAGATACCGCGATCCCGGGCGAACTCACGCAAGACCGATTCTGTCAGCCGCTGCTTGCCCGAAACGAGAAGATCGTAGATGTCGTTGTCGTTTGCGCTCAGATGATCAAGGAATTCGCTCATCCCCAGGTCCCCAGGTCGACGTTAGAGTACGTGGTCTTGATGTGCGACATCGGCTCATAGCGGATCGCGTTGACGTAGTCCCCCAAATCGGTCGCAACGTTGGTGCCGACAAGCCCCTCGATGTACTGCAACTGCGCCTTCTGGAATGTTGGGGACGAGATCGGAGATGCTCCTAACGTCTTCACCGTCACGCTGGTCTGGTCGTCGAGCAACTCGTATTTGCGCAGCGTGTCTATTAGGTACATGAACTCGTCTGTCGTGTCTCCTTGTCGCGAGTAGAAGACTATGACGCCGCGTCGCGCGCTTCCCTTGGGATCAAGGTGCTCGAGGATAACGATGGGCGACGTAAGCATCTCGAGTGTCGCTGCCTTGGCCTTCCGAACTTGGAGATTCGCCCTCCTCACCAACTGCGGGTGAAAGTAGAAGCAGTGCTCGGGTGCCGGAACCTCCGGGACGCGTCGTCCACGTAGTCGCTGAATTTCGTCACGGATATTGTCCAGCCAGAAGATTTCTTTCGGGCCAAGAACGAAGAGCCGACTCCCGCGCGGCAGGTGCAGAGCCTCAGGCGCAACATGAATCAAATTCCTCTGGAAATCGGCCTCGTATTCGCCGTCGTGGTTGTACACGAACAGCAGCCCGTTAACGGAGAACGTCACGTTGTCGTGCGTATGCAGCTTCCGCCAGGTCTCGCTTTTCTCGGCGCATGCCACCTGCTTGGCCAAGCTTTCAAGCGCGCTTCTAACAGCGGCAGCAGTGATTGTGCCTTTGGCATAGCTCTTCAGGTCGCAGTGCACGTATGTCTGTCGAGCCGCATACGGCTCGTCGTAGTAGTACACAACGTCGCACGGATGTTCTTTGACCTTGTGCCGTTCCTGATCTTCACACGGCCAATCATGGTTCACAGGCCCCAGCTTGCTCCAAAAGAACTCACTGAAAAGCTCGCTCGCCATGAGTTCCGCCTGTTCCGCGGTGTTTCCAGTTTCTGCCAATTTCCACTCTCCCCGGACTGCTGTTCCCACTTGTTCGCGATAGGATACGCGATTCAAGTACAGCATGGCGATCTTGTTGATTCCCAATATCGGTGGGCCCAACCCGGGCGCGCAGTTTCCGACAACTGGACAGGACCACCAATGCGAGCATATCTGGAGTTGAAATGTTCGACACGATGCCGGTATGATCAAAACCCACCTATTGGTGAAATCCCACTCCGCCGGTCATGCGACCGTGTTGAACGCTGCGCGCAATCGGCGAATAGAACCCAATCGCTTGTTCCGTACAAGTCGAGAGTCGCGAGTTCCAAACATGCGTATTGGCCGTCCTATGAGGGCGTTACCGTAGCCGGTCTGCGGCGCCTAGGCCGCACTCGTTAGCTTCGGTGAACCGAATTATCCCCATCGCGACGATCGCGGTTCGCACTGGGTCTGTGCGCCCGGCGACGCGTGGATCGGCGTTTTTCCCCGAAGCCGACGAAACGTGCCCCTTGGGCGGCTCGCCAACGCTGCGTTGCGTGGATGGAAGGCACGACTGCACGAAACGCTGGAGCCGCTGGTTGCCGCAAAGGTTCGGCGCGACGGATGCAATGTTTCCCAAGCGCGTGCAAAGGCGCATCAATGGCTCGCAGCGCAGTTAGGTGTTGACGAAAAACAGTGTGGCATCCATCAACTTAACGTCGAACAGTGCAGAGCTGGCGTTGCCATTGTTGAACGGTTTCTAGCGACCGGGCGACGGCTGCATCACCACCTGAGCAGGATGTCGTCATGGGGCGTGAAAGTCGCAGTGGCTAAAGCTTGCTTGCACTGCCGTCTTCACGGGCTTTGCTAGTGGCATATTCTTGGCTTGCCGGACTAAACGCATCACTCCTTGGCGAGGGAGACAATTTGTTCGGCATGGAGGCAAACGTTTTCATGCGATTCGCATCGCACGAGACGTATTCATTCTAAAACCGTTGAACCGTAAGACGTGACGTGCGGCATGATCGGTTGCCAACCTGGGCGAAGATAGTCGCCACGCATGCGTCGGTTTTTTTGCAGATTTTATGAAGACACCGCACTATACTTCCGTCGACTATAAGTAGAGGTCAGTCAGAGAGAAACCAACGACGGATCGGGGCCAACATGTCGATAATGCAGGAGATTTTGAAGTGGTCGCAGGGTTTGCCTGCGTGGCAGAGTGACGCAATTGCGCGATTGCTCGGAAAGCCAGAGTTAGGCGCGCAAGATATGGACGACTTGTTTGCTTTGCTGAAGTTGTCTCAAGGGATTGCCGATCCTGAAGAACGCGTTTCGAAGCCGCTTACAGCGGAACAGATTCCAGCGTCGATCAAAGCTTCGACGCACGTCGAGTTGCATGCTGTCAAAAATCTTAAGCATGTCAATGCAATCGCCGAGAATCAGCGACTTCCATTCGGCTCGTCGGGTCTGACGGTGATCTACGGCGATAACGGTTCGGGAAAATCGGGCTACTCGCGCGTGCTCAAGCGCGCATGCCGTGCGCGGGACCAAGCCGAGGCGATCTATCCGAATGCGAATTTGCCATCCGGCAAGGGGGCGAACGCGGAGGCGACGTTCGAGGTTACAGTCAATGGCAACCCCAAGGAACTGCGTTGGGTAAATGGGCAGACATCGCCAGCGGAACTATCTACGATTTCAATATTCGATTCAAGGTGCGCCCGCGCGTACCTCGATAGCGAGGACGATTTTTCGTACGTGCCGTACGGACTTGACGTATTCGAAGGACTTGCAAAGGTCTGTAAGCAACTAAAGGCCCGGATAGAAACTGAGCATTCCCAGTCAGCGCCAGATTTGGCAGCCTTCGCGCCGTTGCATGGCGACACGGCGGTCGGCAAGCTTATGGCAGCGCTGTCCGCGAAGACCACGAACACGCAAGTAGAAGCGCTCGCCGCGCTGACGCCGGAGCATACCGCGCGGCACACGGAACTCGCCAAGAGCCTCAAAGAAAACAATCCAAAGGAAAAGGCAGCTCAACTGCGACTACGCGCGCGCCGCATTGCTGCGATTGGCACGAGCGTCTCCACCAAAGCCGCTCTTGTTGACGACGCAGTGCTGGGACGATTGCGTGGACTGGCGGAGAGTTACCGCGCGGCGCAGGGTGCCGCAGCCCTTGCAGCCCAAAAGTTCAACGAAGGAGAAAAACTCCTGCCGGGAACAGGCGGGGAAGGTTGGCGAGAGCTGTTTGAAGCAGCGCGGAAGTTCGCCCTCGAATCGCATCCCGACAGAACATTTCCTGCGCTCAGCGCGGAAGACTCCTGCCCACTTTGCCAGCAGCCTCTTGCTCAAGGTGCCCAGCGTTTGTTGCGGTTCGAGGGATTTATTCAGCAAGAGGCGGAAAAGACGGCCCAGTCCCGGCGCGTCGCATTGTTTGCTGTGTACAAGCCGTTCACGGAGCAGGCGCTGGCTCTGAACCTGGACGACGTTACATACGGTGAGATCGAGGCCCTGGATGCGCAACTGGCCGTTGATACGCGTGCCTTTGAACACGCGCTGGTGCCGCGTCGTGAGACGATCAAGGCGGCTGTTATCTCGCACCAATGGGATGGCATACAACCGCTTGCTGTCAGTCCTGCCGACCGACTGTCCGCTCTTGCCACCAAGCTAAACGTCGAAGCGGAGACGCTGGAGAAGGCATCGGACGAGAAGGCGCGAGCGGCATTGCAGGCGGAGTTTGCTGAACTGGATGCACGTGTACGTATGGCGCAGGTCAAGGATGCCATACTGACAGCGGTCGCGCGGCTCGTGCATCAGGCGAAACTTGCAAAATGTCTCACGTCTTTGCGGACGCAGCCTATCTCCCTCAAAGCGGCGGAACTGGCGGAAAAGGTTGTCTCAAAGGAACTGGCCGATGCACTGAACCGAGAGTTCAAAATGCTGGGTGTCGGCAACCTGAGCGTCTCGTTGCGCAGCCGTTCCCATAGAGGTAAGGCGTTGCACAAATTGAAGCTTGAGCTTCCGCAAAGCCGACCGCCCGGAGAAATTCTTAGTGAAGGCGAGCAGCGTGCCATTGCGTTGAGTTCGTTTCTCGCAGAGGTGCGTCTGAGCGGCAGCAAGAGTGGTGTCGTATTCGACGATCCCGTGTCGTCGCTCGACCATCGTCGGCGTGAGCGTGTCGCGAGACGCTTAGCGATTGAGGCGGCACATAGGCAGGTAATTGTCTTTACGCACGACGTGTACTTTCTTTGCATTCTGGCGGAAGAGGCCGAGTCGGCAGGCGTGGCTATCCTCACGCAGAGTCTGGCGCGGCGACCGGAAGGCTTTGGCATTGCCGATCCTGAGCTTCCATTTGAAGGGAAAAGCGCCGCAAAACGTATCGGTGCGTTGAAGGCGCATCAACAACTAATCGCCAAGCTATACAAGGACGGCGATGAACCGGAGCATCGCAAGCAGACAGTAGAAGCATATTTCCGGTTGCGGATGGCGTGGGAACGGGCGGTGGAGGAAGTGCTGCTGCGTAAAGTCGTTCTACGTTTCCGAAAGGGTGTCGAGACCCAGCGGCTGGCGGAAGTATCTGTTGACGACAACGACTACGCGCAGGTCGATGCGGGAATGACCCGGTGTTCAAACTACGCACATGACAAAGCCATCGCAGGCGGAGTAGCCGTGCCTGATCCGGACGAACTTCTTGCGGACATCGCCGCACTCGAGTCGTGGCGGACAACGCTTGAGAAGCGGAGCCTCGAAACAGCAAAGAAGCGTAAGGCCGGCGCTATATTGGCGACCCCGGTTCAGGCGGTCAGTCAGTAAATTTCACCTACCAGCGTCGTGTCTCGTGTCAATCTTGGCCGACGCTGCGAGGGTCCCAAAACGGTAGATGCGCAGGCAATGGAGTTATGTGGCGATTGGGAAAGCTTGAGCTGCCGCTGCCCGCAACGATGTACGAATTAATCCATGCGACGAAACGTGGCGCCAACTGGTTCTCCGGCGTGCAGTGCACGGTGAAGACTATTCGCGCTGGGAAATCTGTGATTTCTTTTGTCGAGGTGAGGAACTACGTTGCTTTGAAAACGCGATAGGTCTCATCGACGGCAGCCTTCGCCTTTTCCACGAAGCTCCACGGATCGATTTTTCTTGACATCCCGTACTGCATCCGCATGTCGCTGAGAGCCTGATGCATGTCGTTGGCCGCGCGCCAGTACTCGTCTTCCGCGTGTTCGGCTAATACGGTAGACAGTGCAAACGCACCGGTACTGCCATCCATGTCCAAATAGTGGGAGATTTTCGAAAATTCATACAGCTTTTTGTCCCGGGTCGCGATCCAGCAATCCTGCTGTACCCCGTCCAAGTCGCTGGATTGAATCACGTTAGCGGAATTGATGAGAGTCAGGTCACACGCCCCATTGAAGGCCACAGCCAGAGCGTGGTCTGCTGTTCGGATTGCCTTGTCGTCTTTTGTCTTCAGGAAGTTCGCACGAAACAATTTTCTTAGACGGATTGTTTCAACAGCTGATGCGGGCGGCTCTGCGAGACAGTACTTCGCAATCGCGATTTCCTTCGCGCTCAACATGTCCAGGTCGCTAGCAAGGCGGCGCAAAAATTCCCCGAATTTCTGAACAGAATTGCCCTTGAACTGCTTGTCGACGATGTTCAGATAGAGAAGTGCGGCGAAGGGCACGGCCAGGATCGCCTGAGCGTCCCGGTCGAGGTCGAGATAGCCGTAATTCAACTTCTTTCCGGAGAAAATTTTGTGAATGCAGTTTGGCGTATCGGAAAATGAGGGCAGATGGCTGCTGCAGAATTGCTCATAAAACCCCCGGGAGATTTCCGCTGCAGCTGGAGGCATTTCGTCAAAAGCGCGACCGGGCGATATGCAGATGCTATTTGGCGGACAGCGATTGAGCAGGCTGATCAGGTTGTGTAACCCGTGCTTCTTGAGAACAGCGGGCTTACCTCCCTCTTTTACAACCTTTTCCATCGCAATCAGCACATTCGTATCTAGGACGAGTGTGGTCTCGATTTCACGAGTGGCGTTCATTGCGACGACAACCGGGTCGAGCACTGGCTCTTCATTGGTGCGTCGGCTCGGGCGAAAAAAATAAGTCCGGGGATTAAGTTCTGGCATGGAGTGTCGACTGTTCGAAAAGCAATCGCGAAAGTAGATCAGCGCAAACCGATAGCACTTTAGAGGAGCCGGAGATTCCGGATTGTGCCGATCCCGGATGAACGTTGCCGCAAAAGATCCGCGATATATTCGGGCAGTAGCGCCCGCGGGATGTTCGCCGGTACCTCGTCGACGAGCTGCGACGGCACGTGGACGATGAAGTCGTCCGGCGCGCTTCCCAGGCTGTGCTCGTAGGCGACGCGATATTGCATGGCGAATCCGGGAAGCGGTGGGGAAGTGGATTCTAGCAGCCAGCACTGAGGCGGCGTGAATGCCGGTGCGGTGCGAGTACCGCGGGTCGCCCGTCTTGTCGTCATTCAGAATCAGATAGCCATGCGCAACAACCTTGTGACCGGACGCAGCCGCTACGCTACGAACCCGCAGCAAGGGTGCTCAAATTCCAGCCGCCTTTCAAACAGCATGGTGGCTTTGGGCGTCCGTGGCCGTGGGAAGAGGCCAAGCGACGCCCCCCGCGGGTATGCGCTGAAGCTGTTCCCAGGCAGTCAGATAGCGGTGCGTGGGCACTGAGGCAAGCTGTGCATCGTGAATGGCAATCACGCGTTCAAGCAATGCAGCCTCGCCGGCATTAGGTGTCGGAGGCTCGCCGCGTTCCGCGCGCCGGGTACACCGGTTCAGGGCGGCCTCGGCGTCCGTGTAGGGAGTGATGTCATCGGGTCGGCAGTCGTGCAGAAAGTATGCGACGAAGACGACGTTGAGCAACGTGGCGAGCTGTTCAATGGTGCCACGACCGTCGCGCAGCACGGCGAGTGCGAGGTGATTTTTCAGCGATATGCCGCGCACTTGCGCGGCGGGAAGCGGCAGCGGCATCGACTTTGTGCGGGGCGTACGGCCGCGTGGAGGGTTCCGCGACATGGATGTGGGGAGAGGTTGGCCTGCCGGCCATTCTAGACCGGGCGTGCGGTGGCGCGCGGGTTTATGCCGTGGCCGGAGAAACCGCATAGGTTCGTGACAGCATGTCCCGGACGCAGCCGTGAATCACAGCGTGAGGCACAGAACGGCCAGAATTGGACACTCGACGGGAATCCCGGAATCGTAAACAATCAGGCGATGGACCAAGAGATGCCGTTAAATTCAAATCACGGCCAAATCCTGTCCCAACGCACGGACCCCATCCGCCAAACAGAATGGCCTGGACGCCTCCACCTCAAGGCAAGAGCAATGCGCCAACGTTGTTAAAGACGAGCCTTACTCCGCTCTATCGTTTGCTGTGCGGACTTCTGGTACTAGGCGCGCTTGTCCTCATTGTGATGCAAGTATTTGACATTCCGATTCCGTTCGATACGCCTCGGACGTTTTCGCTATTTGTCCTGGCCGGGGGCGTGCTCGTGCTCACGGACGCCTTGCGGACTTGGCTTTTGCGCCTGCCTATCCCGACCCGATACTCCCAACCGGTGGCATATGGCTATCCAGGATGGCGTGGCTTTCTCCAAGCCCAGTTTGCTACAGGATGTTTCCTGTTTTTCTTCGGTGCGCTGCTGCTCCTGCTTTGAGTCGCAAACGTCGCCGAGTCCGTCGCCGAGTCTAATGGCCGCTTTGTAGAAATATCGTTGTCTCTTATAGGTCGGGTTATGCCTTTTGCATGAGATATGCGCCCGGCCCGATCGCCGCGCACGACACGTGCGGCAAGGTACGGCCAGAAGCCGACGGTCGAGGCACCACGCTAGATCGTTGACATACATTGGCGGGCCCGGTGTCAAGCGAGCAAGCAATACCCTCGACTACCCGAACAGACGATTCCGATGCCATTAACCGACTGCAGCAGCCACTCGCACCAGTCTCTTCGATACATGACTGCGCAGACACCCGTCCGGGCCGAGCGATCGTCATACGTCTGCTTCGGACGGATTAGCAGCCGGGATTGTCGTTGTTGGGTGGTGTCGGCTCAAGTTGCAGGTATTTTTGAGTCACCTCATCATCAACGCGTGCTTGCGCTTTTACAAACCACGCTAACGATTGAAATTCGATCGCGATGCGTAAAAAAAGATGCTTGGATATGTGAGACATGTTTTCGTCGGAGGCCACCGAACTCCGTGATAGTCCCAAGAACCATGTACCGTCATTGATGACGGTAGCATACAAGCCATAATCCAAGAACTGTCGACGCAGTTCATCGAGGTCGACGAACACCGCAAGATAGACCTGCCCCTTGATGAAACGCAGCAAGTGATCGGGACTAATTGACAAAGTGAACGGACAATACGGCATCCATGCGCGCTCGGCTTTGATCGTATTGAGGAAGAAGACGGCAGATGTATTGACCGGGATGGACGAGAATTGATCGGGATCGAACTCACCTACCCAAGCGACGTAGTACAAACCTCGTTCCGGTGTGACGACTACTGTACCTTCGGCCTCCGAGCGCTTGATGGCATCATTCAATGCTTCGGTATGGAGGACTTCTCCTCCGATGTGTGCGATGCGCCGCACGTTCTGAAAGCCTCTGAGTTCGTCAGCACCGTCTTCAACAAAGAACTTTCCTAACGCTTCCAGATTTTGAAGTTGGCGATCCACCCGCGTGTTGCGGTTTCGACTGGATTTAACTTCAATCATGAAGGGATCGTTTCCCACCATTAAGCAGACGTCACCGTGCCGAAGGACATGCGTAATGTCGCACATGAGAGCCGGTTTCCCGCCAAGGATGGCCATCCTGATGATTCGCCATTCCATCCGAAAACCTTTTTTCCCACTGATAAATCCTGCATCCTCTTTGACAGAATAATCCTCTGCGCTGTAAAACGTCGCCTTTAACGCATACTTGTCGAAGTAGATATGTGCGATACCGTCACCGAAGGACTTCCAAAGAAACAACAGGTAGCGATGCTCGTCGATACGTTCGTTTGCCGCCGCAATCAAGTGCTTAAGTGCGCTCGCGTGTTCTTTTGGAAGACGGCCGCGCGACAGACATCTTTTCTTCTTGGCAATGATCGCCTTAAGGCGAATAACTGCACGCTCCGATACCACGATCCGTCGGATCAGTAAACGATGAAGATTGAGCAACACTCCAACCTCCGTCGGATCGGCCTTCAGCGTGTGCAGAAGGTTTGCGGCCTTACCCAAATTTGCTTCGTGTCGCTCGATCATCGAGACCCTTCTCGCACAGAGACTTTATGGATGTATCGTCGCATCGCCGTAGAAACATTCGGAACTATCACATATCGAACGCAGAACGAGACCACTGCGATGGTGGAAGATACCCGCAAGAGACCGACTGCCAGAGAATTCAAAGCCCGAAGAAGATCTTTCGGTCCTCTTTCTTGTGCAAACTATGGCGCGCTATGTGATCGATTTTGGGTTCAACTTGTTCCGAGCAAAGTTTGTAACCGAACCGCTCAATGCTAATCTCAGCCACGACACCGCCAAAATCCTTGTCGTAGCAATCCTGCAGGATTGCTAGGTTGGTCGATGGAAAGCTATCTTTGAATTCTCTGTTGAATTCAGGATAGAAATATCTGATGAGCGCGGCTTCATACAGCGAGACTCGCTCCTTTTCGGTCGTATTGAATAGCTTGTCCAAGCCAGCTCGTATCCGTGCCCCGTCATCATCCTTGTTCTTCGCAAAAGGATTCATGACAGTGTACAACCGGTTGGCTGGTTGAATCGCCAACATCAATATAGACAGCCTATACCCTTCTGGCACACCCTTTATGGCTATTTTCTGTAGGGTTTCGTGCTTCAGAAGCCGGTCGACAGCATTTCGAGAGCCATCTTTTCCATATGCCTGCCCGACGTACTTGACCTTGAACTTTAGTTCATCTGTAACTTCCTCAACTTTCGACCTGAGAAATTCATCATTCGGCCAATATTGCCGCCCCGATTCATCCTCTAGAATATTGTTTCCATCGTGCTGCGCCAGTGATAATCCTTTCGGAAGTTCTACGCATACAGTGTACGAGGACGTAGCGACAGAAATGTCGATTTCCAGTTGCACACCGTTTTGTCTTGCGTCGATAAATCGTACGGCTGGCGTGTAGCCAATGACGTAGATATGGCACGACTCGATGACGTTCATTAGCGGGGCAAGAATATCCTTATCATAAATGTCCTCCGCGAATACCATGCAATAGTCCGACGCATACATAACCAAGGCATGTTCTACATCAAACAGGGCGTTCGCAAAAATTCCCTTGTCAGCCGAAATCGCGGGCTTATCGGTCACGCAATTCTCCTCAGATTGATCCTAAATTGATGCAATAACGTATTGCCGTAGCGACAGGTGTTCGTACAGGGGGCGCTGCGGTAGATTATAAGCGGCTGAAAGAGCGTGACTCACGCTTCGCGGCGAGCGCGAGCTAGAGCCGCCCCTCATCCACCCGCATGCGCGCGAGTCGTTCTCTGTGGACATGGCCCCGGTCCAGCACCTCGCGCCTGTCGCCTGTCGCCTGTCGCCTGCGTCGACAGACTCCGCCTGCATGAACGAGGTTTCGGAGATAGAGCACGATGTACCTCGCTGGCCGCTTTGGGAAATGGCGAGGGGCCGCTCCGGGTCGTCATCGGGCAGTCGTGTCGGCGACCGCGGGGCCATAAGTTGCTGGCGATAGAGTTACTGCGAACAGCAACGACTGCTGTTGCCGCGGTGCAATGAGGGGTATGTGGTCCCTCAACTGGCGCGGACGTTCTAGAGTCCTCCAGCCACGTCGGAACATGCGACGGTCAGCATCTGCACTCTGCGTTCGACCACGGTTCTTGCAATATATGTGAGTCGATATCTCGGCCTGACTGAAATCTGGTGGGCAGCTATCTGCGCGTTTTCATTGACGGGCCCCTGCATTGAAGGTTGCTCCTGATATGGGTGTGCAGCAAAGTAGCCGGCACCACCTGGGCATTGCAGTGCCACGCGCCCCTGAAAGCGGTCCGGTCATGGCGCACGCGCCGACGGGCGACGAGTTCGACCGCGTGCGACATGCAATGATCGGCGCGATTGCACTGTCAGCGCTCGCTTACCTCACATCGCGTTACCCCCCGGACGGGTTTCCACAGGCGATGACGGCCGCACTAGTCGTCCTGATGGTTCCTGTCGACGCACATGGAACATGGTTGCCGTACCGCGTCGTGCAGAGGATGTGTCACCGGCTTCTCGGCTGCGGATTGGGCTGCGTGGTGGTGCTCGCCGTATTGCCGCTCACCGCTGGAAGTCTCACGTACAGTCTGATCGCCGTATGTCTTCTCTTATGGCTTGCCTGCTACGTCCACTTTGGGCATTGCGACATCAGCTAGCCACAACACCCGGTGGAGCCGCAATCGCCTAAGAAACGGAGCCCTCGTTTAAGGTGAGCCGACCATGGCCACGGTAGTCAGAAGTTATATTGCAGGTATAGCGAATGGAAAATCATACTAGGATTCGGCTCTTTGTGCCGCCATCCGAAACATGCTGAAACCGGTAGCCAGCCTGGTACTGCTGGTGCCCGCCGAATTGCACGCCCACACTTGCCATCGGCGAATTGGAACGCAGTCGAAAGCGTGAAGGTCGACGAAATCCTCGGGCTCGACAGCAGCCGAACCCCCGCGCCCGCCTCGACGAACGGTCGGAAGGGTCCGGACCCTCTGATGAGACGGATAATTGGCGTCAGACCGATCTCGCCGATGTTCTCATGCACAGTCCCTTCGTCGCAGTCACCGATGCCACCACGTGAGATTCGGGTCCAACACGGGGCGGAGATCGAGCTTCTTGACATGACGATCGCCCAGTCCGCCCGCCACCTGGACGCCGAAGGGATCGGCTGCGGCCAAGCTGGAGCAAGCCAGCAAAAAAGTTGCGCACGCAATGTTGAGAACCCGGACGTGCCCAAGCATTCTTTCTGTTCCTGACCTTATTCTAAAGAGACTCGATCCGAGCTTTGGACACGAGCTCCGCGGCTACGGGTTGAATCCGTTTTGGGGAGCCCAATAATCGTTCGCGCAGCCCCGATCAACTCGTCGCCGTTAAAGGGCTTGGAGAGATAGCCTGCGGCACCTTGCACGAGAGCCGTCCCGCGAACGGCGGGATCGTCATTGCCGCTGATCAAGATGATCGGCACGCCCGTGGGGACCATGCGACGCTGTACTTCCAAGCAGTCTATCCCTGGCAGCTCGAAGTCCGTGATCACGCAGACAGGCACGGCCGACGTCGCCGACGACACCGAGTCCGCCCGACGGCTGAAACGGGCGTACGAACTGCCGTTCTGCTATTTCTCACAGGTGTGGGCTCATGACCGATGAGGTCAGGCCGCCAACGGCCGTTCACCGGCACTCTCAGTTCGCGAACCTGAATCTGGCTGACGGACCGGGTTCCAAGAACTTGTTCGGCCTGAGTGGGTCGTCGAGGCCGCTCGCCGTTCGCGGAAGCCAACGGTCAGGTCACGCATCGCCAATGACAGAAATGCGGTGGGCCGCTGCAGCGCGGTGACGAAACCGCGAGCGTCGGCTTTGGTCGAGCCGTCAGCATTCGGGATACTCACGAAGAGACCACTGCCTTACCCGTCAGTCCGAGTTACTTCCTGACCACGCCCCCGAAAATGTCCAGGGACGCGGCGATCCAATCATGCGGCAAAGCGCCGTCAACTTATGCAAACTCGAATAACCCGTTCCGTCGTAGCCAGGCGTGGCGGCTAATAGTCGTTGCAATTCGCGCACCTAAACTCAGCAAATACCGCCCACGATGGCTGGGCACGGTGACTGCTGAGGTCCAAGCATCAGCTGTCGCGAGAAAAAACCGTCATCGTCACGCGACTCCGGCGGGAACGCATGCGTTCTTTTCTGTGGCGGACCAGTCGCGGGGGAGGTAGCCCGATGCAAGCTGTCAATGTTGCGGAAACCGGATTTGACATCGGTTGGGATTTCGCTCGATTCGGCCGGGGATTGGACCGCGCGTCCAGCGAGGGAAGTGTACTTGCTGGATACCGTGCTGGACGTGCGCATTTTCGAGTTCCGCAGCATGTTCCCGATCGCTTCGTGTCGAAATGGTTGCAACTTCGTCTGAACGCATTTCGACGCCGCCGTATTCTCGACCAGGAAGTCACGCCCGCCTACCTAAAAAGGATCGACTGCGCGATGTGTCCGATCACATTGATCGCCATGACATATGCCGCCCTGGCGAAGAGTGACTGGTCGATCGACAGGATCAACAATGATGGAGCCTATGCACCCGGCAACCTTATGGTGATGTGCGTCAGAGCGAATCGAGCCAAGGGAGCGAAGAGCTTCACAGAGGTCGTTGAACTGGCGTCGGGTCGCCCTGACGGCGCGGTGCTCGGTCTTTCGAAGCGTGAATGGGCACGCCTTGCCTGCGTGATGGCCGGCGCGGCGAACATGACCGGGCCTAGGCCCCTTCTCCCGCTTCTTACCCGGCTCCCAGAGGACTCCCGGGCGCCGCTGTTCTTCGTTTTCCAGCAGATGCTCCTGCTTTCGGCGCCTTTAGCGAGAGAGCGCAATCGGGTCATGAAAGCCTTGTGTCGATTGCACCCTTCGAGCGAGCGGTCCGCTGTTTTGATATGCGCAGTGGAAAGGCTGGCGGTGAATTTGAGAGATGCCGCTTACCCCTACGACGCATTGTGCGACGAAAGCGTCCAGCGCCCGATGAGGAACTGGTTCACGACTGCCCCAGCAGACAGCGTCCCCGGATTGCTCCAGCTGTGTTCCCAATACGGCGCCGGGCGTTGCGAACCTGCGCCTCCAACTACATGGGCGCTACAAACGAGCGGCCGCTTTTAATGCATTTTCCCAGGAAACGCGCGAACCCGTCACTCCAACCAGCCAGTTAGCAAGCTTTACTCGCGTGTTCGAGTTCGCGCCGCCGAACTGGCATCTGAAGCTGGCGGCGGAGGTAGTCGCTCCAACCGAGGACATACGCCCAACCATCTCAAAGCGTTGACGGACCATTCATCTACGGCTTTGACATGAAAGAGAGAGAGCGCGCGCACCGCTCTCGAAGTGAAAATTGCCGCCATCGGCCATTCGACACAGCCAGGCTGGAACGACTCGGACGTGGAACGAGTATGACCTGCCCGGACTGTGACGGCGTCATCTGGCGAATCGGAGAGGGCCCGCTCAGGTCTCTGTGTCATACAGGCTACGCGTTTTCCGGGATGTCGCTGGAGGCGAAGCAACGTTCAGGCGCCGAGAATGCCCTGTGGTCAGCCGGTCGACGTCTGGAGGAAAAGCGTCTTTTTGCGCAAGACTAACTCATGTGGCGCAGACTACGCGCAGGGCCGACGCATCAGCTTTTCTCGCGGAGATAACTCCGTTGGAGACCGCGATTGAGACCGTCACGCGCTTGACGATCGAGTCGGCCGGTACAATCCCCGATCAGAGAGCACTGGGTAATGGAGCGCCGATCCGCCCGCTGCGGGCGTGTCGGACGCGAGGGACCCAAGTTCCCCCTGACGCATGCGGAGACCAGCATGCACCGACGCGATGTGGACTTCGCACGTGAGCTACGACCGCTGCCTTCTTTTGCTCCTCGCGGTCGGGCCGAAAAGGAAAGCAAAGGCCGGTACTAATCCAAAACTGACGTTAGAACGTCGCGGACCGACTGCTAGCGAACGTCGCTTCAGGGCCGACCACCGTCAGATGCGTCCCTGCATCGAACGACGCCGCGCCGTCCCTTCGCGAGCGGCGTCAGCGTATACCTTATGCAGAAAGGTACTCAGGCTTGAAGGCTTTGCTCAGCAACACCGCTGCGAAGAGCGACGGCCCAGTCGTGCCGTCCGTTCTCCGTCGCGATTGCCGACGCAGCATCCCAGTCATATTCGATGGCGCGAAATTCACCGCCCAATTCGATCCGACGAATGCGTATCGCGCGTGAGGCGAGCGCATCTCCATTCGATGAGGTAAAGGTCGGTCATCTTCATAAGTCTGAAGGCCAACGCTGCCCGGATTCACAATAAAACGCCCGTCATCGAGTTTCATCGAACGCTGTATGTGAGTATGACCGCAAAGAATCGGGTTCGAAGCCGCGTTCCCGGCGCGACATTCGACTTCTTCCGGCGTCACCTCCCTGCATCCGCATGGGTTACTGTTTCCAAAAGATAGGTCAAGTCGTCTTCGGGCGTCCCGTGGACCAGCAGAACGTCTTCGCCAACAGACAGCGTGCTGGGCAAACTTGCGATCGAGTCTAGTTGATCCGGGCGCAGGTGGTCGAGCGCCCAGCGGTCGGATTGGCCCACACGCTCAAGATCGTCGGCAAGTACCTGCCTTTCATGACTGCCCCGGATAGTGGGAAGACCAAGAGGCATTAACCGGTCTGCCGTCTCGCTTGGACAAAGCGCGCCAGAAAGGATGTCGCCAAGGTTAACAATCAGGTCAACACTCGGGCGCGATCGAAGCGGCGCAGGTGAACCTGCAGGCCGTCGACGGCAACATCTATGCGTTGGCCGGCAACGCCGACGTCCTACGCGCGACCGGCACCGCGGTGCGCGACGGTCACGTCTGGCTCGTCGCGGGTCCGAAAGGACAGGTGATTCTCGCAGGCAACATCGCCGCGAAAAACGCCGACGGCAAAGGCGGCACGGTCGATATGGACACCGGGCTCTTCACGTTCTGGGGCGACTTTGCGAAAGTGGTCGCGGGTCAGTGGAACGTCACCCTGCCCGCGTACACGTTCGACAACGGCGCGTCGCGTTCTTTCACGCGCAGCCTCAACGACGGCACATCCATTTCGATGACGACCACCGGCGCCAACGGCCAGAGCGGCGACCTCGTCGCGGATCAGAGCATTCAGTGGACCGGCGGCGCATCGCTCGCGCTGCACGCGGCACATAGCCTGACGGTCAGCCCGGGCGTCACGTTGAGCAACCAGGGCAGCGGCGCGGTGACACTGCGCGCGGACGCAGCGAGCGTGAACGACGGCGGCAGCATCACGAACAACCGCACCATCGACTGGTCGCAGAGCACCGGCACGGTCAGCGCGCTGTATGACATGAACGGCAGTTACACGCCCGGCACGTTACTCGCAAATTGCGCGTGGGTCGCGCCTGATTACAGTGGGCTCGTTACGCAAATCACAGGCTACAAGCTGGTCAATAGGGTGCAGGGCCTGCAGAACATCGAGAGCGATATGAGCGGCAACTACGCGCTCGGTCGCGACATCGACGCGACGGGTTATGCGTTCAAGACGCTGGGCTACGCGAGCAACACTTCTTTCACAGGACAGTTTGACGGCATGTGGCATAGCGTGTCGTATCTGAAACCTGACATCTCGTTCATGAGCGATATTGCCGCGAACGCGGTCGTTAGGGACGTCAATCTCCTCAATGCGTCAGCGGGTTTTGCACTGCGCTCCGGAGGGTTCGCCGGCATTCTTGCGATGGGCAATCACGGCACAATCATGAATACGTTCACGTCGGGCTACATCGGCCCGCAGTCTAATTTTTCGACGACGGATATGGGCGGCCTCGTTGGCACCAACTATGGAACGATCGGCCGTTCCGGCAGCAGTGCAAGGGTCGAGCACGGCAGCGGCGGTGGCGGTCTGGTCTATGACAATCAGGGAACGATAATGCAGTCGTATGCTACCGGCACCGTGTACGCGGTTGCGTCGCGCGGCAGTTCGGGAGGGCTTGTACATAACAACAGTGGAACGATATCGGAAGCGTTCGCAACAGGCGCAGTCTATGCAACCCGGCGAGGCACCGTCTGCGTATCTTGCACTGGACTTGGCAGCGACGTGTACTGGAACACCGAATCGACACCGCAGACGGAAAATGGTGGCAATCTACCCACGTCGAACGGGCTGACCACTGCGCAGATGAGTGACCCCAAGAGCTTCGTGGGCTGGAACTTCGGCAGCGACGGCGCGTGGGCGATGCCGGCTGGCGCCACACATCCGGTGCTGCGTTGGCAGGTGGAACATTGAGCGGAAGACGTTGCTATGGGACTGGTCAGTACGCGAAATCGTCGCCACCCTTCCCCACCCAACTGAGCCCGACGACGACCGGCTCTGATCGACCCTTTGCGACATTCAACTAATTCTCGCGAATGACAGCAGCATTGGCCGCAAACGGACGCTCGACGGCTGTGAATGCAAATTTCTATGTTGAGACGTCAGGTCAACGCTGATTGATGCGACACCGCAGCAAGTAGCGCAAGACCGAGCTATTGACCCGATCACTCGCTGCCGAAAATCAGTCAGACGCCTCGCATCTGACTGTCTAAGATGGAAGTGTCACGTCAGCGGGGTCTGCCATGGAACAGTTACATCACGAAACCGCGGGCCAACTCGCCGACCGCTGGGCGGTGCTGATGAATGAACTGAACCGGTATGGCTCAGGGCATTATCCAGATCTGCTATGCCGCGAGATTCTTCGACTGGTCGGCGAAACCGAACGGCTGGCCGTGACCGATCCTTTCGAAACCGATCTGATTTTCACCGCTCGCGCGCTCATCGAGGACCATGAACCCAAAATGGCCATGTTCAAACTGCACGAAGTGATCAACGGGCGCCTGGAGCACAGGTGACCATGGCACGCGATCTAGCTTGGTACCGCTGAACGGGGCATGCGCACAGTAAAGCGGGTGCCGCGATAGCACAATTGCGCTTTGATGGTGCCCTGATGCGCACTTGGCAGTGCAGCGGCAGACGTGAGCGCGACCCGGTGCGAGCGGCCGTCCCGCTGCGGTTGGACGTGTCGCCCCCGGTCAGCAGATCGAACAGGGTCGGCAGCGCATGTTCCGGGATCGCGTTGCCGTGGTTGGCCACGACAATCGTCATCTGCTCAGCGTCACCGGAGGCTTCGACCACGATGGGGACGGACATAGCGGACCGCGTTTGTGAGCAGATTGACGACCAACTCGCCGAGCCGGCTGCCGACCGAGCGGCCGCGCAGATTTCGCTCGCGTGGCGCGCAGCTCGAAGCCGGAGTAACGCAAGGAGGTTGTAATCTGAGCCGCCTACAGTCATTAAGCAGGCGGGAGCGCCGCGCGAGCGAACCTGAGAAGCTTCTGCAAGGACACAATATGCGGCCGTCGGCCAAGATGATCTGGACAGCTTATTGGTGAGCGAAGTGACCACGATTCTTCTGGTGGATGACGACCGCAGCGTCCTGAAAGCGTGGAAACGTGTCTTGCAGCTCGCGGGCTATTCCGTCGAGACAGCCGGCGATGGGGCCACCGCAATGGCCGTCGCGCGACAAATTCAGCCTGGACTCATTATCACGGACCGGTCGATGCCCGGTATGAACGGCATTGAACTGTGCTATCGAGTCAGGCGTGAGCCAAAGTTGGCGAATACCCCTCTCGTTCTAGCCACCGCTAAACCTGAAACCGTCATCGGCGCCCCCGTTTGGGACGATCTCTGGCTAAAGCCGGTCTCTGTTGAGACTATGTGCGGATCGATACAGCGCCTGTTGACGCTGGATGCAGGCTGCTGATGACAAGAGGCGAGTAATCGCGAGACGTCCATATGACAAGCTTTAGCAGCGAAGCGCCGTCCGGGCAGTCAATCATCGATCCGCTCGGAGATGATCAACATTGAGACGCTGTTCGTCGAGTGACCGTTCGTGACCGGTCCGGGCAGTTCGAGCTTGACGGTGATCGTGCGTCGCGAGCCGCCCTCAACTTCCGTACCCGGCCCGCGCCGGTCCTCGGGGAGTTTCGGCAGGTGTCGCAACTATGCCCAGAAGCGGCCCGCAGAAGGCATGTCAATCGGTAGAGACCAAACGAGTGCCCGAATCGATCAATCTGGGGCTGACACTCGCCAGCGAAACGTAACGGTCACTCGCAGCCCGCCTGCCGGTGGGCTGCGGAGCGGGCGTGGAAACGCGCAGTTGCTCTGCGGTCGTCGGAAGTCAGAGGCGTCGGCATCCGATATATCCTGGCATCTTTCGGGCATCGCGGGTTTTTGCGACCTTGATGGACTGTAGAAGAGCCAATGAAAAGGCTCCGCGTCCTTTCCCGGTGATCGGTACTCGCGTACGCAGGAATTCAGACCATGCGAAGCTGCCATAAGCGCATCGTGGTTTGCGATAGGCCCCTGCGCGCCGCGCAAATGCGGCCAGGCTGTGATAGGGGTCATCGACCATGTCGCTGACGTTCAGCGGAAGCTCGCCGACGTCGCACCGCCTTCCGTTTTCGTCGAATGGATGCACCCAGTCTTTCGACTCCATCCGTGCCCAGAACCGCCCGTTTCCAAACCCCCGCAGATCCGCGACCACGGTAACCGGGGCATCACCATATCCAGGTTATGCCACGCACGTGCCCAGTGATGATGGTCGACAATGTAAGGCTTGTCGCCGGGCCCCATAACGATCCGGATCGCGTGGTCCAGCATGAACCGCTCAAGCGCAGCCCCGGCATATCCCGCGGTGATCAGCGCCTTTGCGTCCACCTAGTCCAGCCCCACCGTCATCTGCGTCGGTCTGCGCATCGACAATGACAGCCGTTTCATATATCCCCACGCATTTTCCGTGGCGGTCCACTCCAACTCTCACCGCTCCTCGCTGAGCAGTCTGTTGCCGTTGTCCGACACCGGCAGTTCCCGATCATCAATGCGGTGACGTGCCCATGCGAGCGCCTTACTCACCGCCTCCTCGCGGGTACGCTGCGCCAGATCCGGCCATTCGCGGCTTAAGCCGATGGGCCGTCCGCGCAGCGTTACCTCAACGCGCGGAACCCATGCGCCAGATCGGTTTGTCCGAGGTGCCGATGAAATGAAATAACCGCGGTAGTTGGCTTCCAGAGGCTCCTGCCCTGTACCTTGTGAGTCTTCCATATCGCTTCTCCCGCACGTCCGTCCACGGCTCTGCACATTCGTTCGCGCAAGGTCCGTGCCGCACAAGGGGCGTGCGAAGCAAATTCGAAAATCGTAATGAACCGGTCACGGTTCGGGATTTCTGATGTCGGCCAGCACGACATCACCGCCAACGCGCTCGGCCACCCGGCGCGCCTCGCTGCCAGTGCTGCATGGCTCTATCTGCGCTGCACCGTCGAATGGATAAAGCAGCTTGCTGTCTCTTAACCGGACCACCTTAAGCGTACCAACGTATTCTCCCGCTGGCGTACGCTGATAGCCAGGATAAATGCGGTAGCCAGCGCCTGGACCGGTGATGGTGTCCGGCGTCGTGGCAGCAACCGGAAATTTCAGACGGGGCCTGGTCATGCTATGCCGCCTCATCAGATAACTGCTTGCGCCACCGGTGAGGCAACGCAACCGTTGAGGTATGTTTTGCAGTGATAGTGTAACCAGTGATCGGATTCGTAGCACTACACGGGTGGGCCGCGCCGCCCCAGATGCAGTGGGAGGTCATGCACAGCGCACATTCGCGGTAACCATTCTTATCCGCTCACCCTCGGGGTGCGCATGCCACGCAGGAACGCCCGTTGCGCGCATTCCGGCTGCACTGGCCGGAGCCAGGGCGCGCAGGCCGCACGCGATTGCGGTTCCGAGAGGTCCACATGGCAAACCCCAGCGAACATCTCGTGGACTGGCTGCGGGACGCATATGCGATGGAGCAGCAGGCCGAGGCAATGCTTAGGGCTCAGGCGTCGCGTCTGGAAAACTACCCCGACGTGCGCACGCGTATTGAGCAGCATCTGGACGAAACCCTGGGTCAGCAGGCCCTGCTAGAAAGCTGTCTGACGCGCCTCGGCACCAGCCCATCGCTGATCAAGGGCATGACGGGCGAGATAGTGGCCTTCGGTCAGGCGGTCGGTGGGATGGCGATGAGCGATGAGGTCGTGAAAGGATCGATGAGTGGATATGTGTTCGAACACACCGAAATCGCTGCCTATACCACGGTGATCGTTGCGGCCCACGCTGCGGGCGACCTGGAAACCAGGAGGATCTGTGAGCAGATCCTGTCCCAGGAAGTCGAGATGTCGCGGTGGCTGCTCGCGCGCCTTCCCGATACCGCTGCCGCCTATCTGGCGCGCTCGGCGGACGGCCGCGACGATGCAAAACGGTAACGTCATCGCTAATGAGCGGGTGGTCGTCCGGCTGACGCTGGTTTCCCTCACGCGCCCTGGAATCGTGGAAGCGGAAGCAGTGATCAGATCAACAAGGGATATAGACGTTATCGAGGTGGAGTTTCACGGCGGGCTGTCGCAGTCCAGCACGCTATCGGCGCCTTCGCCCGGTGCAGTATCAGCGCTGGGTTACCGTCTGTCGAAGATTGGCGCAATTGTCGAAGTCAGGGTGCGGCGGTGTCTAACCGACCTGCCCGGTTCCGGAGGCCGGGAACCAGACGATATGTAACAACGGTGCGACCGCGGCTCCTCGCACCGGTTTCCGCGCCTCACGGCGCGCGGCCTGCCTGTGGCAGGCCGTTTTTTTCATTCTTCCCGATGATCGGACAGGATTTTTGCGGAGTCCGCTTGGCATGCAAAGCCGGCGCTCTGGCTGTTGGCCGCTTCAGGTTCGCCATCGCCCGCTCCGTGGGTAGCGGAGCGGACACGGCATGTCGGCGCAGGCCACATTACTGTTTCTTTACCTTGCCGACGACGTCACCAACGCCGTCACCGCGGTGTTTCGGCACAACCCTCCGAGATTCCTCGCCCGGACACCGCACGGCTATCACGATGTCGCACTGATCCGAAAGGACTTGAGGTGCGCGGGATTCGCAGATGCCCAGATCGAGACACAGACGAAAGCGAGCTGTGCGCCCTCGGCACGCGACGTTGCCACCGCTTATTGCCTTGGAATGCCGCTGCGAAACCAGGTGGAGGGGCGCGATGCTGGATTGTTCAGCTCGCTGTGGACCGTGCTACCGGAGGCGATTGCCAGTCGCCGTGACGAAGGCCCGGTGACCGGTAAGCTCGAGGCGCATGTCGTCGTGGCCGCTCGATAATGCAGTTTCGATGAGAGCCTGTTGCAAGCCAGATCGACGCGTGCGACAAGCCCACAGTGTCTGACGCCCCGCGCGTCTGAACGCGCGTACCAGAGTGCGACTCGCCACAATGGAATCCGCCCGAGCTGGTGTTCTCTCGGCGATGCTGTCGACGCGCATGCCTGATGGGAGCAACTATGGTCGAATGAGATGCCCGGAAACTGGCGGAGGCCGCCGACCGAAATCGAGCCCGATTACAGTCCGACACTGACCTCCTCGGTGCGGCTACGCAAAACAAAGTTCATCTAACTGCGCGGCAGGTATCGGATCAACGGCGCGGACGAGGAAACGTCGCGGGTCATATGCAGGAAATGAGACGCTAGAGAGCCTGATTTGCCCGGAGCAAACGGATGAAAATGCAAAACGACCACATCTACCGCTCCTGAAGCCTGGACTCGATGGGTCCGAGGGAGCGTGTTGCCGTCGGGTGATCGCTGCTCGGAGCGAGCCGCCGTATCTTGCAAAAATCTTCGACGACGAATGGCGCGACCAGTCCGGCGCCAAACGCGACATACACCGATGCGATGTGCGGCACCTTTAGATGGAATTCAAAACCTGGGGTGAAGCGCTTGGGCACGACCACGTAGTCGCTGAACGCCGCGACGATCGTGAGAGCGGTCGCTAGCGCAAAACGCTGGCTATGCTCTGAGCGCGAGCTGCGGCAAGGCCGGACGTTCTCCTGAATGGCGGCAAGCGTGAACGCATTGACGGCGGCCCATCCGACTGACATCAGATGATGGATCGCGAGACCCGTCAGAAGATGCCGT
>Ga0209796_10000373_pt1 | contig 32667 bp, 21 predicted proteins | sample AgamicOrSfrz_FD_187167 | JGI IMG/M metagenome (GOLD analysis project Ga0209796, IMG submission 187167) | Agave microbial communities from Guanajuato, Mexico - Or.Sf.rz (SPAdes) (version 2) | ecosystem: Host-associated > Plants > Phyllosphere > Phylloplane/Leaf | place: Guanajuato, Mexico...
CCCCGAAAACCCTCACCCAAACCAGCAGAAAAGACGGAAATTGACGCACCAGAGTAGCGCTTCTGCGCTTCAGGGGTGGGTCAGTTTTAGATGAACAAACTGGGTCAGTTTCTGGCGGAAATCAACAATCCTGTCGAATGACACTGTGACGTACGCAGTTGCTGGGCGCAGGCTTGGGCGAGTTGACATCGCTTCTTCTTGTTGTCGGTGAGTAGAACCTGTACCGTGGCGTTGGCCGCGGACATGATTCGATCCTTACATTCACCGAAGAAGCAGAAAGACTTCGCGCTCCTGTCGGAATTTGCTGGGCGAAACCTCGGGCCACTCCCGCATCCGCACCCTGCTGGTAAAATACTGTATATTTATACACATTTGTGGTCCGCGTGCACTCGTCAATGCCCGGCCACAACCTTGACCGACTGAAGGAATGAGGGGTGCCATGAGCACGTTAGGTGAGTTCCTGGTGGACAAGCCGATCGATACACGCACTGAGATTGGCGCTTACGAGTTTCTCTGGCAGCAGCCGAATTCGACAACGAAACGTCTGGCTGACTTGTTCGAAGCCAATCCAGGCAGGTTGCCGTCAGAGCTTGTCGATGATGAGGACGCTGAACGCACGGCCCAAGAGGTGGTGGAGCAGTTATCGCGCAAGGGTATAAAACGGTTTGGCGTTCGCATTAATGGCGCCCATGACTATCCAGAACGGTTGCGCCAAGCAACGGAGCCGGTGGAGTTGCTTTACTTTCTCGGGTCATGGGAACTAGCGGAAGCGCCCCGCCGGGTAGCTGTTGTTGGCACGCGCAAGGTTTCGCCAGAAGGTATTGCGCGTACTCGCAAGCTCGTGCGCGCACTGGTCGAACATGATTACACCGTCGTGTCGGGGCTCGCGCAGGGTGTCGACACGATTGCGCACGAAACCGCCATCGAGCATGGTGGCCGCACTATCGCTGTGATCGGCACGCCGATTTCGGAAGTGTACCCGAGGGAGAACGAAGCGCTTCAGCGTCGGATCGCGGAGGAATACCTGCTCATCAGTCAGGTTCCGGTGCTGCGCTATAAGAGCCAGTCACCGAAATGGAACAGGTTGTTCTTCCCGGAACGTAACAAAACGATGTCTGCGCTTTCGCAGGCGACAATTATCGTCGAAGCAAGCGAGACCTCAGGCACATTGATTCAGGCGCAGGCGGCGTTAAAGCAAGGTCGGAAACTGTTTATCTTGGAAAGCAATTTTCATAATCCCCATATCACGTGGCCAGCGAAATATGAGAAGCTGGGGGCTATCCGGGTGCGTGAATTTGATGACATTCTGCATGCCCTTTCATGACCGCAAAGATGCCGACTCGTCTGACGGTTGTCGGGGCGCTTGAACGTCCTGATCACTTCCATCTGCACGAGCAAGCGAAATGCTACTTCTGGGGTGAATACACACCCTACGAGCACACGGATGGCGAGAAATGGAATTTCTCGCCAACGAACCAGCTCATGAGCAATCTGAAGAAAAAGATGGATCGTAGGGGCGCCGCAGATTGGCGATACAAGCAGGACGCTATTGAGAGAGTCGGACGCGCATTCGCGCGGCTCTGGAAGTGGGAGGACATTTTGAATAAGCATCGCATCGTGCTTGTACCAATTCCTCCGTCGAAGGCGCGCGACGATGCAATGTTTGATCCGCGGATGCTTCAGGTTCTGCAAGCCGTAGCTCGCAATCTGCAGACTGAATTGGACATCCGTGACTGTCTGAGTTTTTCCGGTAGGCACGGCGCTAGTCACGAGGCGGACGCTCGGCCGACCCCGGAGCAGTTATTTTTGGATCTAAGCTTCGACGCTCGCGTCGGCGATCTGGAGAATCAGCCGACCCATATTTTCGTGTTCGACGATATGCTGACCTCCGGCGCGCATTTTGTCGCAGCAACGCGACGATTGGCGCTCCACTATCCGCATGCGACCATGATCGGAAACTTCGTGGCTCGCCGCATTCTGCCGAACCCGTTTGCAGACCTTGCCGATGATCTTTGAGCGATGCGCCGCGGCCTGAGATTACCGTGACTGAAGTGTACTCGTGCTGGCGTGACGAAGCGGATGCAACTTTCCGATGGGACGGAACCTTTTGCATCATCAGCCGCCCTGCATCGGTACGGCTTTATGCGACGCGCATGATGCCGATGTACGAGTGGCATGTGCGGGGTTTGCCACGACCTTCGCTCGGACGACGCCGCACCAGAGCCTTTGAACAATGCAATCGCGCAAAGACAAGAGTTCAGGTCGTTAAACGCCTTGTGCACTCTCGTGGCGTAAGCGCCGCACGAGGTATTCTGGTCGATCTCGTTGACAATCTGAAAGCACAACTGGCAGTGCGCGCTTCTCACCTGGTGTGTCGACAGCATGATGGTGGCTTGTGGGGCAAGCGCCGCGTACGTCAACAAGGCGAAAATTGCGACGGCGCAACAGAAGCGATTGGTTGGGTCTATCTAGAGCAATCAAAGGTGGGGCCGTTCTCTTGCGACGGGGGGTCATCGTGGCCTTATAAATGCCACCCGCCACGCACTATCTTTATTGCATCGTCGCCCGGGTGAGACCGCCCTGCCAGGAGGCCACGCTATAATCGTGCATTTGCACAGGCATTTGCGGGGCACCCTTGCGCACTGACGAGATTAAATCCGACACTCTGAACCTTCGGGTGTCTCCCTCTTTCAAGCTAGCCTTGCAAGCGGAGGCTCTCCACGAACAGCGCAGCTTGGTGAACATGCCCGAAGTCCTAGTGATTAGCTACCGTGAACAACACGGCATTTCGCTACCGGCTGCTTGTCAGCAGAATCAGACCGTAAGAAGGTCTCATGCAAAGGTGGCTCCATGAGCAAGGATGAGACGTTGGAAGGCGCTCGACCCTATGAAGCGCCCTTAGAGATCGCGGCTGCTGACGGTTCGACGCTAACAAGCAAGACGAAGAAGAAGCGTTCAGCCAAGGCGACGCCGAAGTCGCCTGCAAGGCCGGCGACCAAAGCTAACCTCGCGCTGGTTCCGCAGGTCGCCACCCAAGCGTCGTTTTGTGATCCGAAGCTTAGGAAGGCTGCGTATTATGCGGATGACAACGTGTTGATATTTAACATGGATGTGCGCGAAGCCATGAAGCACCTAGCCGAGGCAGGCGTGATTGTGAACTGTATGGTGACCTCGCCGCCTTTCTACGGCCAGCGCGATTATGGTGCCGATGGTCAAATCGGGTTGGAAGCGCATCCGAAGCAGTTCATCGAACAGCTAGTGTCCTGCTTCGAGTCGGCAAAGCCTGTGCTCGCAGAGAACGGCAGCCTCTGGGTCAATCTTGGCGACACCTACTGGAGCGGCAAAGGCGAACACAAAAGCGGTGAGTCCAAGCAGAGCGCTCGTCGATTTGGGCTGCGACCTCAAGACCGCACGGGCGACGGACTACTTTGCAAACCGAAGCAGCTTCTGCTGATCCCGCATCGATTTGCTATCGCCATGCAGGATCAAGGCTGGATCGTTCGCAACGACAACGTTTGGGTCAAACCTAACCCGATCCCCGACCAAGTGCGCGACCGATGTTCGATGTCTCACGAATACGTTTTTCATCTGGTCAAGTCGCGATGGTATTACTTCAACAAGGATCAGGTAGGTCGGAAGTCTGAAAAGGGCAGCGTGCTGCCGCCGGCCGATACTTGGGAGATCGCGCCAGCGAGGCGGAGTCATGAACATAAGGCTCGGTTTTCCGAAGAGTTGGTGCGAATCCCGATTCTTTCGACCACTCCTCTTAATGGCGTGGTGTTGGACCCGTTTGGAGGCAGCGGGACGAGCCTCAAGTTCGCGCGCAAGCACGGCTTCCGTGCGATCGGCATCGACATTAATGAAGGATTCTGCCAATCGATGGTAGAGCACATCGGCGAACTGGGCTAAGCCTAGTTCGCCCATGAATAAAACACAACAGAGAGTGGAATGGCGAAATACCTTACTGGGGCCCGCATTAAGGCCAGTATCGCCTCGTTAGCTGACACGAGAGCAAAAGCCGCGTTGATGGACTATCTGATCCTCAAGCGGACGCTCTCCATCGCGGGGCAAACGCATGTCGCCATCACTCAAAGCCAACCAGCTTACTTGCAAGCGACCAAGGAGCTGGCTGGAGTTAAGTTGGACAACTCAATCGTCATTGGGGAAGAAAAACAGATTTTTAACGTGTTCGTGTCGCAGGAGCCTAGCCGGGCTGGCTTCCGAGGAGGCAAATACATATCCAACGGCACGGGCTCGACGATCGGGGGAAACCCGTGGCAGAGCGTGGTCGAACTGACGTCAGATGATCCGCGAAAAGCGGGACTGCGAGCCGGGCATGTCGCGCACTTAGAAGCTCTCTTGCTGAAGGCCGCTAAGGGCGCCAAGCCGAGCTTGGGCGAAACAGCAGTATGGAATTTCCGAAAGGTCGATGTGCAGCCGCTGCTCTCGGCAGCAACTTCGCCCGCAGATCGCTTTGCCGCCCTGCGCGATCGCTTCGTGGCCGACTATGGCTTGGCGGCACCGGAGCAGACCGCGTTGTTCTCGGAGTCGGTGGGACAGATCACCGATGCTGATTTGCAAGACACACCTGCCGCTCCTGAGGACTACCTAGACGGACTTACGATTGCGCCGGTTGCTGCCGCTGTCGCTATTACGACGGGCAAGTCTTCGTCGCTGGATCTGGTGATCGCCTTGGCAGCCAAGCCGTTTGTGATCCTCACAGGAGCCTCCGGCACGGGAAAATCGCGCTCGACGCTTCGTCTCGCCGAGCAACTGCAAGAGCATCACGACGGCCAAGTGAAGGGGCAGTTATTTCAATTGGTTCCGATAGGTCCCGACTGGTCTTCTCCTAAGAAGCTCTTGGGATTCCGGACACCATTCGGCCAAGTTCGCAAGCGCCAAGACGGTACAGAGACCAATGAGAGCTACGAGATCACTGAAACTCTCCGCATCATTCTGAGAGCGTGTCATCCCAGCTCTACAAAGATCCCGCACTTCTTGGTCTTTGATGAGATGAACCTTTCACACGTGGAGCGCTACTTCGCGCCGTTCCTTTCGCTAATGGAAGCCTCCGCGATTTTGGAAGATGGTGAGAACGCGCCGATCATTGACAAGCACTCGATGCTCGTCATCTCGGAATTACTTAACGCGGAGGACCCGGCTTCTGCCGAAGCGGAGTCGGCAGCCCTCCTAGTGAAGAACGACCAACCGCTCACTTTGCCGCTCAATCTCTTCTATGTGGGCACTGTGAATGTCGACGAGACCACTTATATGTTCTCGCCAAAAGTGTTGGACCGTGCGCACGTTATCGAGGTGAAAGCCTTGACGCCGTCTCAATACACGCAGCAGGTCGCAGGTGAGGAAATGATCGACCTGGCGGTCGCTGATCAGATCTTGCAAGAGGCGATCGACGAGCGCGAGTCTGCTGAAGGAAGGAGCCCGGACCCTTCGCAAGTGCTGACCTCCCTCGGGGATACATACGGCGTTGACCCGATCGAGCTTGACGCGCATCGCGCCTATACCTTAAAGGTGCTCGACGGGTGCTTCAAGTTGTTGGCTCCTGTTGGTTTCGAGTTTGCCTTCCGCGTGAACAAGGAGATTTACGCCTATATGCTCGTGTGGACCAAAGGTTTGATTGTCAATGGAGCGACGCCTGCGGAAGCGATGCAACGCTGGGTGGAAGGACTAGACCGCGCATTGTTCCAGAAGGTGCTTCCCAAGATCCACGGCAGCCGCTCTGCTCTTGGTGACAGTCTGAAAGCTCTCCATGCGTTCCTTGGAGGCGCTCATGCGGAGAGTGAACCGCCCGCGAAATATGCTTTGGGTGCGGAAGCACCCACCCGCATCGAGCCTGCCGAGGCCATTTCGTTGCCGGTTGACAAGACCTTTGCTCGATGCAGGAGCAAGCTTGTTGAAATGCACGCTCGTTTATTATCGCGCAACTACGTTTCCTTCGTGAAGTGATATGAGTTTCGTGCCACTGCATCGTGCGAAATTCGACCTTGGCGCAGGGTGCTGGATCGATATCGAGTCAGACCTAGGTGAGGGCAGGCCTATCGCCCCCGACACTATCGTGCCGGGAGACCTCTTAGCGGCCGAAATGGAGGCGAGACCGAACGACGTTTCATCGGGCGGAATCCCGCCCATGTGCTGGCGAGACGCTGGTGAGCTTTTTGAGAAGTTTCAACTGCGAGAAGACACCGATTATTTCGTCGATGTGTCGACCCCTTTCAGCTTGCAAGAGGCAAAGCAGCGCGCGCAGGCAAACGCCGCTTGGCCGTTTCAAGGACGTCTCGCCAGCGCCTTTACCCGAGAGCCGTCACGACGCTGGCGCGTGGAGGGCGGTAAGACTGTAATTACCGGGCAGATTCGGCTGCGCTCCCATGCAGGCGTGCTCGATCTTTCGCCGGAATTCGGAGGGGAGCTCCGGGCGGAGGTCGCGTGCCGAAAGCTCTCCTATTTTGAAGAATTCAAACAGCTGCTAGATGATTTGGCAGACAAAGCAGCGGAGTTACTTCTAACTTACGACAGTCCTGTATCCCTAAACTTCAAGGCGTCCGACGATCTCGCGAAGAACGAAGCTGCATTGCATTTCCTCATGCGTCACGTAATGGCTGGGGCTAGGCTGCCTACGTCAGTGGAGGAAATACTGGAACGTCCTCACGTCAGGCTTTTCAATCGCGTGGAACTGTGCCCGATCGAGGAGATCGTCGAGGTTGACCCAGAGCTTGTCGCCGATGGCATAGACTTCTCCGAGGCAGCACTTGGCGGTCCATTGGCGCGGCTGTTCCGCGGCTACACGCCGACGTCGCTTCCGCAAGGGGGAAGTTTTGAGTCGTGCGACACACCTGAGAACCGCTATGCTAAAGCGTTCTTGGAACATTGTAGTCTGCTCGCTCGCCGTCTTGAAGCTGCCCTTAGTTCGCGAGGTCGGCGTGCTGCCGCGCGCGAGGCTCGGTCTTGGTCTGTCGCGGTCGATGAAATGCTGCAACACGGCATGTGGCGCGAAGTTGGGCCTCTCATGCAAATTCCAACCAATTCGCAGACGCTTCTGCGAAAGCGAGGATACAAAGACATACTCCGCTACGACCTTTCTCTGCGCATGGGGCTTGATCTGTCGTGGCCCACGGGCGCCGAGCTGTCGGACGGACTGAGCGGGGACGTTCGGCCCGTGAACCAGATATACGAATATTGGTGCTTCTTCTGTCTTCGTGAGATATTGGGCACGCTTTGCCGTGAGGTCGGAGGGGGGGACTTCCTAAGCGTCAGTCAAGACGGCTTGCGAGTCCAACTCGCTAAAGGCGTGCGAAGTGAATGCCGTTTTGAGTTCCTAGCGACCAGTGGCCAACAAGTAAAAGTCTCTTTGTATTTTAATCGTCGGTTCCGTAGGCCTAGGGTGCCCCAAACGTCTTGGGATGGGAGTTATACCGCGTTCTTTGATCCCGATTTCAGCATTCGGTTGACCAAGAGCGCTCCTGCAGCTGCCCCTCACTGGCTGCATTTCGACGCAAAATATCGACTTGAACGTCGGGAGTCAGAAACCCTGTTTGAAGAAGCCCCAGCCGCTGAGGAGGCCGCAACAGCGGATTACGAAGCAGAGATTGCGCGCGTTCATAAGCTGGAAGACCTGTTCAAGATGCATACCTATCGGGACGGCATTTTAGGTACTCGCGGGGCCTATATCCTCTTTCCAGGCGACGGCGTTGGCGGAATAACGTCCCCTCCCAAGCCAAATCTGTTTATCCGCAATCCGTCGGCTTTCGGAGGACTGGAAGACTACCGCATCCCTAGTGTCGGCGCGTTTGACCTCACCCCGGGTGGCGGTCCAGCTCAGTCGACTAGTATTGCAGCATTGTTTCGCATTGCTCTCGACGCTGTCGCAAATCTTGATGACTATCAAGAAGAAACAGGAATTTGGTAGGAAGCGCCACGGGTAGACGCCATGCGAAAAAATGAAATTGCTTTGGGTGGATTCTTCCGTTCCAAGCAGACTTACGGCAAAGGCCGGTCGTTTGCGCTAGATGCACGGGCACAGACGGAAAAATGCAGTGATGGAAAGGTGAGTGGCTTGAACGCCCGACATACTCATTGAGAGGCGGTCCGTCGACCACCGACTTGGCTCCGGCCGGGGCTCAGTGCTTGAGTGCTGCGATGTTGGAGGATATGTCCCATTACCGCAACGTCGGCGAAGGAAGTTGCATGACTGAAACTAATTGGCTAAGCGAGCCCACGCGCCTTTCCAAAAGATCTCGAACAGGCGTTTGGTAATGGGGGCACTTCTGGGGGCATCTCGTTCGTTTCGTGCCAAAACAAGCCTAAGCCGGGGACGTTGACGCGCCTAGTTTTGTAGCCCTCCTCCCACCAACCAGATCCCAAGCAACACCACAAGCTTCAACCCAAAAACCCCGACAGCTCAACCTGCCGGGGTTTTTGATTCCCGCATCAAGCGCTTCCCCGCGAACCACCCAAATTAAAACTGATCCCACCTCGCATCGTCGCCGACGGAGACAACGGGCACCGTTCCAACCCTAACCGGCGCTCGGATCGCCGCCGACGCGCCCACCCGCGGCGGCGCCGCAACAACTGCACGCCCCGTAACAGCCGGCTCCTCCCGACCAACAGAAGCGACAGAAGCCGCCGCAGTCCCTCCAGCTCCAGAAGCCCCCACCCCCTCCAAAACCCGAAAAAACCCCACTACCTCATTCAACTGCTCTCCCTGCTCCTCCATCGACCGCGAAGCTGCCGCCGCCTCTTCCACCAGCGCCGCATTCTGCTGCGTGACGTTGTCCATCTGCGTGATCGCTAGGTTCACCTGCTCGATGCCGCGGCTTTGTTCGCTCGATGCCGCCGCGATCTCCGACATGATGTCAGTGACGCGCGCCACCGCCTCCGTCACCTCGCTCATCGTCTTGCCCGCTTCGCCGGCGAGCGACGAGCCGTCGCGGATCTTGTCCACCGAATTGGCAATCAGATCCTTGATCTCCTTGGCCGCGCTCGACGAGCGCTGAGCCAGGCTTCTCACCTCGCTCGCAACCACCGCGAAGCCGCGACCCTGTTCGCCCGCACGCGCCGCTTCCACGGCCGCGTTCAGCGCAAGAATGTTTGTCTGAAATGCAATTCCTTCGATGATGCCCGTTATGTCCGCGATCCTGGTCGAGCTGTCGCTGATGTCCTGCATCGTGCTCACCACCTGGCCCACCACCGCGCTGCCTTTTTGCGCAACACTCGACGCGTTCGCGGCCAGCGTGCTGCCTTGCTGCGCGTTATCGGCGTTCTGCTTCACCGTCGACGTAAGTTGCTCCATGCTCGAAGCCGTCTCCTGCAGCGACGCCGCCTGCTGTTCCGTGCGCTGGCTCAGGTCCATATTGCCCGCGGCGATCTCGCGAGCCGCGCCCGCGATGCTCGTGCTGGCATCGCGCACGCGTCCGACGATGGTCGTCAGGCGCTCGTTCATCTCGCGCAATGCGCCGAGCAGCTTGCTCGTCTCATCCTTGCCGTCGACGTTAATGTACGTGCGCAAGTCGCCTTGCGACACGGTCCGCGCGACGCCGATTGCAAGATTCAACGGACCGCTCACCGCGCGCGTGAGTACCACGCATGCGCCCACCGCGAGCGCGATCGCGAGCAGGGAAATCGTGATGAGCAAGTTGCGCTGGTGCTCGTAGTGCGCCGCATAGCCGGCGATCATTTCCTCCTGCCGCGAATGCGCGTAGTCCGCATACGCATCGGTCGCACGGATCAGCGCCGCTAGCAGAGGGCGGCATTGATCGTCCATCCTGGCGATCGCCTCGTCGCGTTTATTGGCGAGCGCGAGACCGACAATCTCGGTCGCGACGGGCGCGTAAGCAGTCTCCACGCGGTCCATCTCGGCCACGAGGCTGCGCGCTTTGTCGCTCGCGTCGGAGGCCTTCACCATCTCGTTCAGCTTCTTCAGGTTCGCCGATACATCTTCGTGGGCGCGCGCCACCAATGCTTTCTCGATGTCGAAATCCTCGGGCTTCACGACAAGCACGAGGTTACGGGCAGCGATCGCCCGACGGTCGACGGCTGTTCTCACTTGTACAGCCATGTCGGCGCGCGCGTTGATGCCGCGCACGAAGCTGGAGAACCCTTCGGTCGAATCGCTCAGCGACTTCAGGGAAAGCCCCGCAACCACGACGACAATCAGGGACAACGTGCCGAAGCCGGCAATCAGCTTCGCTTTAATACTGAACTGGTTCAAGGCGGCCATATATTGTTGCTTCTCCAAGGACGAAACATCGACGTTTCGTGATGGACTCTCAGGTCCGGACATGGGAGCGTCTATGTGACTGTCGTACTTCCCGACGGTCCTGCGCAGTGTTGCCGTTGCGTGCACGCACGAAACCGGCATCCCATTTACTGGTTATCGGGCCGCGCAGAGCGGACTTGAGGAGGGCGGGGTAATCCATTACGGACTTCTCATGAAATCCGCATAGAACCTAGCGTCGGGCTCGCCGCGTAAGCGATTCACAAGCGCCTCCACAAGCGAATCGCAAGCACCTCATAAACGCGCACTAGGCACTAAAAACCCGTCTTTTCGATCCTTTGGGTAAGGATGACCTCTGTTACGCTACGGGTTCGCCATACGCGATCCCCGATGGACGCGTCTCTTCCTCCTTTAGCGCGTGAGACCGCGCATGCCCAAACCGAACTCAATGGTCACGCGTCGTCCGAACATCATCATTGCGATCAGTGGCGTGCTGGCCAGCGCGATCCTCGCCATTGCAGTGTGGGTGCTGGCGCAGATGCACGACGACGCGTTGAGGCGCGCGCAAGATTCTGTGTTCAACGTCTCGCTGCTGGTGGAACGCGACGTGTCGCGCAATCTGGAAATCTACGACCTGTCGATACGCACGGTGATCGAAGGGCTCAAGCAGCCACGCGTGCTTGAACTGGAGCCTTCGCTGCGTCAGATGGTGTTGTTCGACGGTTCGGCATCCGCGAAAGACATGGGCTCGATTCTCGTGATCGACGAAACCGGCTATATCAAGTTCGATTCGCAGTCCGTTACGCCGCGCCATGTCTATCTCGCCGACCGCGACTACTTCAAGGTGCATCGCGATTCGCCCAACGTAGGTCTGTACGTGAGTCACCCGTTCATGCCGCGTGCAACGGGCACTGACATGAGCATCGGCTTGAGCCGGCGCATTTCGCGGCCGGACGGTAGCTTCGGCGGCGTGGTGGTCGGCACCATGCGGCTGAAATATTTCCGCAGCCTCTTCAACGGGATGAATCTCGGCGCCGGCGGTTCGATGGCTCTCATGCTAAGCGACGGCACGATGCTGATGCGGCGTCCGTACGATCCAAAGACGATCGGCATCAACTTGACGGGTACCTCCAACTATTCCCGCTTCGCCGCGCAGCCGAGCGGCGACTTCTTCGGCACCGCGGCAATCGACGGCGTCGAGCGCTGGTACGCGTTTCGCCATATCGACATGTATCCGCTGATTCTCGATGTCGCGCTGTCCACGCAGGACATCTACGTCGGCTGGCGGCGGCGGGCATGGATCATCGGCTCGCTGATCGGCGCGCTCGATCTCACGCTGATCGCGCTTGCCGTGCTGTTCGCGCAGCAGATGCGGCGCCGTCTTCTCGCCGAAGAAGAGTTGCACAGGCTCGCGCGAACGGATGGTCTCACGGGCATGGACAACCGCCGCACCTTCGAGGAAGCCGCGGAGAAAGAATGGCGCCGCGCGCAGCGCAACGACGGATCGCTCGCCATGCTGTTGATCGACGTCGATAGTTTCAAGGGCTTCAACGACCTGTACGGGCACTCGGCCGGCGACGACGCGCTGATCGCGGTAGCTCGCTGCATCACGCACGAGGTGCGGCGTCCCGGCGACACGGCGGCGCGCTACGGCGGCGAAGAGTTCGCCGTTCTGCTGCCGGACACTGACGAAGCGGGCGCCCTCTGCATTGCAGAGAAAATCCGCGCAGCGGTCCAGGCACTCGCGCTCGGCCATGTGGCGAGCTCGCACCACGTGTTGACGATCAGTATTGGCGTAGCCACAACGCAAGGCGAGACTTTCACGACGAGTCGCGCGCTCGTCAACGCAGCCGATCAGGCTTTGTATGCGGCCAAAGACGGCGGCCGCAACCGCGTCGTGTCGCACCCAACTGTAGGAACCTGCGCGTCGGCAACGAGCCGCGCTTTCACGGTGGTGGCCGGCCATTGAGTTCGTGCCAATATTATCCGGGTAATATGTTGCTTTCTAATTTAACCCGGATATAATTCGGCAACTTCCCAACCGGAGTTTGTCGTGACCACGCATCGCCCCACCAGCACTACCAGCACCACTTGCACGGCCTTCGAGGGCTATCGCCTCATCGCCTCGGGTCAGTTGCCCGCAGTCGCGCTCGCCGTCAAGGAGGTGATCGAGCGAGGCGAGCAAGCGCCCATTCTCGTTTTCGACGACGCCACGGCCGCCCCGGTCGAATTCGATCTGCGTGGCACTGCCGAAGAAATCGTCGCGCGCCTGGTTCGCGAGTCGTCCGCTGCTCATCCGCACAACGACGCAAGCAACCATGCAAACAGCAACGCAAGCAACGAAGACGCCGAGCCCGACACACCACGCGGTCGCGGACGCCCCAAGCTGGGCGTCGTCGCGCGTGAAGTCACCTTGTTGCCGCGTCATTGGGACTGGCTGAACGCGCAGCCGGGCGGGGCGTCGGTCGCGTTGCGCAAGCTCGTGGAGGCGGCGCGCGGAACTGGCGAGCAGCGCGAGCGCAAACGTGCGGCGCAAGAAGCGGCGTATCGGTTCATGACGGCGGTAGCCGGCAACCTGCCGGATTACGAGGACGCCACTCGCGCGCTCTATGCAGGCGATCAACCACGCTTCGAAAAGAAAATCGCCGGATGGCCCGAAGACGTCCGCGCCTACGCATTGCGGCTCGCCGGCAACGCGTTCGAACCGCCAATGTGACTCGCATCAAACGCGGCGCACAGGCGAAAAAAAACCGCTCACACTCGTTCGAGCGTGAGCGGAAAAGTCGGAGAGTTACAACAACATCGCATGCGCTACATGAGGTCCACGCAGCAGGAGAAGTCTAAGAGGCGAATGAACACGCTTCTATCGGACGAATCTCAAACGCGCGCCTTTACGTTCATCACGGTGCCGTCTACCAGGCATTCCTTACATTATCCTGTCCCGCTTATTCCTGGCATTTATCGCTTCAGGTCCACGCCGTCAGCGCCGTAAAAGGAAGGTGAGCGCTGCCGCGCCTCCACGTCCTGCATGCATGACTCATCGCAACGAGTCGCCACATGCTTGCGACGGAGCAGCAGCGGGCATTCCGTTGTGACTTCCGAAGGATGTTCAAATGAAGTGGTTCGACCGTATGACCGTGTTCAGGAAACTGCTGCTGGCCTTTGCCGTTGTGATTGGATTTTGCGTGGTGATCGGCGGCACTTCGCTGAAAACGCTGTCGTCGATGCATGACATCACCGATGCGATCTGCGACAAATACATGGACGGCCTTTACTGGCTGGAAGAGGCGAACCGCCACAAGATCGACGCCGACCTCGCCGCCGCAAATCTCGGCTACGTGAAAGACGATGCGGGGCGCCAGAAGCTGAAGGACAGCATCGTCGGCTCGCTCAGGCTGATGCATCAGGGCTACGATCAATACCGCGCCACTATCGTCACCGCAAAAGGCCGCCAGATGTTCGACGACGTGCTGGGCAAGTCGGCGGAGTGGGAAGCTATCGTGCATCAGCAGGTCGGCCTCGCGCCGATTCCTGCCGGCGTCGACAACGACGAACTCGTGCGCCGCGCGATTGCGTCGAGCGAGGCATTGCGCGATCGCATCACGGCGTTGATCGACTATCGCCGTCAGCAAGGCAACGACGCGCAGGCGGAAGCAGCCAGCGAATATCAGCGCATGCGCGTTGCGATGGTCGCGCTGGTGCTGGGTGCGATCGCCGCGGGCGGCCTGCTTGCTGCAATGATCGCGCGGCGCCTGTCGCGTCAGTTGGGCGGCGAGCCGGACTACGCGATGCAACTCGCCAATCGTATCGCCGACGGCGATCTCAGCGTGCGCGTCGAGACCCGCGCCGGCGACACGCACAGCATGCTCTACGCGCTGCGCAACATGCGTGAGCGGCTCGCCACGATCGTGTCGGGCATCAGCGAATCGAGTGAATCCATTCTGACCGCGTCAGGCGAGATTGCACAAGGCAACACCGACCTCTCGCAGCGCACTGAAGAACAGGCTGCAGCCTTGCAGCAAACGGCGTCGAGCATGCAGCAACTAACTTCGACGGTGAAGCAGAACGCCGAAAACGCGCAGCAGGCGGGCGGCGTCGCGCAAGGTGCATCCGAAGTGGCCGCGCGCAGCAGCGGTCTTGTGGACGATGTCGTGGAAACGATGCGCGAACTGGCGGCCGGCTCCAAACGCATGACCGATATCATCGCGGTGATCGAAGGCATCGCGTTTCAGACCAACATTCTGGCGCTCAACGCAGCGGTCGAAGCGGCACGCGCCGGCGAACAGGGGCGCGGCTTCGCGGTCGTCGCGGGCGAAGTGCGCTCGCTCGCCCAGCGCAGCGCGGTGTCGGCGAAAGAGATCAAGGAACTGATCGAAAGCTCGACGGCACGCGTGGGCAGCGGCGCGGAACTCGCAGAGCGGGCCGGCCAGACGATGGCTGAAGTGACTCAGGCGATCAAACGCGTGACGGACCTGATGGGCGAGATTTCGTCGGCGTCGCAGGAGCAAAGCACGGACATCGAGGGCGTGAACCGCGCCGTCGCACAAATGGACGACGTGACCCAGCAGAACGCCGCGCTCGTCGAGCAGGCTGCGGCCGCGGCCTCGTCGATGGCGGATCAGGCGAGACAACTGCAGCAAGCGGTGACTGTGTTTTCGCTCGAAGCGACGCGGGGGTGACCGGATTCACGTCATCGCGCGACGTGCCGTTTCAACTGACTGCACGCCGTATTGTTCACGCTTGCCACCTCCAATGGCACTCCGTACACTCGCGCGTAATTCCCGCACGGCGTTTGTTTTTTGCGCCGTCGTCATGAAAAACGCCGACTAGAGGAGAACCCCCGCGATGGCCGATTCCTATTTCCCCCGCTGGCGCGCACAGCCAGACGCCGTCGAGGGGCGCATCGTCGGCACCGACGAGCGCCTCGCGTGGCCGCAGATGTTCGCGATGGGCATTCAGCACGTTGTCGCCATGTTCGGCTCGACGGTGCTCGCGCCGTTGCTGATGGGCTTCGATCCGAACCTCTGCATCTTCATGTCGGGCATCGGCACGCTGTTGTTCTTCGTGCTGGTCGGCGGCCGCGTACCGAGCTATCTCGGTTCGAGCTTCGCGTTCATCGGTCTCGTGATTGCAGTCACGGGCTACGGCGGCCACGGGCCGAATATGAACATTCCGCTCGCGCTGGGCGGCATCATCGCGTGCGGCGTGGTGTACGCGATCATCGGGCTGATCGTGTCCGCGGTCGGCACGCGCTGGATCGAAACGCTGATGCCGCCGGTCGTGACCGGTGCGATCGTCTGCGTGATCGGTCTGAATCTCGCACCTATTGCGGTGCGAGGCGTGAGCGGCAGCAACTTCGATTCGTGGATGGCGCTGGTCACCGTGCTGTGCGTCGGCGCCGTTGCCGTGTTTGGGCGCGGCATGTTGCAGCGTCTGCTGATTCTGGTCGGCTTGCTGATGGCGTATGTGATTTACGCAATCGTAACGAATGGCCTCGGCATGGGCAAGCCCATCGACTTTTCGATCGTGGCTAACGCTGCCTGGTTCGGTATGCCGCACTTCACGGCGCCGGTGTTCGATATGCGGGCCATGACGTTGCTCGCGCCGATCGCGGTGATTCTCGTCGCTGAAAACCTTGGCCATATCAAGGCCGTAAGTGCGATGACGGGACAGAACCTCGACCGCTATATCGGCCGCGCATTTCTCGGCGACGGGCTCGCGACAGTCGTCTCGGGTTTCGCCGGCGGCACGGGCGTGACGACGTACGCTGAAAACATCGGCGTCATGGCGGTGACCAAAATCTATTCGACGCTGGTGTTCGTCATTGCCGCGCTGATTGCGCTGGTGCTGGGCTTTTCGCCGAAGTTCGGCGCGGTCATCCAGACCATTCCGGGTCCGGTGCTCGGCGGCGTTTCGATTGTGGTGTTCGGTCTTATCGCGGTGACGGGCGCGCGCATCTGGGTCGTCAACAAGGTCGACTTCTCGGACAACCGCAATCTGATCGTGGCAGCTGTCACGTTGGTACTCGGCGCAGGCGACTTCTCGCTGAAGCTTGGCGGCTTCGGTCTTGGCGGCATCGGCACCGCGACTTTCGGCGCGATCATTCTTTACGCGCTGCTCAGAAGGAAGTCGGCGGAAGGCCCGGTGGCCTGACGGTTTTGGCGGCGGCGCGCGTGCCTTCAATCGAGGGACGCCGCCGCAACTCGAGCAGTAGCCGGCTTCACTTCCTGCGCGCGGTCAGCGCCGTCTCCGACAGATCCACTTCGCGCATGAGCTTGTTGAACGTCTCGTCGTTGATCGCCTGACTGCTGCGCAAGCTGAGAAGCACCTGACGCTCCGCGCGCATCGCCGAGAGCTTCATGCGAAATTCCAATGCGTCGGCGCGCCGTGCCATCTCGCGCGGTTCCCGCTCCTCGCCAAGTGCGGCGAGCCTGCGACGATAAATGTCCATCACGCGCGCGGTGACATCGGCCGCATATGCCGAGGCGGATTCGTCGAGGTTCGCGCACTCCTTGTCATGCACGTCGTCTACAGCACGAATGGCGGCTTGCGCGGCCATCACACGTGCAAGCGCTTCTTCCGCAGCATGTGGGTCTTTACCGCGACGCCATCCGCGCAATAGCAGCGGTAACGCGAAGACAGCGACGAGCAGCGACAACAGGATCACGCCCGATGCGATGAATATCGCGAGGTCGCGCCCAGGCAACGGTGCGCCGTCCGGCAGCATCTCCGGCAGCGACAACACGCCTGCCAATGTCACAGCGCCGCGCACGCCTGCGACTGTCGTGACCCCCACCGTGCGCAATCCCGGCACCGCGTTCGCGACGCCCTGGCGCGCCGCGCCGCGGCTCGCGAACCAGCGCAGCAACCAGACCCACACAAAGCGCATTGTGTAGAGCGCCGCCGCAACGGCCGCGATGTAGCCGATCAGCAGCCCGACTTGCGCGTTGCTCGTTTCATGCGCATCGAGCAGCGCGCGTCCGAGAATGTGCGGGAACTGAAGCCCCAGCAGAATGAACACCATCCCGTTGAAGACGAACTCGATCATGGTCCACGTACTGCTCGCGCGCACTCGCGATGCCACCGGCCCGGACGTCGCAAGCGTCGTGTAGTTCATCATCATGCCGGCCGCGACCGCTGCGAGAATTCCCGACAGCTCAAGACGTTCTGCGATCAGGTATGCGGCGAATGGAATCAGCAACGTCATGATGACGCCGGGCGCAGGGTCGCCTTCTTCGGCGAGATTCAGAAAGCGCACCGCGATAAAGCTGAACAGCCAGCTCACCGCTGCGCCCGTCGCGAGACCGCCCGCCGCGATGATCACGAAGCTGATCGACGCGTCGCGCAATGAAAAGACTCCGGTGAGCGCGGCGGCAATCGCGAACTTCAGCGCGACAAGGCCGGAGGCGTCGTTCATCAACGCTTCACCTTCCAGGATGTGCATCAGCCTGCCTGGAATCTTGCCCTTGCCCGCGATGCCGGAGAGTGCGACCGCATCGGTCGGCGACAACACGGCGGCAAGTGCAAACGCGACGGGCAGCGACATCGACGGTACCAGCGCATGCACGAAGTAGCCGACGGCGAGCACCGTCATGAACACAAGGCCGAGCGCAAGCATCAGGATCGAGCGGCGCGCCATGAAAAATTCGCGCTTCGGAATGCGCCAACCGTCCGCGAACAGCAGCGGCGGAATGAACAGCATCATGAAGATTTCCGGATCGAACGTGACGTGCAATCCGAGCTTCGGCCAGGCGAGCATCGCGCCGATTGCGATCTGAACCAGCGGCAACGGCAATGGCGCGAGGCGGGTCACGACACCCGACCCGGCCACGGCAAGCAGAAGAATCAATACGGTGAAGACAATTTCCATCGGTACGAGACTTGGGAAGATAACGGAGAGGCGGACAAAGGTTTTTGCGCCGGCGCGTCGCACCTCGCAAGGCCGGCACGCAAGCGGCATATGGCGCGTCGGCGTGCGCCGCGCGGCGCCGCGCGAGCGCCAGGTGTAGACCGCGAGTTTAGCTTGTGAGTTTGACCTGCGCAGCGTGACTGCGCCGCGCGGCGTGCTTAGCGACTCCACCAGGGCCGCCTGGCGCTCCGCAAGCTCAGCTGATCTTCGCTGCACGCTAAAGGTGCGTCCGCGCCCTGCCGTGGCGCACGTGCGATGCCGCCGGTGCAATCTTTCACGCGAGTTACATGGCTATGTGCGCGAGCGCGCGCATGGAGCTTGCTTAAGCCATATCGATGACGCACATTTTGGAGCAATGGCGCCGTGGGTTGTTCGCACCCGCGTTCGACCGGCCCGGCTCTCGCGTGAGAGGATTGCATGACGATTGCGCAACAGGAAAGGACGGCCAGCGCGCGCCACGGTTTCGACGTCGAAATGACGTCCGGCCTGGAGCGCTTCTCGGTGCAGCACGGCGAGCTGACGCTCACGAGCGTGTTTCAACCCATCTTCAGTCTGTCGCATATGCGGGCGGTCGGCTATGAAGGCTTGCTGCGCGCGCACGACATGCTCGACCGGCCGGTTTCGCCGCTCGACGTGTTCGGCGAGGCGGCGCGCGTGGGCGATGTGTTGCAGCTGGACCGTCTCGCGCAGACGCTGCATCTGGAAAACTTCAAAGTGCTAGGCGCCGAGCGCGAGTGGCTGTTTCTCAACGTGCACCCCGGCGCGCTCACCGATCCGTATCTGTCCGCTGCATTACTCGCTACGCTCAAGCGCCTCGGCTTGTCTCCAAGGCGCATCGTGCTCGAAGTGCTCGAGCAGCGCGCTGAAGATCTGGAGCGTCTCGCGGATGCCGTGCGCCAGTTCCGCGAGCGCGGCTTCCTGATCGCACTCGACGATTTCGGCGCGGGACATTCGAACGTCGAGCGCATCTGGCAATTGAATCCGGACATTGTGAAGCTCGATCGCATCATGCTCTCACACGCGGCGCATCGGGCCGACATGGGAACGATTCTGCCGGGCCTCGTCGCGTTGCTGCATGAAGCGGGCAAGCTCGTGCTTGTCGAAGGCGTGGAAACGGAACACGAGGCGCAAATGGCGCTTGCCTGCAACGCCGACTTCGTTCAAGGGTTTTTCTTTGGACGCCCGAACCCGGGGGCGGCCGACGCAACGCACGCGGCGACCTGCATCGGCGAGCTAACCGAACGTTACCGCGATCAGACGGAAGCATACGAGCGCCGCACCGCGAGCCGCCTCGCTCCCTATCTGCGCGCATTCGAACGCGCGGCCGAGCGGCTCGCTGCGGGCGAGCCGCTCGAAGAAGTGTGCTGGAATTTTCTCGCGCTCGATCACGCCGCGCGCTGCTTTCTGCTCGACGCGAAAGGGCGGCAGGCGGGGCGCAACGTCGTGCTGCGGGCCGATCGCGCGGCGCATGAAACGCGCTTCCTGCCGCTTGCCGATGCGCAAGGGGCGAACTGGCTGCGTCGTCCGTACTTTCGCGATGCAATCAACTCGCCCGAGCGCGTGCATGTGACGCGTCCGTATCTGTCGATCAACGAAGCGTTGCCGTGCGTGACGTTGTCGGTGGCGACGCGCGTCGGGGCGCAGACTTGCGTGCTGTGCGGCGACATCGACTGGATCGACGAATAGAGCTTCTGCGATGATGTCGTTTTCAACGACACCCGGCTGCGCTCATGTCCGTTCTACTCGAAGTCATTGCCACTACTGTTGCCGACGCACGGCTCGCCGCGCAAGCGGGCGCCGACCGGCTCGAACTCGTGACCGCGATGGGCGAGGGCGGACTGACGCCTAGCATCGGCCTGATCGAAGCGGTGGTCGATGCGGTGAGCATTCCTGTCAACGTGATCGTGCGCCCTCACAGCCGTTCTTTCGTCTACGACGCCGACGACTTCGCGGTGATGCTGCGCGACGTGCAAGCGGTGAAGGCGGCGGGCGCGAACGGTGTGGTGATCGGCATGTTGAACGCGAACGGCGAGATCGACCGCGAACAACTTGCGCGTGCGATCGACGCCGCCGGTGATCTGGCGATCACTTTCCATCGTGCGTTCGACGAAGCTCGCGATCAGCAAAAAGCGCTAGACGTGCTGCTCGGTTTCGATGCGGTGACGAATGTGCTGACCTCGGGCGGCAAGCCCTCGGTGCTCGATGCCGAAGCGACCATTCGCGAACTGGCGCGCCAGGCGGCGGGGTCGCGCTGCACGGTGCTGGCAGGCGCGGGTTTGACTGTCGATGCAGTTGCGGGCTTCGTGAGCAGGACGCGAGTCGAAGCGGTGCACTTCGGGTCGGGCGTCCGCATCGGCGGTAAAGGGCTCGCCCCGGTCGATAGCGCAAAGGTCGCGCAGGTGAGGGCATTGCTGGATGCCCAAGGGAAAAGCTAGCGCGCGGGCTGAATCGCCAGGCAGAAAAAAAGCCGCTACGTGCATGCGCACGAGCGGCTTTGTTGTAGGCGTCGAAGGCCGGTGCCTCGTAGCGCTTACTTCGCCACTACCACGGGAATGCCGCGCAACTGCCCGGCGCCTTTCACTTCCTCCAGCGATTTTTTAACCGACGCTCCCGTCGCCGCTTCGATCTGCAGACGCGCGGCGAGATCCCGCTCGCCCCGCTTCACGCCCGTGAGATTCGCGAGCTTTACATGACCATAACCGCGCACACGGGCATGCAGATCGGCGAGCTTCGCGACGTCGTCGAGATTATCGGCGTTGAGCTTGGCGAGCGCTCGCTGCAACGTGGTTTCGTAATCGTCCGCGAGTTCGTGCTCCATTTTGCGCTCGAGCGTGCGGCCAAACGGGTCGAGCATCGTGCCGCGAAGGCCGCGCACCTTGGCGAGTACGCCGAGGACCGGCCACATCCATTGGCCGAAGGTTTTCTTCGTCGGATTCGCACCCGAATGCGCGCGCGTGAGTGCGGGCGGCGCGAGGTTGAACTTGATGCCGAAGTCCTTGCCGGCCACGCCTTCGAATTGCGCCTCAAGTGCTTCGCGGAACGCGGCATCGGTATGCAGGCGGGCAACTTCGTATTCGTCTTTCACCGCCAGCAGACGATAGAACGTCGTAGCAACCGCACGCGTCACGCGTTCGCTGTTTGCGTCGACCGCGCTTTCCGCGCGACGCGCAGCATCGACCAGCGCACGATAGCGCTTCACATAGCTTGCGCCGCCGTAAATCTGCAGACGGCCTTCGCGATGCGCAATCAGTTCGTCGAGCGTATCGACGCGCACCGTCTGCTTCGCGGCGTGCCGCGCCTGCCACAGCGATTCGAGCGCGGCCGGGTCTTCTGCAGCAAGCCGGCCGATGGAAAACGCCAGTTGATTCATCTGCACGGCCACGTTGTTCAGTTCGATTGCGCGCATCAACGCGCCGAACGACACCGGCACGAGACCAAGCTGCCACGCATAACCGAGCATCAGAATGTTAGCGCCGATGGTGTCGCCGAGAAAACGCGTGGCGAGCGCCTGTGCGTCGCAAGTCGACATGCGCTCGGCGCCGGCCGCATGGCGCATCTTGTCGATCAACGCGTCGGCATGCAGCGTGGCGTCCGGGTTCTGCACGAACGTCGCGTTCGGAATGGCATGCGTGTTGACGACGATGCGCGTGCGGCCATGACGCACCGTCTGCAATGCATCGGCGCTCGCGCCGACCACCATGTCGCAGGCGAGCAGCACGTCCGCTTGCTGCGTGTCGATGCGAACCTGGTTGAGCCACTCGTCGCGTGCGGCAAAGCGCACGAACGACAACACCGAGCCGCCCTTTTGCGCAAAGCCCATGAAGTCGAGCACCGACGCGCTCTTGCCTTCCAGATGCGCAGCCATGCTGATCAATGCGCCGACCGTCACGACGCCCGTGCCGCCGACGCCCGTCACCAGGATGTCGTACGGTGCGGCATCGAGCTGCGTCGCCGGCAGCCGCAACGCGTTGATGCGTTCAGCCAATGCTTGCGGATCGAACGCGGCGCCCGCGGTTTTTTTCAGTTTGCCGCCTTCGACGGTCACGAAGCTCGGGCAAAAACCGTTCACGCACGAGTAGTCTTTATTGCACGACGATTGATCGATGCGACGCTTGCGCCCCAATGCTGTTTCCACTGGTTCAACCGACAGGCAATTGGACTGCACGCCGCAATCGCCGCAGCCTTCGCAGACCTCTTCGTTGATGAAAAGGCGCTTGTCGGGATCGGGAAATTCGCCCTTTTTGCGGCGACGCCGTTTTTCTGCGGCGCACGTCTGGTCGTAGATCAGCACGGTCACGCCGTCGGTGTCGCGCAACTCGCGCTGCACGGTGTCCATTTCGCTACGGTGATGGAACGTCGTGCCCTTCGGGAAAAGATCGTGATGGCCGTCGTATTTCTCCGGCTCGTCGCTGACCACCACGAAGCGCGATACGCCTTCCGCTTCCACCTGACGCGCGATCTGCGGCACGGAGATGCTGCCGTCCACGGGCTGGCCGCCCGTCATCGCAACGGCGTCGTTGTAGAGAATCTTGTACGTGATGGTGGCTTTCGCCGCGACCGCCTGACGGATCGCGAGAATACCGGAGTGAAAGTACGTACCGTCGCCGAGATTCTGGAAGACGTGGCGCGTCTTCGTGAACATCGAATGCGACGCCCAGTCCACGCCTTCTCCGCCCATCTGAATGAGGCCGGTCGTGTCGCGCTCCATCCACGAAGCCATGAAGTGACAGCCAATGCCCGCGTGCGCAATCGAGCCTTCGGGTACTTTCGTCGACGTGTTGTGCGGACAGCCCGAGCAGAAATACGGCGTGCGCTTCACGCTGTCCGCGGCGTTGGAGAGAATCTCCGGCGCGACCAGATCGATCACACGTTCGCGGCGATCCAATGCGGGCTTGTGCTTCGCGAGCCAGTTGGCGAACACGGGCAAGATGCGCGAAGGCCGCAATTCGCCGAGCGACGAGAGCAGCATGCTGCCGTCTTGCGCCTGCTTGCCGATCACGGCCGGCCGCGCGCCTTGCATGCGGTTGTACAGATAGTCCTTGATCTGCTGCTCGATGACCGGGCCTTTCTCCTCGATCACGAGCACTTCGGAAAGCCCTTCGACGAACGTGTCGATGCGCGTCATTTCCAGCGGGAACGACAGCCCGACTTTGTAGATGCGCACACCGGCCGCGTCGAGATCGGCAACGGTCAGGTCGAGGCGGCGCAACGTTTCCATCAGATCCAGATGCGCCTTGCCGCATGTGACGATGCCCACGTTCGCATGCGGGCTCGGCGCGATCCATTTGTCGATGCTGTTGGTTTTGGCAAAGTGACGCACGGCGTCGAGCTTCGCGTGCATGCGCGATTCGATGGTGAGGCTCGGCAAATCGGGCCAGCGATTGTGCAGGCCGCCCGAGGGTGCTTCGAAATCCTCCGGCGCGCTCCAGTCTGTCCGCAGCGCATCCAGATCGACCGTCGAGCCGGATTCGACTGTTTCGGAGATCGCCTTGTAGCCGACCCACGCGCCCGAAAACCGCGACAGCGCCCAGCCGTACAGCCCGAATTCGAGCATGTCCGCAATGTTCGACGGATTCACGACCGGCATGTGCCACGCCATCATCGCAAAGTCGCTCTGATGCGGCATCGACGAAGACACGCAGCCGTGATCGTCGCCGGCTACGACCAGTACGCCGCCGTGCGGCGACGAGCCGTACGCGTTGCCGTGCTTCAGCGCGTCGCCCGCGCGGTCCACGCCGGGGCCCTTGCCGTACCACATGGCGAACACGCCTTCGACGGTGCGCTCCGGGTCCGCTTCCACGCGCTGCGTGCCGAGCACGGCGGTGCCGCCGAGTTCTTCATTGATGGCGGGCAGGAAGCGAATATCGCTCGCGCTGAGCAGTTTCTTCGCTTTCCACAATTGCTGATCGACCATGCCGAGCGGCGAACCCCGATAGCCGCTGATGAAGCCCGCGGTGTTCATGCCGCGCGCGCGGTCGAGCGAGCGTTGCATCAGCGCGAGGCGCACCAGCGCCTGAGTGCCGGTCAGGAAAATCCGGCCGCGCGTCGCGGTGAGGTTGTCGGACAGCTTGTAGTCGGAAAGAGCGGGCGTGCCGTCGATGGGCAGGCGAGCGGTCATAGGTGAGTCTCCAATCCCATACGTGATGGATGCTGTTTGTATCTTCGGCGCGCGTCCTCGGGCAGACGTGGGGGGCCGCAGCGAAAGAGACTCTATTTTTTAGCGCCAATCGGAGTGGATTTTTTCTACTTTGCTTGCACGTCGGCGAATGAGCGCGAGGAGCGCCCGGTTTTAAGCCTATTTTGAGATAGATATGCCACGCGAACCGAGGATTCGGGTATGCCCTGGTGCGTCGGACGGTGTGCTGCATGCATCCAGGCAGACACGCTGATGCATGTTTTGACGGGTGTCGAAACATATCGGGCGGCGGCACGCATTGCTGCATGACGCCGCCCGTGAGTTAATCGCTCGTGCCTTTGTTAGCGCATGGCGACGCCCAGACAGATGCGCGGCTTAGACCGGATTGTTGACGAACGCGTAGAAGTAGCCGTCCGGGCCGTAGAAGCCGTTGTACTTGCGCAGGTCCGGCGAGTCGAGCGAGATGCGCACGTAGCCCGGAGGCGGAACGAAGCTCGACGGTTGCGGTTGCGGTTGCGGTTGCGGCTGCGGCGTCGGCTCGACCGGCGGCACGTAGCCGCCGTTATTGCCGCCGCCCGCAACGCGAATGTCTGCCGAGACCGGTGCCGAAATCGTGCCGCCGACGTTCGACAGGGAGCCTGCCGTGCCGCTCAGCGTGGTGCTCGACGTGATCGAACCGTTGTCGTTGGTCAGTTTCCCGTCGACGTTGATGAGCGCCTCGCGCTGCGCCGAGATCGCGCCGCCGGTGTTGTCCAGCGAACCCGACTGGAAGCGCAAAGCGCCCGCCGACTTCATGCGGCCGTTGCCGTTCAGCACCTGTTGTGCGCTGACGTCGAGCATCTGTCCGGCGTTGAAACTGGCGCCCCGATTGTCCAGCGTGCCTGCGCCGACATGCAGCGTGTTCTGCGCGCTCACCGTGCCGTTCGCGTTCGAGAACGTGTCCATGGCATTAACGCGCGTGTCGCCGCCGGAATTCAGCGTGCCCGAGTTATCCACGCGAGTCGCGTTGATATTGAGCAACTGGCCGGCGCTGACAGTCGTGCCCTGGTTGGCGATGGTGCCGCCTTGCAGCGTCACCGTGCCGCCGCTTACGCTGCCGCCTGAGAGCGTTACCTGGTTGCCCGCGAGCATTCCTTCCATCGACGCCTCGACGATGCCCTTATTGGTCAGCGACTGGTCCGCGTTCATGCTCACGCCGCTGCCCGCAATCTTGCCGCTGTTCGACAACGTGCCACGCGTGGTCAGGCTGACGCGCTCGGCGCTGAGCGTGCCCTGATTGTCGAGCGTCTGCATGGCGTTGCCGTTGATGGATTGCGTTGCCGTAACCGAGCCGGCGTTCGTCGCGTTCACGCCGCCGAACTGCACCGTCTGGCCGGTCAGCTTGCCGTTCGCCTGGTTCGTGAACGTGTCTGACGCGTTGACGCTGACCGCGCCGGTGGAAGTCAGCGTGCCGGTGTTGTCAAAGCGGGTCGCGCTCACGTTGAGAGACTTCGCGGCGCTCACCGTGACGCCCTGATTCATGACCGCGCCGCCTTGCAGCGTCACCGTGTCGCCTTTCACACTGCCGCCCGAAAGCGTCAGGCGGTCGCCGGCGAGCGTTGCGTCTTGCGTGGCTTCTACGGTGCCGGTGTTGACGAGCGACTGATCGCCGCCCAGGCGCACGCCTGCTCCCGAGATCTTGCCGATGTTAGAAAGCGTGCCGCGCGCGTTCACCGACATGCTGTCGGCCGTCAACGTGCCGCTGTTGGTCAGCGCCTGCATCGCCGAAGCATTAAGCGTGCGCGCAGCTGCGATCGAGCCGTTATTCGTCAGATTCGCGCCGTTCACGTTGACGTCGGTTGCCGCCTTGATACTGGCGGGCGCGCCGATCGTCACGTCGCCATTGGCCCCCACGCTCACGCTGCCGGTCAGCGAGTTCAGCGCGCCGTTGTCGCGCACGCCGACACCCGCTTCGGTGCCGATCAGACGCACGGCGCCGTCGCCATACATGCTGCCGAGCGATTGCACGTCGATTGCCACTTGCGGCGCGGCGCCCGTGCCCGCCTGCGCGGCTGCCGATTTGGACGCGTAGTCGACGCGATTCGCGCCTGCAATTGCGTCGATCGTCTTGCCTTGCACCTTGCCGTTGATGGTCATCGCGCGTGCAATCAGATCGACCGCGCTTGCCGACCCGCTCAGGCCATTGCCGTCGACGGCAATGGTGCCCTGCTTGATGTCGAGCGTGCCCAGCGAGCCGTCGTCTTTCAGCGTCGGCGTGCCGGTTGCAAGCGTGACCCGCGGCGCGTTGAGGAAGCCGCAGCCCGAGCAGGTGATGCCGGCAGGGTTCGCGATCACGAGGTTGGCGCCCTTGCCGGCGACTTCGGTCGTGCCGAGCAGTTGCGTCGGCGAGCCGGATGTGACCTGCATCAGGACGACGCTCGCGCCTTTCTGACCGAGCGCGGCGTTGGCCTGTACCGCGCCGCCGATCTGCGTCTGCGCGGCTTGCGTAGCGTTATTGATGATCACGCCGCCGGTTCCGACGTTGTACTGCGCGAAGCGGTTGTTCGACACGCCGGCCGCATTGGGCGCGACGATGTTGACGACCTGCGTGCCGTTGCCGGACGTGCCGAAAGTCGGGCGCGACGCGGCGCTCGAGTCGACGGTTATGGCGAGATTGGCTTGCGCGCTCGCGACGAGCGGTTGCATGCCGAATGTGCACAACGCCGCGAACGCGCTGGCGCGTGCGGCAAACCACAAGTTCCGGTTGTTGCCGTCCACCAGACGAGGGTCAATTTTCTGCATTGTTGTTTCCTCTACATTAACAAAAGTACAACTAACAAATAGGAAGCCTCGTTCAGATCAGTGCGCTGATTTGTACGAGTACGGTGGGCGATCCGCTCGGAAAAGCCTTCGGCTTGTAGAGTGGCCAGCCGACGGAGACGTCGTAGTTGACGCCCGCCGACAGGCGATTCTTCGGCGCAAGGTTGCCTCTCGCGCCCACCGCCATTCCTACCAGGGTGTCACCCGCCAGGTACCGCGTCGTCGGCCCTTGTACGCGTCCGGCGTCGAGCCCCGCGTATAAGGCTTGCACGCCGTAGGACGTCGGCGCGTACCAGTCGAGTTCGTTCGATACGGTCCAGCCGTTTTCGGCCGCGAGCGTTGCCTGCTGGTCGAAGCCCCGTACGGCATAGCGAGTACCGATCGTAAAGTAGTCAGGGGCGGTAACCCGGGTGCGCGCGTTCTGCCTGGTCCAGCCAAACTGGTACGAGAACGGTTGATTGCCGACCCGAAACGGCGCAAGCACGTTGAGCGACGCGGTGACGATCTGCTCGCGGCCGTTGAACGCGCTGTCGCCGAGTACGTAACCCGGCTGACGCGAGATGCCCGGCAGCGTGTCGCGCCAGCCGACCGACGCGTCTATCTGCGCGCGTCCGATGTAATGACGATGCGACGCGCCGACTTCGTAGCCGTATACGTCGCGGTCCTGCACGTCGATCCACGTGTTGTTCACATAGTGATGATTGAACGCGCGGTAGAAGCGCGCCCGCAATTCCGTGCGGGACTTCGCGCCGCGCTGCACGACGCCTGACAGTTTGATGCCCGCGCCTTTCTGCTCCCCCGTGAATTGCGCGGCGCCGGAGGCGAACGCCTGTGTTTGCAGATAACTCGCGCGATAAGCGTCAATCGTGAGCATCGCGTAGCCGAAAGGCACGCTGTACGACGCGGCGGCCTGGTTTTCTCCCTTGCCGGGTGCGCCACGGTTGGCGTTAGTGAGACCCGATACCTGCAACTGGTCGTATTGATAGAAGGGCGAGTCGACAGTCAGCGCGCCGAACAGCTCGTTCTTGCCGGTGGCAGTCTGGCCCGCATTGTCGTAGCCAGCCGCGATGCGCCAGCGTCGCCCGGTGCCGGCGTGCAGTACGAGGTCGGATTCGCCGGCGCCAATGCCCGGCGCGATGTCGAATCGCGCGTCCGCCTGCGACGGCAGACGCCGGATGTTTTCCAGCGCCTGGTCGATCGCGCGCTGGTTCAGGAGCGCACCCTCGCCGGACGGCAACGCACGCGCGATGTCGCCGATCGCTTCGCCCTCGCTGCGTATCGCGCCGACGCGGCCCGGCACGACGTCGAGCTGAAGCGTGCCGGAGGCGAGCGATTGCTCGGGCACGGCGACACGCGTGGTCACATAACCATAGCCGATCAGTTTATTGGCGACGCTGTCCTGCACGATCTTCAGACCGTCCGCGCCGACACACTGACCCTTGACCGGCTCGACGAGACGGTCGAGCGAATCGAGCGGATTGTTCGTAATCCGGATTTTTTCGATTTCGAAGCAAGGCGACTGCACCGGCAGATGCGCGAGATCGACGCTCGTCGCGCGCGGCGCGTCCTCGTTCAGCGCGTTGCCGAGCGAGCCATTCGTCGCATTGGCTTCAAGCCGTTGCTGTTGTGCGCGCTGCGTGTCGTTGCCCGGCAGGACGTTCATCAGCGATGCGTTGCTTTGGGCGAACGACGGCAGCCCGTAGAGAGCGAGTGAAGCGGCGGCGAAAGTGGCTTTACGGCGATGCTGCATGGCGGCGTTCTTGGGCAACGAAGCCGCGCAGCATAGACAGTATGAATCTGAAAATCTAGCGAAAGGATTCCGAAATGCTTATCTCTTTTTCGGTTTTTATATTTTTAACAGATACGCTGTTTTTATGAACGAACACCCGTCGCAACAGGCGCTTCATCCAGCGGCACGATCTCGTCAAAATGCGAATAGTCGATATGGCTTACGCCGTCCCGTTCGCTCATGATGTCGACAAAGCGGTGCTGCCAGTAGATCTGATCGCATGTCCACATGTGGCGTGCCTGCATGGTCTGCGACGTCGATTCGTCGACGCCTTCAAGCGTGAGCAGCAGCGACGTGTCGCTTGCTTTTAGCGTCTCGGCGGTCTCGCCGAAAAGCGGACTTGTTTCGTCGATCACATGCATGATGCTCCAGCCGAGCTTGAAGACCGGATGCTGATCGCGCACGAGTGTGAGGTCGTAAAGCTTGCGCAGCGTATAACCTTCTGGAGTCGTTTCGCGACGCATAATGCGCAGCCGTGCATGTGCTTCGGCGATCACGTTCTGACGCCCGTTGGCTGAGCGGACCATCAAGGTCATGTGACCGTCGAGCGGCCGGATGATTGCGTAGCGGGCGAACATGATCTTCGCGTGCGGACGCGAGAAGCGCGCGAAAATCAGACCCGTTGCCAACGCAATGCTCGACATACCCACGAAGATTTCAAGCGTCGCGATCCAGTGCGCGTACACCGTTTGCGGATGCATGTCGCCATAACCGACCGTGGCCAGCGTTTCGACGCTGAAGAAAAACGCGCCGCCGAAGCCCGGCGGGTACTGGTTTGCAATAGACGCGTTGCCGAGCATATAGAGCGCGGCGAATGTGGTGTTCAGCAACAGGAAGATCACCGCGAGGCTGACGAAAAACATCGGCCAGCGCACCACCAGCGCGCGGTGATAAAGGTCCTGCCAGAATCGCGTCGGCATGCCGTGCGCGATCACCACGCGGTCGTCCAGGCGCAGTTCGCGGCTGCCGCGCGAAGGGCTATTTTCTGCGCTGACTTTCTCGCGTCCGATGCGGGCAAAACGGTCCGACGGTTCAGTAGCCATCGCGTACTCGTGGAGATGAAAACGGCGCAAGCGTAGCACGCGGCCTCGCTCGCGGAGCGCGATCTTCAGCGCGTCGAACTGGAGCGAAAGAAGGCGTGCGTTTTCTACGCCGTGGCGGTGCGGCGGGACGCTTCCGCAGCATTTGGAATCGCGTGAATGCCGCGTTCAAATGCTGTGTGCGATGCGTGCTAGCGGCGGCGCAAGCGCTAACGCCGGCACGGACGACCTGCGCTCTGCTTTAAGGAAATGCTCGCGGCTTCGGAATGCCTGCGCCGTGCTCGATGTCGTCGACGGCTTGCTGGTGTGCCGCAGCGATGGCTTGCGCTTCGTCGGCGTAACCGTTGTCGCCGCCGATGGTCGTCCACGGTTTGACCGCTTTCTCCCGATGCCTGATTTCGTATTCCGAGTCCCAGCGCGCGCCGCTGAGTTCGATTGGGCGGACGTGAATCGAGTACACGCCGTAGAGGAAGAGCTGCTCAACCATGATCGCCTCCGACCATTGCGTTCAGGTGGCGCGCCGCAAGATGCGCCGCGCCGGTCTGCCTAGAGTTCGATTTCCCCGAGTATGCGATGAGCGAGCGCCTTCGCTTCTTCCAGCGCCTCGCCCGGTGTGGACGAGGTAGCTTCGACTTCATAGACCGTGGTTTCCTGGTCCTGGCTCGCCTCGCCTTCGTCGCGCGCGAGTGTGACTACGCCCTGCCAGGTGTCCGCGCCGACCTCTCTCACCGTTGCAGTGGCCGTGTAGATGCCTTTGGTGTAGGTGATGTCCTCCATGGCGTCGCTCCTTGTTCCAAAGGTTCCGGTGATTTCATCCTAGCACGGCAATGGCGCTTCGGCTGAAGCCCCGTGGCGCGGCGCCTCGCGACGACGCGCGCCTGTCCAACCGGAAAGATAACGCCCGCGCGTTACAGCAGCGCGACGACTTCATCGAGCGACGGCGCATGCGCGCCCGCGTGCCGGCAAGCTGCCGCGCCGGCCGCCAATGCGAACGCCAGATGCTCCGGCCACGCGCGCTGCGAAGCGGTCATCAGACTGAACAGCAAGCCGCCGATGGACGCATCGCCGGCGCCGACCGTATCCACCACCTCGACGCGCGGCGGTCGCGCCTCGAAAGTCGCCGCGCCGTCGATCAGCACAGCCGTTTCCGGTCCACGGGTGACGAGTACGGTGGCGGCCGGATTCATCGCGCGCAACTGGGCAAGCGCATGCGCTTCGTCGTCGGTCTTGAAGAGCAGGCGCAGGTCTTCGTCCGATACCTTGATGAGGTCGGCGAGCGCAGCCATTTTGCGTAGCGTGGGCTCGTACCCGTGCTCCATCAGATTCCGGTAGTTCGGGTCGAAACTGATCTTCACGCCGCGCGAGCGCAGTTCGGCGGCCAACGCGGCGAGCGTGTCGCCGAGCGGTTGCCGCACGAGACTGATGCAGCCGAAGTGCGCCCACTTCACCTGCTGCATCCAGCCTGCCGGCAGATGCGCGGGATCGAAGGCGAGATCGGCGCCGTTCTCGCCCATGAAAAAGTAAGCAGGCGGATGCGTGCGATGAACGATCGCGAGCAAAGGCGGCCGCTCCACGCGCTGCATGAAGCGCATGTCGAGCCCCGCCGCGACGCTTGCGTCCCACAGTTCGTCGGAGAAGTTGTCCACGCCGAGCGAGCCCGCGCAGGCGGTCGGCAAGCCGAGCCGAGCGACGCAACGCGCCACGTTCCAGCCCGCGCCGCCCGGACGCGAAAGCCATTGCGAGGCGCCCGTGCGCACGAGATCGGTGAGGATATCGCCCGCCGAAACGAAGACGGGCAGTTCGTTGGACACGTGGCTCATTTTGCGTGCTCCGTGGAGACGGCCGCGGCGGTTGAGCCGTCGGCCAGCGCATGCGTCAGCACCTCGTAGCATGCGCCCATGGTGTGATAGTCGGTCTTGCCGGCCGGACTCTTTTCGTCGCTGTACTTGCGGTTGTCGCAGGTGAGGATGCGATACCACGCGCCGTATTTATGATCGACGAAGTGCGCCCAGCTATAGCGCCAGATCTCGTCGTACCAGTCCCAGAAGCGCTCGTTGCCGGTGCGCTTGCCAAGCAGCGCGGCGGTCGCGAAAGTCTCCGCCTGCACCCAGAAGTACTTGTCGTGGTCGCACACAGTGCCGTCGGGGCCGAAGCCGTAATACAGGCCGCCATGGTCTTCGTCCCATGCGTGCGTCATCGCGGCGTCGAACAGTTCGATTGCGCGTGGCAAGAGCCAGGGCAGCGGACGATAGCGCTCCAGAATCAGCAGCAGCTTCGCCCATTCCGTTTGATGCCCGGGCTGGAAACCCCACGGACGGAAAATGTTCGAGCTGTCTTCCTCGTTGTAGTGCCAGTCGACCGACCAGTCCGCGTGAAAGTGCTCCCACACGAGCCCTTGCGACAGCTTTGCCTGACGCAGCGTGATGTTCGACGCCACGCGCTCGGCGCGGTCCAGATACACGAGGTGACCGGTCGCTTCGTGCGCGGCGAGCAAGGCCTCGGTGGTGTGCATGTTCGCGTTTTGCCCGCGATACGAACTCACACGCCATTCGGGCGATGCCTCGTCGGCGTAGAGACCGGCGGCGGCGTCCCAGAAGCGATGCTCCATCAATTCGAACGTCGCGCCGATCATCGGCTTGGCTTCCTCGATGCCGGCCATCGCCGCATGCGAGTACGCGAGCAGCACGAACGCGAGGCCATAGCAGTGGCGCGTGGCGTCGAGCGTGCGCTTCCTGCCGTCGCTCCATTCGATTTCCCAGTCGTAAC
>Ga0209796_10000375_pt1 | contig 32474 bp, 32 predicted proteins | sample AgamicOrSfrz_FD_187167 | JGI IMG/M metagenome (GOLD analysis project Ga0209796, IMG submission 187167) | Agave microbial communities from Guanajuato, Mexico - Or.Sf.rz (SPAdes) (version 2) | ecosystem: Host-associated > Plants > Phyllosphere > Phylloplane/Leaf | place: Guanajuato, Mexico...
GCCGACCGCGACCTCGCTCAACCTCGAGCGTGGCCCGGAGGTGGACCGGACAGCGGTGCTCGAGCAACTGCTGGGCCAGCTGGCCGCGGCGTACACGCTGCTGTGCGAGGACCCGAGCCGCCTCACCGAGGAGTACGTCGCCGCCAGCGCCACCATCGGGCAGCCGGTGCGGGCCGAGATGCCCGGAGGGCGCGAGCTGACCGGCATCGCGACCGGCATCGACGACGACGGACGGCTCCTGATCGAGACCGCCTCCGGCCCCGAGGTGGTCGGCGCGGGCGACATCGTCCACCTGCGGACCCAGCCGTGAGGCGTTCGATCCCGGGTGTCGCGCCGCGGGTGGGATGATCGGGCGGTGGCCATCTCCCCGAAGCTGCTGAACGACGGCGAGACCGTCGTGGTCAGTACGCGCACCCATCCCAAGGCGCTGCTCCTCCCGGTGCTCGCGCTGGTCGTGCTGCTCGCCGTCGGCGTGGCGGCGCAGACGCTCATCGACGCCCAGGTCATCGACTGGATCGTGTGGGGGGTCGTGGCGATCGGCGTGATCTGGTGGTTCGTGCGGCCGGTGCTGGTGTGGCTGGCAGCGACGTACACGGTGACGGATCGGCGGCTGATCACCCGTCGTGGTGTCCTGACCCGTCGCGGCCACGACATCCCGCTGAGCCGGATCAGCGACGTGGAGTACGAGATGGACCTCATCGACCGGATGCTCGGGTGCGGCACCCTGCGGATCAGCGACGCCAGCACCGACGGCGAGGTCACCCTGCCCGACATCCCGCACGTCGAGTCCGTGCAGCGGCGGATCAACGACCTGCTGCATGAGCGCGACAGCGGCGCCGGCCGAGGCGTCGACTGACGTGTCGCTGTTCGATCCGGAGGGCGGCTCCTACAACGCCTTGGAAGTCGCCGAGCGTGCCGGCGTCTCGGTGGAGCAGACCAAGCGGCTGTGGCGTGCGCTCGGCTTCCCCGAGGTGGCCGACGAGGCGATGTTCGGGGAGGCCGACGTCGAGGCGCTGCGGCGGCTCAGCGAGGTCATCGGCTCAGGCGTGCTCGACTTCGACCTCGCGGTCAACCTCACCCGCGGCCTGGGCCAGACGATGGCCCGGCTCTCGGAGTGGGAGATCGCGGCCCTCCTGCACCATGCCGAGCTGGCGCACGCCGAGGACGCCCCCGGTGACAACGCCGGCACCCTCGAAGCGGCCACCGCCACGCTCGTCGAGCTCAACGCGACCTTCGAGCAGCTGCTGCTCTACGTGTGGCGGCGCCACATGGGCGCGGCGGTGGGGCGCCTCGAGGCGGCCAGGTCCGGTGACCTCGGCACGACGCAGCTCTCGGTCGGCTTCGCCGACATCGTGCAGTTCACCGCGCTGTCCAACACGCTCACCGAGGAGAAGATCGGCGACCTCGTCGAGCTGTTCGAGTCCCGGTGTGCCGACGTGGTCGCGGTCCACCGCGGCCGGGTGATCAAGTCGCTGGGTGACTCGGTGCTGTTCGTCAACGACGATCCGATCGCCGCCTACGACACCGCCGAGGGGATCATCAACGTCATCGGCCGTGACTCCCGGATGCCCGACGTCCGGGTCGGGCTCGCGTCGGGATCCGTCGTCACCCGCCTCGGGGACGTCTACGGCCCGCCGGTGAACATGGCCGCGCGGCTGACCGGTGTGGCGCGCAAGAACCGGATCATCATCGACGACGCGACCGCCCGGCTGCTGCCGGCGGACCAGTTCGAGACGCGGCGCCTTCCGGCGCGGCCCGTGCGTGGCTTCGGGATCGTGGAGCCCGTCGCCGTACGTCGGCACTGATCGCGGCGAGCATTCCGCAGAGAACCTGACCGCAACCACAAAGTGCTGGCACAAAGATGCCATTGTCCGGTCTGCGCCATTCGCTTGGGTAAAAGCCTTTACGTTCCTTAGGGTCCGGCTGTGATCCAAGTTCAGGACGTTCGCGTCGACCCCGTCACCCGCCGCGTGTGGCGCGGTGACGAGGAGGTGTCGTTCTCTCGCAAGGAGTTCGACCTGGTCTACGCCCTCATCTCCCGCGCCGGCGACATCGTCACCCGCGAGGAGCTCATGCGCGACGTCTGGCACGCGAGCTTCTGGACCTCCTCGAAGACCATCGACGTCCACCTGGGGTGGGTGCGGCGCAAGCTCGGCGACGACAGCCGCCGCCCGCACCTCATCACCACCATCCGTGGCAAGGGCCTGCGCTTCGAGAAGGGCTGACCCCCAGCGAGGAAGATGTGTCCTCGACGCGTTTAGAACGCGTCGTAACGCGTCATAGTGACCTCGGCGGCCCGTCCTCGTTGATGGAGGGTCCGAACTCGGAGGTCTGTTGATGTTCTCGGTGTGGCGCCGCGTGGCGCTCAGTCTTTGTTTTGCTGTCGCGGTTGCGTGCTGCCTGCTCACGCCGCCAGCACAGGCGCGGACAACAGCGTCGGACGGGACGTTCGTGACCTGCCGCGAGCACCCGGCCGAGGAATACATCATGGTGGCGGGTGCGCCCATCTACGTCGCAGCGCCCGGTGCGGTCGGAACCGTGCCTACGGGCCAGCCGGTCTCGATCGACTGCAGCGCCGACGGTCAGACGCCGGCCGACACCGACACTCCTTGGTATCCCAGCACTGATGGCACCTTCGCGCAGGGCTGGGCCAACGGCACTGCGCTGCCGGCCGTCTACGAGATCGTGGGCGGGGCGCCCCTGTGGGTCCGGTCCTGGGCGAACGTCGGCAACCCGTCGAGCCCGACCGTGGAGAAGTTCGACAACGCCTCGCTGCCGCCGCTCGCGGGTCCAGAGTTGGTCGGCGACGGCTCGACCGTCTTCTATGGCCGCTTCTCGGCGCTGGTGCGCAACGCCTACTTCCGCAGCCTCTCCGGCACCTACTACCGGACGGACAGCGCCGGCCACCCAAGCATCCTCCCCGGTCCGATCGCCGGTCGAGCCGCTCCGCCGATCGTGGATCAGAACGTCATCGCTGGGTGCGAGCGGATGAACTGCGACCCGTGGGGGCCGGTGTCGGTCGAGCCGGCGGGCAACGGCCTGCTGCACCTGTACGGGTACGCCCTCGACGGGATGACCGCGCAGCAGCTCACCGTCCGGGTGGACCTGCCGACCGGCTCGGTGACCATCCCCGCGAACCAGCCCGACCCCGAGGTCGGTGCGCTCTACGGCCGCAGCGGCGACTACGGCTTCGACCGGGTCATCAGCGCCCCGGCCGGGCACTACCAGGTCTGTACGACGTTCCTCGGCTTCGCACCGGGTGCGACGTACACGCCGATCGGCTGCGCCACCGTCGACGTGCCCGGTGCGAAGCCCGCGCGCGTGCACCGGCCGAAGGTCAAGGCCATCGGCGGCCACCGAGTGCGGGTGACCTGGAAGGCGCCGAACGACGGCGGCAGCCCGATCTCGGAGTACCTCCTGCGGACCAGCAATGGGGTGAAGAAGCAGATCAGCGGCACCCGACACTCCATCGTGCTCAAGCACCTGCCGGGCGGTCGGCGCGTCACGGTGAAGGTCCGCGCCATCAACGGCGTCGGGATGGGCGGCTTCAGCAAGCCGTCCCACCTGGTCGTGGTGCGCTGAGGCCGGGTAGAACGGTGTCGTGATGGTTCTCGGGAGGTTCAAGATGTCTGCGATCGCGAAGCGTGCCCTCATCGCGGTGGCGATGGTGGCCGGCGTGGCCACGGTCCCCGCGGCACCGGCACACGCCGCGACCTCCGATGGCAGCTACATCACCTGCACCCAGGACACCAGCGCGAAGCCGGTCTACATCGTCATGGGTGGCGCGCCGATCTGGGTCCACTCCTGGGCCGCGATGGGGACCTGGACCAGCGCCAACCCGCATCCGAGCGCCGTGAGCACCAACTGCTCGAGCCTGCGCCGCGTGCCCCGTGACGGGGTGTTCTTCCGAGGATGGGCGAAGGGTGCCGCCACGGGGCCGACGTACGAGATCGTCGGCGGCGCGCCGATCGTGGTCACCGCGTGGGCGGACCTCGGCTACACCAACACCAGCCACCCGACGGTGGAGAAGGTGGATGCCGCCTCCATCCCGGCCGTCGCAGCGGCGTCGCAGACCAAGGACGGCACCCAGGCGCTGCAGGGGTACCTCAACAGCGCTCCGGCGGTCGGCACCAAGTTCGCCGGCTACAGCACGACGAAGAAGGCGCCGGCGACGTTCTACGTCCTGGACTCGGCCCGTCATCCCGTCCCGCAGGTCAGCGCCTCGGCGGGTGAGGTCGTCGCCGACCAGGCCAGCATCAACCTCTGCACGCGGATGGACTGCGACCCCAGCGGCCAGCTCGTCGACGTCTACAGCACCCAGTACGGCGTCCTCCACGTCGACGGCATCGCGATGGACTACCCGTCCCCGGACCCGGTGAGCGTCCGGTTCGACGTCGGCGGCCAGAGCTTCGTCGTACCGGCGAACCAGCCGACCGATGCCGACCTGCCCTCGATCGCCGGCAACCACGGGTTCAGTGCCGACCTGCCCGTGCCGTGGAGCCCGTCGCTGGTGCTGTGCGGCACCGTGCTGGGGCGCGCTCCCGGCGCGACCACGTCCGACATCGGCTGCAGCTCGGTCTCGGTGCTGGGTGCGGCACCGGGCCGCGTCCACCGGCCGAAGGTCAGGGCGAAGGGACACCACCGGGTGAAGGTCACGTGGCCGGCCGGGACGACGAACGGCAGTCCGATCTCGGCGTATCTCGTCAAGCTGAGTACCGGGAAGACCAAGCAGATCAGCGGCCTGCGCCGGCACATCGTGCTCAAGCACCTGCCGGGGGGTCGCCGCATCAGCGTCAAGGTGCGCGCGATCAACGGCGTCGGCTACGGCCGTTGGAGCAGGTGGTCGAAGTCCGTCACCGTCCGGTGACGTCGCGGGTGAGCGGCCGGATGTGCGATCCCCGATAGGCTCCGCCCGTGCCGGAACCTGCTCCCACCCTCGCCATCATCGGCGGCGGCCAGCTCGCCCGGATGATGGCTCAGCCCGCGATCGCCCTGGGACTGCCCCTGCGCCTGCTCGCCGAGGGCGAGGGCGTCTCAGCTGCGCAGGTGATCCCCGACCAGATCGTGGGTGACTACAAGGATCTCGCCACGCTGCGCGAGGTCACGAGAGGCTGCGCCGCGGTCACCTTCGATCACGAGCATGTGCCCACCGAGCACCTGCATGCGCTCGAGGACGACGGCATCGCCGTCCGCCCCGGCCCCGAGGCGTTGGTCTACGCCCAGGACAAGGGCCTGATGCGACGGCGGCTCGCCGAGTTGGGGGCGCCCTGCCCGCGTCACGCGATCGTCGGCTCGGTGGCGGACGTCGAGGCGTTCGGCTTCCCGTGCGTGCTCAAGACGACCCGCGGCGGGTACGACGGCAAGGGGGTGTGGGTCGCCCGCTCGGCAGCGGACGTCGCGGAGGCGTTCGATGCCGCCGGCCGCGCCGGCGTGCAGGTCCTCGCCGAGGAGCTGGTCGATTTCCGCCGCGAGCTGTCGGCGCTGGTCGCCCGCTCGCCCAGCGGCCAGGCAGCGGCGTACCCCGTCGTGCAGACGACCCAGCTCGACGGCATCTGTCACGAGGTCGTCGCCCCGGCGCCCGACCTCTCCGAGGCGCTCGCGGGACAGGCGCAGCAGCTGGCGCTGCGGATCGCCGGTGAGCTCGGCGTGACAGGCATCCTGGCCGTCGAGCTGTTCGAGACCACCGACGGCCGCATCCTGGTCAACGAGCTGGCGATGCGGCCGCACAACACCGGTCACTGGACCCAGGACGGCGCCGTCACCTCCCAGTTCGAGAACCACCTGCGTGCGGTCATGGACCTCCCGCTCGGCTCGCCCGCGCCGCGTGCGCGCTGGTCGGTGATGGTCAACATCCTCGGCGGTCCCGACGACCAGGTCGGCCGGCTCTATGACGGCTACCCGCACGCCCTGGCGCGGGACCCGCGCCTGCGGGTGCACCTCTACGGCAAGGACCTCCGCCCCGGCCGCAAGGTCGGCCACGTCAACGTGTACGGCGAGGACCTCGACGACTGCCTCGAGCGCGCACGGCACGCCGCGGCGTGGTTCCGTGGCGACCTCGGAAATGAGAGTGAGTGACATGAGCGTCTCGATAGACTCCGTCCCCGGCTCCACGACCGCCCCGCGCGTCGGGATCGTGATGGGGTCCGACTCGGACTGGCCGACGATGAAGGCGGCCGGGGAGGCACTGGCGGAGTTCGGCATCGCCTACGAGGCCGACGTCGTCTCCGCGCACCGCATGCCCGAGGAGATGATCGCCTACGGCAAGACCGCCCATGAGCGTGGCCTCCAGGTGATCATCGCGGGCGCCGGAGGAGCAGCCCACCTGCCCGGGATGCTCGCCGCCGTGACTCCGCTGCCGGTCATCGGCGTGCCGGTCGCGCTGAAGTACCTCGACGGCATGGACTCGCTGCTCTCCATCGTGCAGATGCCCGCCGGCGTGCCGGTCGCCACCGTGGCGGTCGGCAACGCTCGCAACGCCGGCCTGCTCGCCGTACGGATCCTGGCGGCGGGCGACGCGGCACTGCAGGAGCGGATGATCGCGTTCCAGGCCGAGCTCAAGCGCATCGCCCAGGAGAAGGGCAACGCCGTCCGCGAGCGGGCGTGAGCGCCGCGGCGCCGGATACCGGCTCGGCATGACCACCTCACCGCTGGAGCCCGGATCGGAGCCGTTCCCCGACCCGGACGCACCCCCGCTCACCGACCCCGTCGACCCGGATCTCGATCCCGACGTGATGCCTGACCCCGCCGAGCCGGAGACGGGGCCGTAGACCGCACCCCAGCCGATGTCCGGATCCGCTTGAGGTTTCCTCGCCGGATCCGCTCAGAGGTCCGGCGCAGTGGCCGATGGCGAACCTATGGGGGAGTCCTTCACGCCGCATCGTCCACTCCGCCGCCGCCTCGCGGCGCTGACCGGCGCCAGCCTGCTGGCAGCGGGGCTGAGCCTCGCCGTGCCGCCGCCCGCTCGTGCCGCTGCCGGATCCATCGGCTACACGTGTGATCAGACGCTGGTAGGGGTGCTCGGCGTCGAGCTCCCGGGGGCCGCGGACCTGCCTTTGACGCTGGACACCTTCCAGCAGGTGACGGTGCCGCTGGGAGGCACGGTGCCGCAGCTGTCCAGCGCACTCGGGCTGTCAAGCATCCTCGACTCACTGGGCGCCACCGTCGGCAACGTCCTCGGGACCGTCAGCGGTCTCACCTTCACCGTCGGCGACAACCTGACCAGCCTCACCGGCCAAGTCGACACCACCACGGGGGCCGTCACGCTTCCCTCCTTCCCGCTTCCCAGCCTGCCCGTCGACACCCTGGTGCCGGTCTCGGCGCCGGACACCTTCACGATCAGCACGCTCGGTGGCCTGCTCGGGACGCTCACCTGCACGATCGACGCCGCCAACGACGATGTGCTGGGCACGATCCTGGTCGGGCCGGCGAGCAGTGACGGCTCCGGCGACCCGGCGCCCACGCCCACTCCGACCGGCGGGACCACCTCTGGCACGTCGAGTGGGACATCGGGCGGCACGGCCGGCGGCGGGACGTCCGCTGCGACGTATCGGCTCTCGGCGACGCTGGTCCACCGCACCGTCGGTGCCGGCCAGCGCGCCCGGGTGCGAGTGCGGGTCGTGGCCAGCGACGGCTCGAAGCCCGCGGGGGTGGTGAAGGTGCGGCGCGGCCACACCACTCTCGGCAAGCGTGCCCTCGTCGCCGGTGCCGCCACCGTGCCGTTGAAGGTGCTGGGGCCCGGCCGATACCGGCTCACCGTGAGCGTCGACGGCCTCAAGCACAGGCTGACCCTGCGGGTCGTGCGCTAACCGGCCCGCTGCGACCACTCGATCGCCGGACACGTGTCCATCACCATCCGCAGGCCGGCCGCGCTGGCCCGCTCGAAGGCGCCCTCGTCGACCACCCCGAGCTGGAACCAGACGCCCTTCGCGCCGACGGCGATCGCCTCGTCGACGAAGGGACCGGCCGCCTCCGAGCGCCGGAAGACATCGACCACGTCGACCGGGAACGGCACGTCCGCGAGCGTCGGATAGGCCCTCTCGCCGAGCACGAGCAGCTCACCGTCGGCGGCGGCCGGATGGATCGGCACGATCCGCTTGCCACGCCTTTGGAGCAGTGCCGCGATCGAGTACGCCGTGCGGCGCGGGTCGCCCGAGAGCCCCACGACGGCCCAGGTCCGGGTCTCGTCGAGGAGGTAGTCCACGGTGCGCTGATCGGCCCAACGGCTCATGGGGCCACCGTATCCGCGCGATCCTGCGAATCCACCCGGAAATGTCGAGTATGGTGCGAGCGCGCCCGGGAGGGGCGCAGCGTGTCTGGGAGGGCGCGCTCTAAGGAGGGAAACATTTTCATGAAGTTCATTGCGAAGGTGGCTGCCGTCGGTGCGACCGCCGCCATCACCGCCACGGGTCTCGTCAGCGCCACCGGCACCTCGGCCTCGGCCACCACGCCGACCTACAGCTGCACGGTGACCGACGGGACCAACTCGTCGGCCCCGTTCGACGTGCCGCTGAACCTGAACATTCCGACGGTCACCCAGGGATCGACGATCCCTGCCGGTACTCCGCTCGGTGGCTCGGCCGACATCGCGAACATGCTCGGACTGGTCGGCACCGACCCCGTCATTACGGTGCTGGGATCCGGGCTGCTGACTCTTCCCAGCCTCACGGCTACCCCGAGTGCGTTCCCGGTGAGCATTGCAGGTCAGACCCTGCCCATCACGCTTTCGCCGCAGACGTTCACCCCCGCCCAGATCCAGCAGGCATTCAACGCGAGTACGCTGCCGCTCGCCGGCCAGTTCACGCAGGCGCTGCCGGTGACACTGCCGGCAGGCACTTACGACCTCGCGCTGCCGTCCGCCTTCCAGCTCGTCCTTTCCAGCGCCTCGACCGCACTCGGCCAGGTTGACTGCACGTCCACGACCCCGCAGACCGCCCACTTGACCGTTGTGTCGGCTTCGTCCAGCACCCCGGCCCCGGCGACGCTGAGCGTCTCGGCCCCGAAGAAGGTCAAGGCCGGCAAGGTCGTCAAGGTCAAGGTCACCACGACCGCGACCGGCACCGCGGTGGCGAAGATCAAGGGCAAGAAGGTCGCCAAGGCCACCATCTCCGGCGGCAAGGCGACCCTGAAGGTCAAGAAGGGCCTGAAGAAGGGCGTCAACAAGATCGTCGTCAAGGTCGGCTCCCTCTCCAAGACCGTCAAGGTCAAGGTCAGCTGATCACCTGAAGCACCTCGCAGAGCGCCACGGTCACCCGGTGACCGTGGCGCTCTGCGCTTTCGGGAGCCGTCGCTCTCGCAGGCAATCGGGGGAATCCGCTCCGCGGTGGCGCCTCCACCACCTACGGTGATGCGCGGCCCGGCGATGGGTCGACCGAACCGTAGGAGACGCCATGACCCACACCCCCGACGATGCCGCGGCCACCGGCGCGGTGCCGCCTCCGCCGTACGCGTCCTACGGCCCGCCGATGCCGGCGCAGCAGCCCTACGGCCTGTCGGCGTACCCCGGCCGTGGTCCGATCGGTCAGGTCCGCAGCACCGGGCTCTGCTTCCTGCTGATGGTCGTGACCTTCGGGATCTACGCGTGGTACTGGTACTACACCGTGCACCGCGACATGAAGCGCCACACGGGCGAGGGCCTCGGCGGCGGGCTCGCGCTCGTCATCGCCTTCTTCATCGGGATCGTCATGCCCTACATCACCGCCAGCGAGATCGGCGAGATGTACCAGCGCGCGGGCCGACGCAGGCCCGTCTCCGGGTTCACCGGCCTGTGGTACTTCCCGGGCATCTTCTTGTTCTTCATCGGGCCGATCGTGTGGTTCGTCAAGGTCAACGGAGCGCTCAATCACTACTGGCGTTCCCTGGGCGCCTGAGGCTCCGGCTGGGGCGTCCGCTACCGTCGGGCCGTGGCTGAGCTGATCCCGATCCAGACCCCCGACGGCACCGCCGAGGCCTTCCTCGCGCGGCCGATGCAGGAGCCGAAGGGGGGCGTGCTGTTCTTCATGGACGCGATCGGCCTTCGGCCGCGGATCGCGGAGATGGTGGAGGAGATCGCGTCGTGGGGCTACGTCGTGCTCGCCCCCAACGTGTTCTACCGCTGGGGGAGCGCCGCGGACCTGGAGCCGAAGGTCGACCTGCGCGACCCCGAGGAGCGTGCCCGCTACTTCGAGGTGTCCGGGGTCGGCCAACTCCTGGCCTCCCTGACGCCCGACATGGTCGCCCGCGACATCCCTGCGTACGTCGAGCGCCTCCAGGACGAGCTGCCGAACGACAGCAAGCTCGCGACCACCGGCTACTGCATGGGCGCGCGCCTCGCGATGCGCGCCGCAGGCCAGTTCCCCGGCACGATCGTCGCCGTGGGCGGCTTCCACGGCGGTGGTCTTGTCATCGACGACCCGCAGAGTCCGCACACCGCTGTGACAGCGGAGGCCGAGTACGTCTTCGGCCACGCGGACAACGACCGCGGCATGACGCCGGAGGACGCGGCCGCCCTGGAGGCGGCGCTGGAGGCGGTGGGGGCGACGTACACCGCCGCGATCTATCCGGACGCGCCGCACGGCTACACGATGAGCGACACCGCGTCGTGGCACGAGCCGAGCTACCGCCGCCACGTCCACGAGCTGCGCGCCCTGCTCGAGCGCCGACTGGGCTGAGCGCGCCAGCCCTAGGAGCCCGGGCGGAACTCCGCCGCGACCGCGGTGGCGGTCTCGTCGATGATCGCTCGCATCGCCGCCTCGGCGGCGGGTGCGTCACCGTTGCGGACGGCCCGTGCGGCGCGGTCATGCAGGTCGATGGCGGCCGTGTTCGGGTGGGCCGGCATCATCCGGTGCTGGGTCCTGCCCGCCAAGCTTTCACTGACCAGCCCCGAGAGGGACGCGAACATCTCGTTGCCGCTCGCCTCCAGCAGCGTGCGGTGGAACGATTGGTCGGCACGCAGGTAGGCCGTCAGGTCCCCCGCGCGCCCGGTGACGACCATGTCGGAGACGGCGGCCGCCAGGACGCGGCACTGCTCGGCGCTGGCGCGCTCCGCCGCGAGTGCGGCAGCGGCCGGCTCGATGCCGCGGCGCAGCTCCGCCAGCGAGACGAGCTGCTGGGCGCGGTCGCCGCGTTCGAGCCGCCAGGCCACCAGTCGCGGGTCGAAGAGGTTCCAGCCGCTTCGCGGCTGGACCGTCACGCCCACGCGCCGGCGCGAGGCGACCAGGCCCATCGACTCCAGCACCTTGACCGCCTCGCGTACGACGCCGCGCGAGACGCCGTACGTCGCCGCGATCCCCTCCAAGGTGAGCACCGATCCGACGGGATGGGCGCCGGAGGCGATCTGGGCACCGATGTGGTCGAGCACTGCCGCGTGCTGAACGGACGTCCGGGTCACCGGCCCATCATGACAGCGCGGGCGGGGCCATGAATAGACCGATGTTTCTGCCCGATCCGTTGCAAAAGTGTGACTTAATCACGATGCTGGGACCGAAGCCACGTCCGCGCGGGCGTAGCGCTGGAGGAGGAACAACGCCATGAGGCCGCCGCTGGTCGTCGTGATGGGGGTCTCGGGATCCGGCAAGTCGACGGTCGGCGCTGCGCTCGCGCAGCGCCTCGGAGTGCCGTTCGCCGATGCCGACGACTTCCACCCCGCCGCCAACATCGCCAAGATGGCCGCCGGCGTCCCGTTGGACGACGAGGACCGTGGCCCCTGGCTCGATGCGATCGGGGAGTGGCTCGCCGCCCATCCCGACGGTGCCGTGATGAGCTGCTCGGCCCTCAAGCGGTCCTACCGCGACCGGCTGCGCCATCATGCGCGGGGTGTCGAGTTCCTGCATCTGGCAGGAAGCCGCGAGGTGATCGCCCGCCGGCAGGCCAGCCGCCCCGGGCACTTCATGCCGGCCTCGCTGCTGACCTCCCAGTTCGCCACCCTCGAGCCGTTGGAGCCGGACGAGGGCGGCACTGTCGTGGACGTCGGCCGAGGCGTCGACGACATCGTCGAGCAGTACGTCGAGCAACTCGCGACGGAGCGCTGAGTCCTTCTCAGCCCCGATGGCCCTCGCGTCGGCCCCGCTCGCGCAACCGGTCGCTGCGGGGTCGCTGGCCGCTCAGGCCTCGTCGAGCTCGGGTGCGTCCAGCTCGATCGAGCGCTCCCGCTCGGGCCCGGTCTCCCGCCCGGCGTCCGCGTCATCCTCCGCGTCCTCCGGGTCCTCGGCGTCGGTGTGCGCGTCCCGCGGACCGGGGTCGTCGGTGAAGTTGCGCTGCGCCTCCGGGTCGAGGCCGATCCGGTCGAAGGCGTCGCCCTCGGCGATGCCCTCCTCGGCGGGCACGCCCTCGATGCGGTTGGGCCGGTCGTCGTACGGGTGGAATCCCATGCCCGACCGGTAGCCCTGGCGCGTCCACCTGAAACGGCGGGGCCTGGACCGGATCAGAGCGGGAAGACCCGCGGGAGCTCCGATGCCCTGCCGGTGAACCGGGGCTCACGCTTCTCCCGGAACGCGGCCACGCCCTCCTTGCCGTCGCCGACCGAGGTGTGCCACATCGCGAGCGAGTCGGACAGGTGCGCCTCGATCGGGTCGGTGGCGGCGCTGTTGCGGTTGACGAGCTGGCGGGCCAGCCCGACCGCCACCGCGGAGCGGCCCCGCACGAACGAGCGCGCGAGCTCCTGCGCCGCGGGCAGCAGGTCGTCGGGCTCATGCACGCTGCGCACGAACCGGCCCTCGTGCGCCTGCTCGGCGGTGAGGATGTCGGCGGTGTAGATCCACTCGAGCGCCTGGGCGGTGCCCACGATGCGCGGCAGGAAGTACGACGAACACGCCTCGGGCACGATGCCGAGCCTGCCGAACACGAAGCCGATGCGTGCCTTGGTCGAGGCCAGCCTCAGATCCATCGCGCACGTCATGGTCGCGCCGATGCCGACCGCGGCACCGTTGATGGCCGCCAGGACCGGCTTCGGCAACGCGTGGATCGCGAGCGTCACCTGACCGCCGGTGTCCCGCACGCCGCTGTCCCAGGCCGGGTCGTCGAGGTGCTCGCGCAGCGACTCCGGCGTCGGGTCGAGACTCTCGTCGAGGCCGAAGACGTTGCCCTCGGCGGAGAGGTCCATGCCGGCGCAGAACGCCCGACCGGCCCCGGTCACGACGATCGCCCTGATGGCGTCGTCGTACGCGTCCTTCTCGAAGAACCGCCGCAGCTCGGTCGCCATGGTGAGGTCGAACGCATTGAGCGCGTCGGGGCGGTCGAGGGTGAGCGTTGCGACGCCCGCGTCGTCGACAGCGACGGAGAGGGTCTCGTAGGAGGTCATCCGGTCACCGATTTCGGGAGACCCGAAGGCGTACACAGGCTCTTCGGGAGGGCGGAGGTGTGGTCGGTCTTGAGGTAGTTGAGGAACTGCAGCGCGCGGGTGTGGTCCCAGTGGACGGCGAGGTCCGAGATCGGCATGCCGCAGGTCATCCCGTCACTGCCGTTGACGTGCGTCATCGCGCTGGCCCACTCGGCGGCCCGCAGCGCCGTCATCCCGTCGCCGAAGGTGAACAGGTAAGGGACCGCGTGCAGCAGCTTCCAGTAGCGGAACGGGTTGATCACCGTCACCGGCGAGGCGACCTTCTTGCCGATCGCCGCCACCACCTCGCGCTGGTGCTGCGCTCGACCGATGTCGCCGAGCGCCTGGGTGTGACGGGAGCGCGCATAGCCGAGCGCCTTGACGCCGTTGGCGTGCTGGCAGCCCGCCTTGATGTGCAGGCCGGCGAGCGGGTCGTTCATCGCGGTGGTGGGGCAGATCGTGATGCCGCCGACGGCGTTGACGGCCTTGACCAGGCCGCCGAACCCGATCTCGACGTACCCGTCGATGCGCAGGCCGGTGTCCTGCTCGATGGTCTGCACGAGCAGCCGCGGGCCGCCCCAGGCGAAGGCCGCGTTGATCTTGTTGACGCCGTGGCCCGGGATCGACACCAGCGAGTCGCGCGGGATCGAGGTGAGCACGTTGGGTCCGCTGCCGGTGTGCAGCAGCATGATCGTGTCAGTGCGCTGGCCCGCGGCGTTGCCGGTGCTGAGCCTCTTGCGCTGTTTGGCGCTCAGGCCCTTGCGGGAGTCGCTGCCGACCATGAGGTACGTCGTCCCGGGCTGCTCGGCCGGGCGCGCGCCGGTCGGCGCATAGGCGACCTGGTCGACGCTCTTCCACGCCAGGATCGGCACCAGGACGAGGTAGAGGATCCAGGCCAGGATCAGCAGCAGCACGACCCGCAGCGGCCGGGGGCGCCACCGCCGCCCACCGCGTCCGCCCCAGCCACCGCGCCCACCGGGCGCGCCCGGGGTCGGCGCCAGCGGCGGTGGTGTGGGTGGCGTGGGCGGGCGGGTGCCGCGGTTCGCGCTGTAGGCCGCGCCGGCACGAGCGCGGCGCGCCTCGGCGTCCTCCACCGGCATCCGGCGGGTGGCGTCGTCGCGGGGTGCGGCGGGCCGTGGATCGGGAGCAGGCCCGTTCCCAGGTCCGGAGGGACCCTGTCGCTGCGCACCGCGCCCCGAGCCGTTGCCGAACAGCCAGTCGTACTGCGGTGGCTTCTGGGCCGGATCCTCGTCCGGTCGCCGGTCGGGACCGGACGGGCTCGTGGGGCGGTCAGGCATGGCGGAGACGGTACCGTGCGCCCATGACCGGAGCCTTGGAGAAGCGACCGGCGTCCTACGGGCGCGTCTCGTTGGCGGTGCTGATGACCTCGGTCCAGGCGAACCTGCACGGCAACATCCACGGCGGCGAGATCGTGAAGCTGGCCGACAGCACCGCCGGCGCCGTGAGCAACCGGCACACCGGTGGCCAGACCGTCACAGCCGCGCTGGACGAGATGGTCTTCCTCCACCCGGTGCACGTGGGGGACATCGTCAGGACCAGCGGCCAGGTCAATTGGGTCGGGCGCACCTCGCTCGAGGTCGGCGTACGCATCGAGGCTCAGCAGTACGGCGACCCCTCGGGCGTCTCGGTGCACGTGGCCTCGGCGTACTTCGTGATGGTGGCGCTCGATCACGACGGCGCACCGCGGCTGGTGCCGGGCCTGGAGATCGAGGGACGCGACGGCGAGCGTCGCTGGCGCGAGGCCGAGATCCGCCGCTCGCACCGGCTGGCGAAGCGGGAGGAGATCATGCGCGGTCGCGGCGCGTCGTGACCGTTGTGACTGCTGGGGCTGGAGATACTGGCGAGGCCTGACCCTTCCCCGCAGAGCACGAAAGGCCCGTCATGCGGACCATCGAGGAGCGCGCCGCCCGCGTCCGGTTCCGTCGCGCCATCGCCCTCATGGCGATGACCCTGGTGATCCCGGGCTCGGCCCAGTTGGTCGCCGGCAACCGCCAGGTCGGCCGGGTCGCGATGCGCATCTGGCTGGCGGTCCTGGCCGGCGGCGCCCTGACGCTGGTGACCGCCGCCGTCTACCACGAGGCCGTGTTCTGGCTGGCCACGACGCCGAGCGTCCTGCTGCTGCTGCGCCTGGCCCTGATGGCCGGTGCCGTCGGCTGGGCCTTCCTGTTCTTCGACGCCTGGCGCCTCAGCCAGCCGCTGACGCTGACCGCGCCGCACCGTCGCGCGATCGTGTCGCTGACCGGGTTCGTCTCGCTGGGCATGGCAGCGGTCCTGCTCTTCAGCGCTCACCTCGTCGGCGTGCAGCGTGGCCTGGTGATGACGATGTTCGCCGGCAACACCGTCACCGGGGCAACCGACGGGCGCTACAACATCCTCCTGGTCGGCGCCGACTCCGGCGTCACCCGCTGGGGCCTGCGCACCGACTCGATGACGATCGCCTCGGTCGACGCCAAGACCGGCAAGACAGTGCTCATCGGGCTGCCGCGCAACATGATGAACTTCCCGTTCCCCAAGGGCTCGATCCTCGCCAAGCAGTGGCCGCACGGCTACAACTGCTCCACCTGCGAGCTCAACAGCCTCGCCACCTACGCCGCCGACCACAAGGCGCTGTTCGACTCCTTCGACCAGCCCGGCATCGAGGCGACGATGGAGGGCATCGAGGGCATCACCGGGCTGAAGATCAACTACTACGCGATGATCAACATGCCGGGCTTCCGCGACCTCGCGAACGCCATCGGCGGCGTCACGATCAACGTGCGCCAGCCGATCGCGATCGGCAAGACCGGCGCCGTCACCGGCTGGATCAAGCCGGGCGTGCGCAAGCTCACCGGGGAGCAGTTGCTCTGGTACGCCCGGTCGCGCGCCACCTCCGACGACTACTCGCGGATGGCGCGCCAGAAGTGTGTGATGAACGCGATGCTGCACCAGGTCAGCCCGGCCACCGTGATGGCGCACTTCGCGCGCATCGCCAAGGCCTCGGCGGCGCTGTTCACCACCGACATCCCGAGCAGCGAGGTGGACCACTTCGCCCAACTCGCCCTCAAGGCGAAGGCGCAGAAGATCGCGACCCTGTCGCTGGTGCCGCCGCTGGTGAACACCAGCCACCCGGACCTGGCGACGATCCGCCACGCGATCGACAAGGCCATCAACCCGGCGCCGGCACCCAAGAAGAAGGCCCCCGCGGTCAAGGCCACCGCTGGCTCCGGGACCGGGTCCGCTCGCGCCTCGAGCACCCCGGCGCCGTCGAAGGACGTCATGACCGAGGGCTCCTACGGCTCCCTCAAGACCGGCTACGTCGCGAACCAGACCGACGACCTGGCCGGCGCCTGCTGACACCCGCGGTCGTGGGTCCCACGCCGAGCCCTGGCTCGGCGTGGGACCCACGACCCTTAGGGTGGCCGCGTGCCTGAGCCGTCGATCGTCGCCGTCGTGGTGACCTACAACCGGCTGCCGGTCCTCCAGCGGCTCCTCGAGCGGCTCGACGCCGTGCCCGGGCTCGACGAGGTGCTGGTGGTCGACAACGCCTCCACGGACGGTACGTCGCAGTGGCTCGCCGGACTCGACGGCGCAGCGCCGGCCGACGACCACCGCAGCTCGCGCGTGGTCGCGCGCACGCTCGCCACCAACACCGGGGGCGCCGGTGGCTTCCACACCGGCCTCGGCTGGGCGGTGGAGCGGGGAGCCGACATGGTGTGGCTGATGGACGACGACGGGCTTCCCGAGCCCGACTGCCTGCAGCGGCTGCTCGACCAGGACCGGCGCGATCCTCGCGGTGGCCTGGACTTCTGGGGCCCCGTGGTGGTCGACCAGGACGACCCTGGCCGCCTCGTGTTCCCGATCCGGCTTCCCGGCCGCACCAGGGTCGTGCACGACCTGCGCGATGTGCAGGCCGCCGCCGTGGACGGCCGCATCGAGGGCATCGTCATCCCGTTCAACGGGGTGCTGGTGACGCGGGAGCTGGTCGAGCGGATCGGCCTGCCCCGCGAGGAGTACTTCATCTGGGGCGACGACCACGAGTACCGGCTGCGCGCCGAGGCGGCCGGCGCCCGGATCGCCACCGTGGTCGACGCGCGCGTCCACCATCCGGCTGTCGGGTCGCTCGGCACGCCCATGCTGCGCGGACGTACGACGTACAACCACACCCCGAGCGACCTCAAGCACTACTGCATGGCGCGCAACAACCTGCTCAACCTGCGCGACTACCGCGGCTGGCCGCACGCGCTCGCGTTCGTGCTCAAGACGCTGTGGTTCTACCTGCTCACCCGGCGCGACCTCGGCCGCGTGCGGCTCAGTGCCGAGGCCTGGGTGGCGGCCCTACGGGGAGACTTCACCGGACACGAGAGGTTCCTCGATGGCTGAGGCGAAGCGCGAGAGCGTCGCGATCGTCGTCGTCACCTACAACCGGGCGCAGCTGCTCGAGGTGATGCTGGCGGGGCTGGCCCGGCTGGAGCGGCCGGCGCACGCGGTGATCGTGGTGGACAACGCCTCGACCGACCGCACCCCGGAGGTGCTGGCGGCGTGGGTCTCGACAGGCTCGACCACCGGAGCAGGCTCGACCACCGGAGCAGGCTCGACCACCGGAGCAGGCTCGACCACCGGAACAGGCTCGACCACCGGAACAGGCTCGACCACCGGAACGCGGCAGGTGATCACCGCACCGGAGAACCTCGGCGGCGCCGGCGGGTTCCACCTGGGCGTGAAGACGGCGTACGAGCAGGGCTTCGATCGGATCTGGTTGATGGACGACGACGTCGTACCGGCTCCGGACTGCCTCTCGGTCCTTTTGGACCAGGACGCGGACTGCCTGATGTCGGTGCGGGAGAGCAGCGACGGCAGCCTCATCGAGCTGGCGGCGACGCGCTTCGACCTGCGCAACCCGCTGGCGATCAAGCCCAAGCGCGCCAGCGTCGTCTCGAGCTTCGGCAGCCGCGAGGACCTTCCGGCGCTGGTGCGCCTGGAGAACGTCGCCTTCGAGGGCTTCATGGTCCGCCGGCGCGTGATCGAGGCGATCGGCCTGCCCGACCCGAGCTTCTTCATCTTCTACGACGACGTCGACTACGCGCTGCGTGCCCGCCGCGCCGGCTTCGAGATCTTCGGCGTCCGCGACGCCCGGCTGGTGCGCCAGCTCGACTTCAGCCAGCAGCACGACCTGTCGAGCTGGAAGGGGTTCTACATGTACCGGAACCTCTTCGTCGTCCACTTCCGGTACGGCGAGAACCTGCTGGTCCGGCTCAAGCCCTGGCTGATCATGGTGCTGGTGGTGCTCATGAGCCCCCTCCGGGGCGGGCGCAACGAGGCCAGGAATGTGATCTGCGCCGTACGCTCGGCGCGGGCGATGCGGAGTGTTCCGCCAGTCTCCGTAGACTGACCGACCGTGTCAGACAGTCCAGACAGCGCTGCCCTTCCCGACCTCGTCGTCGTCGGCTCCGGCTTCTTCGGGCTCACGATCGCCGAGCGGGTGGCCGCCGAGCTCGACAAGCGGGTCCTGATCCTCGAGCGGCGTCCTCACCTGGGCGGCAACGCCTACAGCGAGTTCGACCCGGAGACCGGGATCGAGGTGCACAAGTACGGCACGCACCTGTTCCATACCAGCAACGAGAAGGTGTGGGAGTACGTCAACCGGTTCACGACGTTCACCAACTACCAGCACCGGGTGTTCGGCAAGTACCAGGGACAGATCTACTCGCTGCCGATGAACCTGGCGCTGATCAACCAGTTCTTCGGCAAGTCGCACACGCCCGCCGAGGCCCGTGCCCTCATCGCCGAGCAGGCCAGCGAGATCCGCACCGAGGACGCCACCAACCTCGAGGAGAAGGCGATCTCGCTGATCGGCCGCCCGCTCTACGAGGCGTTCATCAAGGGCTACACCGCCAAGCAGTGGCAGACGGACCCGAAGGAGCTCAGCGCGGACATCATCACGCGCCTCCCGGTCCGCTACACCTTCGACAACCGCTACTTCAACGACAAGTACGAGGGCCTCCCGACCGACGGCTACACCGCATGGCTGTCGCGGATGGCCGACCACCCGAACATCGAGGTCCGCCTCGAGGTGGACTTCTTCGAGGTGGCCGAGGACTACAAGGGCAAGGTCCCGATCGTCTACACCGGCCCCGTCGACGAGTACTTCGGCAACGCCGAGGGCCGGCTGTCCTGGCGCACGGTGGACCTGAAGCAGGAGACCCTCGACGTCGATGACTACCAGGGCACCGGCGTGGTCAACGCCAACGACCCGGAGGTGCCGTTCACGCGGGAGCTGGAGTTCAAGCACCTGCACCCCGAGCGCTCCGCGGCGTACAAGAAGGGCCGGACGATCGTGGTGCGGGAGTACAGCCGGTTCGCGGAGGAGGGCGACGAGCCCTACTACCCGATCAACACCGCCGAGGACCGCGCGAAGCTGCTCAAGTACCGTGATCTCGCCACGCAGGAGCCGATGGTGCTCTTCGGCGGGCGTCTCGGGACCTACAAGTACCTCGACATGCACATGGCCATCGCCTCGGCGCTGTCGATGTATGAGAACAAGCTCAAGCCGCACTTCGCCGAAGGGGCGGAGCTCAAGTCCGGGGGAGTGGACGCATGAACACCCCATTCGAATGCTCGCTTCGCTGCGCTTCGAACGGAGGCCCCGTTCGATGGTGACCCGACTGCTGCAGCGCCAGATCCTGCCCCTGGACCGCGACTTCGAGGTCTTCGCGCTCTACGTCGACCCGCATGACGCCGACCTCGACGAGGACAAGTACGTCGTCGGCGGCACGCGGGCGGCCAAGGAGCTGAACAACACCAAGATCCGCCAGGGCGCCGGTGACGCCGAGCAGATCCGGCCGGACCAGATCGTGGACCGCACCCGCCTGCGGATGGATGCCGGTCAGCGGCTCAGCTTCGGGGCCTACTTCAACGCCTTCCCGGCCTCCTACTGGCGCCGGTGGACCATCGTCGACGATGTGCGGCTCACGGTGACCGTCGAGGGCGCCGGTGCCACCGTGGTGGTCAACAAGTCGCTGGCCAACGGCAACAGCCAGCGCGTCGCCTCCGGCGTGACGGAGTCCGAGGGCCTCAACACGCTCACCTTCGACCTGCCGTTGAAGCCGTTCATCGACGGCGGCTGGTACTGGTACGACGTCATCGCCGCCGAGAGCCCGGTGCTCGTCAGCGCCGAGTGGACCGCCGAGGTCCCCGAGGACCGCGCCGCCCACGGCACCGTCGACGTCGCCATCACCACGATGAACCGCCCCGAGTTCTGCGCGAAGCTGCTCCAGCAGTTCGGCGAGCCGGACCTGGCCGACTACCTCGACACCGTCTTCGTGATGGAGCAGGGCACCCAGAAGGTGGCCGACAGCGAGGAGTTCGCCGCCGCGCAGAAGGCGCTGGGCGACAAGCTGCGCATCGTCGAGCAGGGCAACCTCGGCGGCTCGGGCGGCTATGCCCGCGGCCAGCTGGAGTCGGTGCGCAAGGGCAGCGCCACCTACGCCCTGATGATGGACGACGACGTCGTCTGCGAGCCTGAGGGCATCATCCGCCAGGTCACCTTCGGCGACCTGGCGAAGCGACCCACGATCGTCGGCGGCCACATGTTCAGCCTCTACTCCCGCTCCCGGCTGCACAGCTTCGGCGAGATCGTGCAGCCGTGGCGGTTCTGGTGGAAGTCCCCGGAGGACACCTTCAACCAGTGGGACTTCGCCACCCGCAACATCCGCTCCGCGCGCTGGCTGCACAAGCGTGTGGACGTGGACTTCAACGGCTGGTACTCCTGCCTGATCCCGCGGGTCGTGATCGAGCGGATCGGGCTCAGCCTGCCGCTGTTCATCAAGTGGGACGACGCCGAGTACGGTCTGCGCGCCAAGGCACACGGCTTCCCGACCGTGACGTTCCCCGGCGCCGCGGTCTGGCACGTGCCCTGGACCGACAAGAACGACGCGCTGGACTGGCAGTCGTACTTCCACCTGCGCAACCGGCTCATCGCGGCGCTGCTGCACTCGACCTATCCGCGCGGCGGCCGGCTGCTGCGCGAGAGCCTGAACAACCAGATCGCCCACCTGGTCGCGATGCAGTACTCCACCGCCGAGCTGCGGCTGGAGGCGATGGAGGACATCCTCAAGGGCCCCGACGCCCTGCACGACATGCTGCCGACCCGGCTGACCGAGATCAACGCGGTACGCCGGGAGTTCAGCGACGCGCGCCTGGTCGAGGACCCCGACGAGCTGCCGCCGGTGCGGGTGGAGAAGCCGACGAAGAAGGACCTCACCGAGGTGCCCTCGCGCAAGTCCCAGATCATCAGCGCCGGGCTGGCGCCGTTGCGCCAGCTCAAGCGGCCCCGCGAGCTGTCGCGCAGCAACCCCGAGGTCGTCGTACCGGCTCTGGACGCGAAGTGGTTCCGGCTGGCGTCGTTCGACTCGGCCGTCGTGTCGATGAACGACGGTACGGCGGCCGCGCTCTACCGCCGTGACCCCCAGCTGTACCGTGAACTGCTCAAGCGGAGCCTCGAGCTGCACGCCCGCTTCCTGCGCGAGTGGCCGCAACTCGCGGAGCGCTACCGCAGTGCCCTCGACCGGATCACCTCGCCTGAGGCGTGGGACGAGACGTTCAAGCCATGGAAGGAGACCGGCGATGAGTGAGACACCGATCGCCTCGACCCACGACCTGACCCAGGAGCCGCTGGCGGCGCCCTCCGCGAATCTCGGCCTGGTGTCGGTCTTCCGCCGCCGCTACCTGCTCAAGCTGCTGGTCCAGCGTGAGATCTCGGCGCGCTACGAGCGCTCGTTCCTCGGGTTCTTGTGGTCCTACATCAATCCACTGACCCAGTTCTTCATCTACTGGTACATCATGGGCATCGTCATGCACGCCCATGACACGATCGCCAACTACCCGGTGCACGTGTTCAGCGGTCTGATCATCGTCCACTTCTTCACCGAGACGTTCGGCGCGGGGACCGCCTCGATCACGCACAACAAGGCCCTGGTGCAGAAGATGCCGCTGCCCAAGGAGATGTTCCCGGTGGCGGCGATGCTGGTCTCGCTGTGGCACGTTCTCCCGCAGATGGCGATCCTGCTGGTGGTGTGCATCCTCACCGGCTGGACTCCCGACATGGGGACCCTGATCGGCGGCGTACTGTCCGTCTCGATCCTCATGGTCCTCGGCACGGCGCTCTCGCTGGTCTTCAGCGTCGCCAACGTGTTCTGGCGCGACTTCGGCAGCCTCGTGGGCATCATGAACCACTTCGTCCGCTTCGGTTGCACGATGATCTATGGCTACGACCAGCTCGTGCATGCCTCCGGCGGTCTCGAGTGGCTGGTCACCGGCAACCCGATCGCGATCGCCTGCCTGCTCTTCCAGCGTGCGTTCTGGGCGATGTCGACCAAGCATCCGCACCACGTCCTGGTCACCGAGTTCCCGGCCCACCTCTACCGGGAGGGCTTCATCGCGCTGGGGGCGTCCGTGGTCGTGCTCATCCTCGCCCAGATCTTCTTCACCAAGTTCGAGACCCGCATCCCGGAGCAGTTCTGATGACACCAGTGATCGTCGCCGAGAACGTCACGAAGGACTTCGTGCTGCGCCGGCACAAGACCTTCAAGAAGATGACCGTCGCCAAGATGCGCGGCGAGCAGACCGTCGACCGGTTCAATGCCATCGACGACGTCTCCTTCACCATCAACGAGGGTGAGTCCGTCGGGTTGATGGGCCTCAACGGGTCGGGCAAGAGCACGCTGCTCAAGCTCGTCAGCGGGGTGATGAAGCCGACCAAGGGATCGTTGCTCACCCGCGGCCGGATCGCGGGTCTCATCGCGACCGGCGCGGGCTTCCAGACCCAGCTGTCGGGGCTGGAGAACATCTACCTCAACGCAGCCATCTACGGTCTGACCGAGAAGGAGACCAAGGCGGTCCTCGACGAGATCGTCGACTTCGCCGACATCGGCCAGTTCATCGAGCAGCCGGTCGGCACCTACTCCTCGGGGATGAGCTCGAGGCTCGGCTTCGCGATCGCGGTCCACGTCGACTGCGACATCTTCCTCGCCGACGAGATCCTGGCGGTGGGGGACAAGCCCTTCAAGAAGAAGTGCATGGCGAAGATGGAGGAGATCCGCGACAGCGGGCGGACCATCGTCTACGTCAGCCACGCGGCCGCCTCGGTGCAGAAGATGTGCAGCCGCGTCATCGCGCTCGAGCGCGGGCGCCTCGTCTTCGACGGAGAGGCCATGGAGGGCATCCGCTTCCTGCACTACGAGGACGACGACGACGGCGATGAGCTCGGCCTCAACGACGCCCAGTTGGGCGCCGACGTCTGATCGGACGTCTGCTCTCGGCCCACGCAGGCCCCATCCGCATCGCTGCGGGTGGGGCCTTCGTCGTACGCCGGGGGAGTGCCGTGCCCGCCGTCGCGGCGCGCGAACGGTGACACTTCCAAACTGTCACGGTGACAGTTGCGGGCATGGGTGACAGGGCGGATCTATCACGTACGCCGCAAGGTGTCACCGTGACACTTTGGCGAGCGGCGGGACCGCCCCATCGGGCGGGCCGGAGAATCACACCCGTGTAATTTTACCTTAATCTGGGATCGGCCAGCGTGTCGGGTAGAAATTACAGGTTTGTAGTTACTCGAAAACCCTTCCCAGGGTCTGTGACGGCTGTGAAAGTTGTGCCCTCGTGTGACTCTTCCCCGCACACCTGGAGCCCTCCATGCACCTCCGAAAGACCCGCTTCGTCGCCGCCTGCCAGCAGTTGCTGGTGATGGGCGTCGTCGTCGCTGCCCTCGTTCCGGCCGCGAGCGTCGTGACCCTGGACGTCGTCCGCGAGACGCCGTCCGGTGTCGCGTCCTCCCAGGGCGTCTCGCCCACGCCGAGCGGAGCTCTGGCGGCGTACGTGAAGGCAGCGCTGACGCCCTCGGAGGTCGCGACCGCGCCGGTCGACCCGACCGTGGACGAGGTCCAGCTCACCGCGCCAGCCGGGCCTGCCGTCGGCCGTCGCGCCATCGGCGCCGCCACCGGCGCTCCCACCTCCAACGCCCGGCTCGCCACCGGCGCCAAGCGCACCGTCGTGGTGAGCAAGCCCCAGCCGGTCACCGGCTTCGGGACCGTCGGGGTCACGTGGGAGCACGGCGACAACCTCAGGCCGAGCCAGGTGCGGGTGCAGCTGCGTACCGCCAAGGGTGGCGTCTGGAGCGGCTGGCAGCGCGCGGACTACGACGTCGACGGGCCCGACGGGGACAGCGGCGAGGGCAAGGCCTCGCGCCCCGGCACGATGGAGGCGCTCATCGGCCACGTCGACCAGGTCCAGGTGCGGATGACCGTCACCGGCGCGCACGTACCGCCGGATCTGAAGCTCGCCGTGATCAACCCCGGCGAAGCCCCGACCGCCGCCGAGCGGCCCGCGCTCGACACCGACCGGCTCAGTGGGGGTACGTCGGACGCTGCGGGGGTCTCGACAAGCTCGACCTCCGGGGGCTCGACCTCGGGGGTCTCGACAAGCTCGACCACCGGGGGCTCGACCTCCGGGGCCTCGACGAGCTCGACCTCCGGGGCCTCGACCTCCGGGGCGTCGGCCGGGCTCGACCAGGCGGTGCTCGCCGCCGCGGCGTACACCCCCAAGCCTCAGATCTACAGCCGGGCGCAGTGGGGCGCCGACGAGTCGATCCGGCAGAAGTCCTCGCTGCACTACGCCGAGGTGCACGGCGGCTTCGTGCACCACACGGTCAACGCGAACGATTACACCGCGGCCGAGGTGCCGGCGATCATCCGCAGCATCTACGCCTACCACGTCAAGAGCCGGGGCTGGTCCGACATCGGCTACAACTTCCTCATCGACCGGTTCGGCCGGATCTGGGAGGGCCGCTACGGCGGCGTGGACCGTCCGGTCGTCGGTGCCCACACCGAGAACTACAACGACTACGGCTTCGGGGTCTCCGCGATCGGCAACTTCGAGACCGGCAAGCCCACGGCCGCGCTGCTGCAGGCCGAAGCGGCCGTCTTCGCCTGGAAGCTGTCGCTGCACGGGATCTCCGCGGCCGCCACGAACGTGACGATCGGCCCGCGCACGTTCTCCTCCTCGATCATGGGCCACCGCGACACGAAGTCGACGGCCTGCCCGGGCAAGTACCTCTACCGCAAGATCCCCCAGATCCGCAGGGTCGCCGCCTCGCTGCAGGTGGGCTGGTCCGGGCGCACCCTGGAGTCCAACCTCGTCGGCTCGCCCGACCCCGACCTGATCGTGCGTGACGCGACCACGAAGGAGGCGTACGTCGTCCCGACCGGCGCCGGCTCGGCCGTCGGACTCGCTCAGCCGGTGACCGTCTCGACCGGCATCGGCACCTCCAGCCAGGCCGTCATCTCCGCTGACCTGACCGGCGACGGCCGTGCCGACCTGGTCAAGGTCAGCCGGTCGGGACGGATGAGCCTGCGCCCCGGCGACGGGGCCGGTCATTTCGGCGCGGCGGTGCGCAAGAACAAGACGCTGTTCGTCGGACGCAGCCTGGTCACCGGGGTCGGCGACCTCAACGGGGACGGCCACAACGACCTGGTCGCCAAGATCACCGCGCCCGGGCACAACAAGGGCAGGATCAGCATCTACCTGGGCCGCGGTGACGGCCGGTTCACCCGCACCGCGCAGCACAAGGTGAGCCTCAAGGGGGCCACCCAGCTGATCTACGCCGGTGACGTGAGCGGCGACGGCCGCTCGGACCTGCTGGTGCGCACCAAGAGCGGCCTGGTGCTCTACCGGGGCACGGGGACCGGGCGGTTCGGTGCCGGCACCGCTGTCGCCGGCCACCCGTGGTCGTCGTACGACGGGATCGTCGGTGCCGGTGATGTCAACGGCGACGGCCACAACGACCTGATGGTGCGCGACGCCAGCGGCAACGGCTGGGTCCTGCCCGGAGACGGCGCCGGCGGTTTCGGCGCTCCGCTGGGGCCGGTGGCGGGCCTGAAGGCGATGGGCCGCATCGTCGGCTCGGCACCCGTGATGGGCCAGGGGCTGCTCGACGTGGTCGGCCGCAGCGGCACCAGCCTGCAGGTGGCAGCCGACCAGACGGTCACCTCGACGGGCCTCGGGGCGCCGATCGACACCGGGGTCAACCTGGCCAACGCCACCCAGCTGCTCAACGCCGGCGACTGGAACCGCGACGGCAACTCCGACCTCATCACCCGCAACACCGACGGCAACCTCTACCTGTACCTCGGCAACGGCCAGGGCCGGTTCGGCGCGCCCACGCTGCTCGCCACCGGGTTCGGCGCTGTCACCCTGCTCAGTGCCGCCGGCGACATCACCGGAGACGGCTGGCCCGACCTGCAGGGCCAGGTCGGCGGCGCGATGCAGATCTGGCCCGGCCAGGGCACGGCCGGGCTGGCGGCGGGCTACGTCTCGCACAGCGCCATCTCGGCCACCCGCCAGGTCGCTGTCGGGCTGTGGACAGCCGACGGTGCTCCGGATGCGCTGTTCGTGAAGTCCAAGAAGACGGTGCTCTACCCGGGCAACGGCCCAGGTGGGCTGACCAACCCGGTCACGGTCGGCGGCAGCCTGTCGGCGTACAACTGGGTGATCGGGGTCTCCAACGTCCGCAACAGTGGACACTCCGGCCTGATCGTGCGGGACGCGAGCGGGTCGCTGTACGAGATCGACCCGACGGCGGCCGGCATGCTCGGCACGCCCCAGCTCCTCGGTAGCGGGTTCGGCCGGTTCGACCTGGCGGACTAGGGGGGAGGAGAGGCTCAGTCCTGGGCCGCGGCGCCGGGGAAGGATCCCGTGACGCGCTCGGCGGCGGCGATCGCCGCCAGCCGCTCGGGGTCGGCGTGGGCGACCAGGACGAGCGAGCCACCGTTCGCGAGTGGCTCGCAGAAGGAGGCGGTTCCCGGTGGGGAAGCCGGGTCCGCCTCCGACAGGAGGCGGTCGCCGCCGGAGAGGGAAGCTCCGGCGGCGGCCGCCCACAGCTCGCCCTGGGTGGTCACCTCCGTGCCCCACGCGGTGGCCGGGTCCTCGGGCGTCGGCGGGTCCCACGGCGCCCATCCGTCCGGCTGTCCCCACACCTCCAGCCCGACATCGTGCACGCCGGCGGGCAGCTGCTCGCTGAAGCGCACGCCGAGCGGGAGCAGCGAGCAGGCCAGCACCGGCCGAGACGCGGCGGTCTCGGCCCAGATCGCGACCGAGCCCGGGCCGCACACGACCGCGTCGGCGTCCTCCGCATCGGTCACGACCAGGCCGGCGTTCCACGCGGCTCCGAGGAACACCAACGAGAGCCAGTGCGGTGGCAGGTCGATGAGCAGTCGCTGGCCGCGCTCGAGGCCGTGCTCCTCCACCAGCAGCCCCGAGGCCTTGGCCACCCAGTTCGCGTACGTCGTCACCGACAGCTCGACGCGCTCTCCGGTGGCCTGGTCGTAGTAGGTCACGAGCGGTCGACCGGGGTTGGAGCGCAGTTGTCGGGCCAGGACGTCGGCGAAGGTGGTCACGGGCACCATCCTGCCGGGTGCCGTGAAGCGGGTGGCCTAGGCTTCGCGCCATGGCTGGACGACTGAGCATCGACAACTTCTGGGCCGTCATTCCGGCCGGTGGCGCCGGCACGCGCCTGTGGCCGCTGTCGCGTCAAGGCAAGCCGAAGTTCCTGCGCGACCTCACCGGGAGCGGGCGATCGTTGCTGCAGGAGACCTACGACCGGCTGCACGTGCTCGCCGACGACCGCTTCATCGTCGTCACCGGTGCCGCCCACCAGGAGGCCGTCCTGGAGCAGATCCCGGAGCTGATCGGGGCCGCCGAGGTGTTGGCCGAGCCCTCGCCGCGCGACTCGATGGCCGCGATCGGGCTGGCCGCGGCCGTGTTGGAGCTGAAGGATCCCGAGGCGATCATGGGGTCGTTCGCGGCCGACCACGTCATCACCCGCGCCAAGAAGTTCACCGAGGCGGTCCGCACCGCTGTCGAGGTCGCCCGCGACGGGTGGCTCGTGACGCTGGGCATCACCCCGACCTTCGCCTCCTCGGCGTACGGCTATGTGCACCAGGCGGGCGAGCTCGACGGCCATCCGGGTGTCGGCCTGGTCGACACGTTCGTGGAGAAGCCGTCCGAGGCCGTGGCGGAGAGGTATCTGGCCGAGGGGGGCTACCGCTGGAACGCCGGCATGTTCGTGGCCCGGCCCACGGTCCTGCTCGACCTGCTCGCGACGTGGCACCCGGACTTCGCTGCGGCGCTGCGCGAGATCGCGGCCAAGCCCGAGCGGCTGCCGGTCCTGTGGAACAAGCTGCCCAAGATCGCGGTGGACAACGCGATCGCCGAGCCGGCCGCGTCGGCGGGCAAGGTCGCGGTCGTGCCGGCGGAGTTCGGCTGGGACGACGTCGGTGACTTCGACTCCCTCGCCACGCTGCTGGACGCCGCTCTCACCGTGGACTCCGAGGGGCCGACGGTGCTGGGGGAGAAGTCGCTGGTGCACTCCATCGACAGCACCGGCCTGGTCGTGCCCAACAGCGGCCGCACCATCGCGATCGTCGGACTCGAGGACGTGGTGGTCGTCGACACCCCCGACGCCGTCCTGATCACGACGCGGGCCCGGGCGCAGCAGGTCAAGCAGGTGGTCGCGGGGCTCAAGGAGGCCCATCTGGACGACCTGACCTGACCTGCTGACCGGTTGCCGTGATCGAACATGTGTTCGATCATGGCAGGGTGATCCTGCACGCCGACCTCGACTCGTTCTACGCCTCCGTCGAGCAGCGCGACGACCCCTCGCTGCGGGGGCGGCCGGTCGCCGTCGGCGCCGGGGTGGTGCTCGCTGCCAGCTACGAGGCGAAGGCGTACGGCGTACGCACCCCCATGTCCGGCGGGGAGGCACGACGACTGTGCCCCGGCCTGATCACGGTGCCGCCACGATTCTCGGCGTACGTCGAGGCCAGCAGGCGGGTGTTCGACGTTTTCCGCGACACCACGCCGCTGGTGGAGGGCATCTCGATCGACGAGGCCTTCCTCGACGTCGGCGGACTGCGGCGCCTGGTGGGGGACCCGGTCGACATCGCGGCCGCCCTGCGCCTGCGGGTGCGGGCCGAGGTCGGCCTGCCGATCTCGGTCGGGGTGGCCCGCACGAAGTACCTCGCCAAGGTGGCCAGTGCCGTCAGCAAGCCCGACGGGCTGCTGCTGGTGGAGCCGGAGCGGGAGCAGGAGTTCCTGCATCCGCTGCCGGTCGAGCGGCTGTGGGGCGTCGGTGCCGTGACCGGCGCCAAGCTGCGCGCCGACGGCATCCGAACCGTCGGTGATCTGGCCCGGCTGGAGCAGGAGGTTCTCCAGGGCCTGGTCGGCAAGGCGTCGGGCCGTCACCTGTGGGCGCTGGCGCACCTGCGCGACCCGCGACCCGTCGAGGTCGGCCGCCGACGCCGCTCGGTCGGTGCCCAGCGGGCACTCGGCCGGCGCCGGAGCAGCCCCGAGGAGCTCGACGCCCACCTGGTGGCGCTCGTCGACCGGGTCACCCGGCGGCTTCGGGCCGGGGAGCGCATCGGCCGCACGCTCACCCTGCGCCTGCGCTTCGCGGACTTCACCCGCGCCACGCGCTCGGCGACCATCGGCACGACCGGCGCCACCGACGCGTGGGTGGCCACGGGGCGCACACTGTTGCGGGCGGCGCTGCCGCTGGTGGAGGAGAAGGGCTGCACGCTGATCGGCATCAGCATCTCCGGGCTCGCCGACGCGGCCGGCGAGCAACTGGAGCTGCCCCTGGACTGGCCGGGGCCCGAAGGCGTGCTGCGTCGCGCGAGCATCCTCGACGGCGCGCTGGACGCGGTGAAGGACAAGTACGGCGCGGACGCCGTCACCCGCGCCGTCCTCCTCGGCCGTCAGCCCGGGGTCGAGATGCCGCTGCTGCCGGATCCGGGACGTGCCCGCGCCTGAGGCCGGCTGCTGTCACATCGCGGCGGGCTCGGGGCTGTCGGTGTAGGGGTACGTGGTCATGAACGTCTTCAGTGCGGCACCCGAGACGTCGGAGCAGTACTGGAAGACGCCCACCTGCTTGGAGGTGTCGGTGATGCCGGTGCCGCCCTGCGACCAGTGGGTGAAGGCGATGTGGGTGCCCTTGGGGAAGGACTTGCCGATCGCCTTCTGGTCGGCTGGCAGCCACGGCACGGCGATGAACTTGTAGCGGAAGTTCGTGTCGCCGGGGAACTTGGCCGCGATCGCCCGGATCTCGCTGAGCTGCGCCGCCGAGACCGTCTTGTCGTACCACAGGAGCGTGTAGCCATGCTCCAGGTTGTGCACCAACGCCTCGAGCGCCGGCCGGTCGGTGCGGCTGTAGAACTTGCGGCTCATCGCGACCGGGGCGATGCCCTGCTCGTTCCAGTGCGGCCCGAACGCCGGCGGGGCGGTGGTGTAGATGACCGTCTGGCCGGTCGGAACGTGCTGCTGGTTGCCGGTGGCCTTGGCGGTGGTGACCTTCCGACACACCGACGCCGGCTTGCCGATCTGGGCCAGCGTGACCGAGGCGAACCTGCGCTCGTCCCACCACTGCTTCACCGGCTGGAAGGCGGCGAGCCCCACGATGAGGAGGGCGACGAAGACGCAGACGCCGACGATGGCGAAGCCGCGCATGCGCTCGGCGCCGCGCTGCTGCTTGCGGATCGAGTCGGCGACCGCGCGACGGTCGTTGCTGGCAGGCTTGGCCACGGATACCTCAGGGTGCAGTCGGTTCAGGTCGCGGAGAGTCTACGTAGTGACAGGCCGCAGCCGTGCAACCGAGCCGCGCGCGCCGGAGGTCTCCACGCTCCAGCCGAACGCGAAGGCGAGAGCGGCCAGGGCGGTCGGGTCCGCCCCGCTGACGGCCACCTCGCCGTCGTCGAGTACGCCGAGACCGCCGGTCGCCTCCGCGACCGCCGCGACCAGCTCCTCGGGGCTGGCCGGCGCCCCGAACGGGGCACGGTCGGCCTCCCGACCGGCGAGCGCGCGCAGCACGGCCTCGCGGGCGCCGTACCCGAAGAAGTCCTGGCCCTCGGCGCGGATCAGGCTGCGCGCGCCCGGTCCGTCCTCCTCCAGGGGAAGGACGAGGTCGGCGCGACCGCGCACCACGGTGAACGGCCGGCCGCCGAGCTTGCCGGTGGCCAGCTCGGCCAGAGCGGCGAGCTCGTCGGCGACGGCGGGCGCGGTGACGACCAGCTCGTTGCCGTGTTCGTCGGTGCGGCCCGCGAACGACTCGGCGACCACCATCCCGGCGGCGCCGACGGCGATGTCGGTCTGCCCCTCGCGCCACGCCCGGCCGGCCGTGTCGCTGACGAGCACGCCCACGGTGACCCCGGTGCGCTCGGCGATGCCGGCGCGGAGGCGGCGCGCGGAGGCGTCGGGGTCGAGCGGGAGCAGCACCACGTGTCCCGGCTCCACGTTGGACCCGTCGATCCCGGCAGCCGCCATGGTAAGGCCGAGCCGGTTGCGCACGATCGCCGTCGCGCCACGCCGGGCCACCATGCGCAGCGTCTCGCCGGGGAGCTCCGCCTCGCGGGTCGAGGCGCGCACCCTGCCCTCGGCCTTGGCCACCACCTTGCTCGTCACGACGACGACGTCCCCGTCCGCCAGCTTCGGCATGTCGGGTCCGGCCGCCAGCGCGTCGAGCAGGAGTGCGACCAGGTCGTCGTCGCCACGCACCTCGGGAACGCCGTCAGGCGCCCAGGCCCGCAGCGCCGGCGGCGTGGTGCTCACGAGACCAGCGCGATGGCGGCGGCCGCCATCGCGGCGGTGTCCTCGGCCGAGTGCATCCACAGCGGGGCGGCACCGGCCTTCAGTCCGGCCGCGAGGAGCCGCTCGACGGTGCCGGCGTCCACGGTGTCGACCAGCCAGCCGTCGATCACCCCTCCGGCGGATCGGGCGCCGTAGTGCAGTCCGACCCCGGCGGCACTCACCTCTGCGCCGACGGCTGCCAGCATCTGCTCGGCCATCCCGCGCACGTGGGCGCCGCCGATGATGGGCGAGACCCCCACGACCGGCGCCTTGGTGGCGCGCAGGACCTCGCGAACGCCGGGGACCGCCAGGATCGTGCCGACCGAGACGACCGGGTTCGACGGCGGCACGATGACCAGGTCCGCGCCGGTGATCGCCTCCACGACGCCCGGCGCCGGCTTCGCGGAATCGAGGCCGACGAAGACGAGCTGCTCGGCCGGGACGGCGGCGTGCAACCGGACCCAGTACTCCTGGAAGTGCACCACCCGCTTGCCCGAGGGGGAGTCGGCGTCGG
>Ga0209796_10000379_pt1 | contig 32010 bp, 39 predicted proteins | sample AgamicOrSfrz_FD_187167 | JGI IMG/M metagenome (GOLD analysis project Ga0209796, IMG submission 187167) | Agave microbial communities from Guanajuato, Mexico - Or.Sf.rz (SPAdes) (version 2) | ecosystem: Host-associated > Plants > Phyllosphere > Phylloplane/Leaf | place: Guanajuato, Mexico...
TTGAATTTCAAATGCTGTACGGATTCCGCACAGACATGCAGCTTAGCCTTGCAAAAGAAGGCTATACAATGCGCGTATACGTTCCATTTGGCAACGACTGGTTTGGCTACTTTATGCGCCGCTTAGCGGAAAGACCGCAAAACGTCGCATTTGCTTTAAAAGGATTCTTTTCTAAATAAGCAGTTATTTAGTAAGTTCCTTAATGAAAACGCTATCATTTCTTTGTGCCCTTTGTAGATGCTTCTGCAAAGGGATTTTTTATACGATTTCTCTTCCCTTTCAGTATGTATTAAGGTAAAACAAAAATACGAACAAACGTTCTTTTTATTTTAAACAAAAAGGAGAGTACATATGAATCCTCTATCAAAATTAGAACTGCCTCCCAAGCTAGAACCTTACCGAAAAGAAATCGAAAAAACATGTAAGCCTTACATCCACATCAATACGGTTATGAACAGTCCAAAATTATATGAAAGCAAGTTTGGCGGCAACCCTTACCTTCCTCTAGAAGCAAATCATCCTCTTGATTCTCAAGGTAAGCCGATGCTCCTGATGGCACAAATCAATTTTTCTGAAGTCCCTTCCTATGAAAATATGCCCATTCAAGGCATACTTCAATTTTTCATTTGCGGAGCTAATAACGAAAGCACGGGCGATATGTACGGTCTTGATTTTGACCATCCTACGGCTCAAAAAGACTTTCGCGTCGTTTTTTATGAAGACGTAACCACAGATGAAAAAAAGCTAACAACCGATTTTACGTATCTTGAAGACATTGACCGGGATATGTTCCCTATTCCTCAAGAAGTAGGCTTACAGTTTGAAATAAAAATCGAACCCGTTTCCCCCACTGACTATCGATATAATGATATAGAATCAGATTTATTTGAAGATGAAGAAACTGAAGAAATCTACTGGGATGAGCTTACGGGCGAGTATCATAAAATGGGCGGATACGCTTTTTTCACTCAAAGCGATCCTCGAGACTACGATGAAGCGCTGCGAGCATACGATGTTCTGCTTCTTCAATTCGCCATGGACGACGCAGCGGATATTATGTTTGGTGATGCGGGTGTGGCCAATTTCTTTATTAAAGAAAAAGACCTTCGTAACCGTAACTTTAGAGATGTTTTATACAACTGGGACTGCTGTTAACAAAACGCCCTCTTAGAAAAGTATCTAGGAGGGCGTTTTTCCACATTATTATTATTTACTACTCAGCCTGTTTTTTCGTCTCTTGCAGCATTCAGCGTTTCTTTAAACTGCTGTAGCGCTTTTGCATCTGCAAATGTGCTTGTAGGAATAACGTATCCGCTCATTGCGCTAACAAGAATAAAGATATGTTCATCGGTTTCTCTAATTTGAGTGATGCTTGACCAAGGAGTCTTCACTTCTCCTTTTGAGCTTTTCTCTAACAAGCCATCTTCCGTAACCATCATAGTATGCTTACCCGTCAGACTGCTGTTATCTCCTTCATTTATTACCTTTACAATGTTCTTTTTAATACTTCCGTAAAAGTACTTCGGATAAAATAGAAACCACAGCACCGCAAGCAGTGCAAACGCTACGAACATGCCAAGTAAAAATTCTCCTTCAACCCACGAAACAAGCAAAGGAATAAGAAGAAAAATAAGCGACATCCATCGCTGAACTCTCAGCACTTTTTGTACTCTTTCCGAATGTTGAGCGTGATGCATGTTAAAAGCTACGTAATCATCTTTGGTTAACGTATAGTGATATTCCATATTAATCTCCAACCCTCTTAAATAACAACAAAATAAAATATACCTCATTTGGTTTTATATGTATATAAAATAATAAGTTTTTCTTATGAAAAGCATCATCTTTTTGTAATTTATTTACAGATATACATCAAGTAAACTTAACTAATACTCTACTATATTAAGGAGGAATGTTTATGACTTTTACACTGACGCATATTGATCATGTTCAGCTAGCTGCACCACCGAATTCAGAAAGCGAAGCACGACACTTTTTCGGAACCGTTCTTGGCTTAACGGAAGTCGAAAAACCGGAAAGTCTAAAAAAGCGCGGCGGCGTGTGGTTTGAATTTGGTTCTTATCAGCTGCATATTGGTGTTGAACCTGCCTTTTCACCCGCAAAAAAAGCGCATCCAGGCTTTCACGTCAAAAATCTCCCTGCGTTCAAAGATCATCTGGCTAGCTTCGGTATTTCTTTTATAGAAGACAAAAACATTATCGGTGTCGAAAGAATTTACGTGGATGATCCTTTTGGCAACCGAATGGAGTTCTTAGAGAAAGTGAATCTCCCTTTTTCTAACTGAATGTTCGACAAAACAAGAGCTCTTATTTAAGAGCTCTTGTTTTCTTTTGGTCCTTCTTTTTGCTTTTCTTTCCACAGCATGTATAGCAACATCCCCAGCACACAAAATGCCACGCCACACATTGTTAAAGGAAATAAAAATGTATTAATAAAATGATGATAAACCCATGAGTCGTTCATCTAACCAGCTCCAATACGCACCTTTTTTTCACAGTATGCCCTAATATAAGCTTTTTTATGTTGTGTTAAATATCATGGTTTCTATCATATTTCTATTTCTTTTTAATAGAGTAAATAGTAGATACATAACATTCTCCTCTTAGAGTTCTCATCCGCTGATTTCAAAATTTTATTAGAGGAGGTTTACTCTATGAAAAACAAGTTTACTGAAAAGCCTAAAAAGCTTTTTTGGATCCTTTCTTATAAATCATTAATTATCGCTATACTATTTGTTCTTTTAACATCAGCCGCTATTTTTACCGTCACGTATTCAACTCTTCAGCATACGCTGCGCTCAAACGTTGTCTATCAAGCACTATCAAATTATAAAGCCCAAAGCTTGTTCTACTTCATGCATACGGAAAACCATCATTTCTCTCATGCCTTTGAAGAAGACTTCTCCCCGCCTCCTCTCTCTTCTGTCGCCCTGCAGCTGGCGACGAATATTCGCGTGGCAGATACAAGAAGTCTATTTGGATCAGAACTGCCCGGCTTTTCTATTTTTGATTCTCATATTCTATTAGCCGGTGAAGGAACGGATTATACCACGATTCCCCATGAATCGGCTCCTCCTCTCGAAAGCATTTCCGGGGAGCGTGATTTGGATCCTGCTGAAAGCAAAACGTACGAAGAAAGCAAAAAACAGTCTCAAGCACAGACCAAGCAAAGTACGGGAGACAGAAAAGTTGTGTACATCTACCACACGCACAGCTGGGAATCTTATTTCCCTTTACTTGGTATGCAAGGTGAAGCGAATGAAAATAAAGCCGTTGATAACAAAACCAACATCACGCTCGTTGGTCAAATGCTAGGAATGGAATTAAAAGCAGATGGAATCGGTTCGGAAGTAGATACAACTAATATGACGCAAAAGCTGAATGAAAAAGGCTGGGGTACGGGACGAGCCTATATGATGTCTCGCAACGTCGTGGAAACGGCTCTTCAGCAAAACAAAGACGTCGATTATTTAATTGATATTCATCGTGATTCACTGCGCCAAGAAAAAACAACGGCTGCTATCAACGGCAAATCGTACGCTAAAATGATGATTGTATTAGGTGAAGCGAACCCGAAATTTGATGAAAACGTGAAAATGGCCAAAGCGATTCATGAAAAACTAGAGGAAAAATATCCAGGCCTTAGCCGCGGAGTATTAAGCAAAAAGAAAACAAGCGGCAATAACGGGCTATATAATCAAGACTTATCCGACCGCTCCATTTTAATTGAAGTAGGGGGCGTCGATAACAATATGGAAGAACTCACAAATACCGTCAAAGCTTTTTCTGATGTGTTCAGCGAGTATTACTGGCACGCTGAAAAAGTGAATGCGCAGTAAACAAAAACTAGCTACCCCAGGTAGCTAGTTTTTGTTTTTATGAGAATCACGCTTCTCCTCTTCTTCACACGCAAAGCACACCAGCTTCCCTTCAACAACCACACCGTTTAAAAATCCCTCTAAACAGTACACGTTCTTTTGACATACTGTGCAGATTCCAACGTACTCTTTCACGAATTCCTCACTCCTTCCATACGATTAAAAACCATAAAAAAAGCTCTATTAAAGAGCTTCTTTCTGTACATAGGATTTTCCTTCATTTCAACAAACGGCTCATTTCCTCGGGAGAAAGCGGCTTATCAAATAGATAGCCTTGACCGATATGACAGCCTTGCTCCGTCACAAACTGCAGCTGTTCTTCGTTTTCGATTCCTTCTGCAGTTAGATCAAAGTTAAGTTTCTTTCCCATTTGAATAATCGTTTCCACGAGCACTTTTCCAACTTCATCTAAGTCGTCAATAAATGATTTATCAATTTTTAACGTATTAATCGGCAAGTGTTTGAGATAGCTAAGGGATGAATAGCACGTTCCGAAATCATCCATCGCCACTTTTACGCCTAGACTCCGCAGACGGTTTAACACTTTTTTTGATTCTTGACTGTTTTGAATAACGCTTTCAGTGATTTCAAGTTCCAGAAAGTGCGGCTCAAGGCCCGTTTTTTTCAAAATTTGTTCCATCTCCGCTACGAATCGTGAGGACTTCAGCTGAATAGGTGATACGTTCACTCCTATTTTACTCGCTTGTGAATTCAGCTCCGTCCATGCTTTCATCTGCTTACACGCTTCTTCTAACACCCACTTGCCAACCGGCACAATTAGACCCACTTCTTCTAAAATAGGCAAAAATTCATTTGGATAGACGGTACCAAATTTTGCGCTATTCCAGCGAATAAGCGCTTCTGCCCCTATGACATCAGACGTTTTCAAATCGATTAACGGCTGATAAACGAGCTGAAACTCATCTCTTTCTAGCGCATACTTTAACTCATTCTCCATGCTGATTGTTTTAATTATTCGTTCATTAGATGAAGACGAACTCATTTCATATGTGTTTCGTCCATTCCGTTTTGCTACATACATCGCAATATCTGCTTGCTTGATCAGCCGGTCGATTAGTTCATCTGCGTCTTTTGGAATAATATGCTGCTGACATTCCTTTGAAAATAGGCTGATGCCAACGCTTGTAGAGGTTAACACTTTATCACCGTCTATATAAAAAGGAAGCGACATTTCTTTTACAATCTGTTCGGTCATTTCTTCAATTTCCTCAACAGTTTTTAGTGAATGCAGCACTAAAATGAACTCATCGCCCCCGTGCCTCGAGATAAAATCAGAGGAAGGAATACATTTTCTTAACCTTTCTGCTACGCGCCTCAGCAGCACATCGCCGTGATGATGGCCAAGCGTATCATTTATTGATTTAAAGCGGTCTAAATCCAAAAATAAAATGGCCAGCAGTTCAGGAGATTCTCGATTTAGAAGCAGTTTTTTCAGCTGCTTGTTTAACCAGTAGCGATTAGGCAAATTGGTTAACGGATCATAATAAGCCATTTGCTTAATTTTCTCTTCATATGCTTTTCGTTTTGTAATATCATTGCGAATCGATACGTACTGATACGGCTTACCCCTCTCATCTAAAAAAGGAACAATGGTTGTATCCACCCAGTAGGACGAACCGTCTTTTGCCTTATTTTTTATTTCTCCGTGCCATACCTTACCGGATCTGATCGTGCTCCATAACTCTTTAAAAAACAAGCTTGAATGATGTTTCGAATTAATAATACGATGATCCTGACCGAGAAGCTCATGTCTTTCGTACTTAGAAATTTCACAGAATTTATCGTTCACGTGATTGATGAATCCGCGACTATCCGTAATTGCTACAATCGATGATTCATTTAACGCAAGTTCAATATCATTTAGTTTTTTCAGCGCTTCTTTAAATTTATATTCAAAATGCCTGTTTTCCATAGCCTATACACCTTTATCAAAATTTTAACGATAAAACAAAACCCATGACGAAATGATAGAGAGGAATCGTGAATAATGAATACAAATTAACCAGTAACGGACAACGGATTGGTTTGTCTGATTACCTTACATTATTAAAATAGCAAACGTAGGATCGCTGTTTTCCTCTTTTCACCTTCACAAACTTCTTACAAGAAGTTCGTAAAAAAATTGATAGATTGTTTCGTTTATCCATGTCTTTTATTACAACTTTTCTATGGTACCATTAAAATGATTTTTATAAAAATGAAAGTGTACTTTCTTCACTTAATCGACATACCTTTTGATGGTGAACAAAAAAAAGCCTCTGCTTTAGACAGAGGCTTTTTACATTTTCTTCTTACGTGCTCGTACGTGTCAGCCAAGGAAGAATAAGGTTTTGAAAGGTTTTGTTGTATACAACAATTCGATTCAGATAATAAGGATCGTTATCTTTTGTAATAAGGTGGGGGGCTAGGATAGCTGCTTGGTGAAAACCAGCATCTTTTACAATCTTAGCTACGTCATCATTTGTATTGCCGTATGGATATGCAAAGTAAACCGGGTCTATTCCTAAATGGTTCTTAATCGTTTCTTTGCTTTTTCGTAAATCTTCAGCAAACGCGCTGTATTTAGCAGGCGTCAGAAATAAAGGCTTGTCTTCCTCTAAACGGTGCATATCATATGTATGCGAACCGATTGTCGCAAGGCCGCTGTCTTTCATTTCTTTTAGCTGACTCCACGAAGCCATGTTTAAATTTTGAAAATCCGTTGCCCCCACTTGTCCTGCGATTACATATAGCGTAAACGGAATGTTTTCCTTTTTTAAAATGGGAAACGCGTTTTGATAAACAGTACGGTCGATATCATCAAATGAAATCCATACGCAGCGTTTTGGAAACGTGCCTTTTTGCTGATACGCTTCAATATCTTTTGGCGTAACAAACGTAGTGTCAAGTTCCTTCAGCTTTTTTAACTGATGTTCAAAATCATTGCTGTAGACGCTGTACTCTGTCAGTTCGTCAGACTTTGTAACTGAGCTGACAACTCGATTAAACCAATTATGCTTGCGCACGCGATGATAATTTAAGCCTAAGCATCCGTTCGTCTCAAGCGCTGGCTCCACGGTCGTTGTTGCTTTCGCCTTGTCTTCCCAGTTCACTACTTTAAAGAAAATAAAGCCAACTACCGCTGCCGCAATCAAAAGAAAGAATACATATTTCTTCATGCGTGCTTCCTCTCTTCAGTATGTTTTAACGGATTAACATCAAACTCGATGTACTGTGCACGCTGAAGCTCTTGAATTTGATCCTTGGATAAAAGCTCAAGACGCTCTAAATCTTTAATACTCGTATACGCCGGCTCTTTTCGTCGGTTTAAGCTTCCAAATCTCTTTTTGTTGTAGGATCTCCATAAAAACAGAGCCAGGAAAAAGAAGCAAAAAATAGCGAGTCCAATTACTAAAAACGTTCGAATTTCGCCGTTCGTCGTTTTGAACGCAATTTTTAATACCCCGCTGTAACGGTCATTTACGCCGATAACAGCTGAAAGAAAAAACCAAAGAACAATGGCACAATAGAGCCAAAAAACAGATGAAACAATGATGCTTATCACTAATCGAGCAAGAGGCTGTTTGGCTTGAATCATGATTTGCTCTTCGTTAAGCCGCGGTCTGGACTGCTCCATGTAGCATAGCCTCCTTTCACTCTAGATCTGATAGCACGAGGAAATGCGCCCACTACCACAATTGTATTCACAATCCAATAAAGCGCTGGGTACCATGCAGCCCATACGTAATACCGCTTCACGTTATCGTATTTCGAATCAATTTTCAGCGCAATAAACAGTTGAATTAAGCTCATAAACACAAGGGAAAATGACGTAAACGTAAACCAAAACAGCATGTCTTGGGGGCTGCTCGCCGTAACAAGCAGCATGATAGTCACAAACAGCCATGCGAATGACCAAAGGGTACTGATCCACTGCTCTAGGTATACAATCCAAATTCTGCGCTGCTTCCATTTTAATAACACTTTCCAGTGGCGAAGCATTACCTCTTGTCCGCCTTGAGCCCAGCGTACTCGCTGGTTCCAAATTCCTTTTAAGGTTTCGGGCACAAGCATCCAGCACAATGCCCGCGGTTCATAGCGGATATCCCAAAAGCGCTGCTGCAGCTTCCAGCTCACGGCGATATCTTCCGTAATCATGTCACGATCCCACAGCCCAACGTCTACAAGTGCTTTCTTTCGAAAAGCTACTACTACGCCTGAGACCGTCATTACTTTTCCTAAAATTCGCTGTGTTCGTTTAATAGAACCGATAATAGAAGAATACTCAACTAGCTGAATGCGACTCAGCAGCGTATTACGGTTTCGAATGCGCGGATTTCCGGTAACGGCTCCCAGCCGTTCCCCTTTATGAAGAAAATGGTGGATTAGATAATATGGAGCGTCTTGATCTAAAATAGCGTCGGAATCTAAGCAGATTAAAAACTCAGCTTTAGATGCGTGCGCACCTAAATGTAACGCGTTGGCTTTTCCTTTATTTTCATAAAGCTGAATCACACGAACTTCAGGGTGATTTCTGCTGATTTCTTTTAAAATATCAGCTGTTCCATCCGTACTGCCATCGTTAATAAGGATGATTTCTTTAGACGGATAATCTAACGCCAAAAGATGCTTAAGCGTTTCTTCAATCGTCTCTTCCTCGTTATAGCAAGGCACTAAAAAGCTCACTAACGGCCAGTCAATTGTTGAAAAATCAACTTTAGGATCTCGGTCGCGATAGCGTATGTAAATAAGCGTGCCTGCAATCCAAAATAAAGACATAATAAATGGGTACCAGAAAACAAAGCTCGCAAGCTTTTCAAATCCAGGTATTAATACGTGTTGCATATTCATTTTTCTGACTCCTTCACACCAATTAAAATTGCACAGAGTGACAATTTTATCACTAAATTGGTTAAATAGAACATAGTAATTTTAACCATCTAAAAAAAGATACTTTCAAACTATTTTTATTCCTATATTATACAACTCTTATATGTAAGCAAGAAGCATCAATAAAGGATGGGCAAGTTACCTACTTAAAGACGTGACATATAGTATCTTTGTAGATTAAAAGCGTGATGATTGCAGGTAGTATACGAAAAAAAACTTTTCCCTAAGGAGGAATAACAACTGTGAACGAACAAATTCAAAAGCCGCTCAATAACTTAATTCAACTTGAACACGTCTCTTCAACTTTATACCTAGCTATGTCTAACTATATGAATCGATTAAACTATAAAGGAATGGGCAGCTGGCTGCGTCTGCAGTCTGAAGAAGAACGCACTCATATGCTAAAACTCATTGACTACTTAGTTGATCGCGGCGGAACGGTAGAATTAAGCTCTTTGCCTGCTCAGCCAAGTGAGTTTGGGACACCGTTAGAAACGTTTCAAAAAGTATTGGAGCATGAGAAGTTCGTCACGAATTCTTATCGTCAAGCGTTTCAATTTATCAACCAAGCGAATGACCCTTAAACGTTAGTCATCGTGCAGGACTTTTTACGAGAACAAGTCGACGAAGAAGCTCAAGCTCAAACGATTGTAGACCGTTTAAAAATCGCCCAAAATAACCCTGCAGCTATCTTTATACTCGATCAAGAACTAGGACAGCGAAAAGCTGCACCAGCGGGTGGAGCAGCTGCGCAGGGTTAAAAGCGCAGAAGAGTATAGAACAATGTGCAGAACCAATAACACGACGCCCCTTTCCTTGTTTCGAGTTGGCATTCATCACGGCTATTATGGATATCCGCCCAATGTGTATGACGCCATTCAAAAGCTTATGAATCAATATATGCATCAGCTTCACTATCATCGGCCTCAATACGTTCACGTCTACTCCGTGCATCCTTCTCTTATTCACTACTACCTTCACTAAGTTAAGAAAAATAGAGAATTTTGCTTCATGAAAAAATTCACCGTTTCTCTACCCTAATTCAGGAATTCCAATCAAAAAATTGGATATTTATGCTAATATAGATTTTGTTACTCATATAAAGAAACAATTATTAGCGGGGTGTCATATGGATAATCAATACGTTGTAGGATGGGGAACGTTGGCTTTAATTAATGCCGGATTAGCGCAAGGTAAAAATCGAACGGGTCTGAACTGGTTCTTATTATCTCTTGCTTTAGGACCGCTTGCTACCTTCATCTTACTACTGGTTGAAAAACGATAAAAATTGGTTCAAAACTCATTGCTTTGAGCTTTTTTCTTTATTTCTCAACTATGACTGCTCTCCAAAACAAGTGAAAAAAGCACCGCTTGAAATTTTTTTCTAGACTTAATATGCATAAATCTATTCATCATTGAGCGTAAATCCGGCTGCATTTTGTTAATAAAAAACCTACTCTTTAGAAAAGGAAGGAAGCTCCTTTTTAAACCTTTGTTTCTGACAATAAAATCAAAAGAAAGAAAAACGCTTTTATTCTATGCTTTTCTAATTAACAGATTAACTGTTTTCTTCAGATAATTACCTTTTACATGGGACAGCTGTGCATCTACTGAATGAGGTCAAACTTCCTGTATTTCTCAATCTGTAGGATGAATAAATACTCATTTGCTTCATTTGACAAAGAAATAAATGCTGTGTAATTTAAGTAACATACCCCATCTAAACTGTTTTTAGAAAGGATTAAGTAGCAAGATGCGTACAAAAAAAGAAGAGTGTATAATTGACGAAATGGGAAGAGTATTCCTTCCTTCTTTGTTTATGCAACTAACAAAACTCGAGACGAACGACAAAGTTTTTTTACGGAGCTGTGATGATTGGATTATTATCGATCATCATGATGAAAATGTCCCGGTTCCTTCTCATATCTTCATTCGAACAATTGACCATATGAGTAGAATAGTCATTCCAAAATCCCTGCGAGATGACTATGAACTTAAGCCCTTTGATTATGTAGAACTATACGTGGTAGAACAGCAAATTGTGATGAAAAAAAGAGACGAAAAATCGATAGCGCTTTCACAAAAACCTGCGGCGCCTCCCCCTTATTATGCAACATTAACCGGACGGCAGATTCAGCTCACTTCTGAACTTTTAACGTCAGTCGAATTGGATGCAAATATGGAGGTTCAATTTTTTATTAACCAGGAAAATAACATTGTGATTCAAAAATATGAAATGAGTTTTGGTAAGAAAACGACTTTAACATTTACCGCTCAATCTCGAAAAATTGATGACCGTTTTCGACTTACTATTCCTAAAAAGCTGCGAGATGATTTCTCTATTCACTCAGGTACGATGTTAAAAATAAAGAAGAGTAATAAGCAGCTCATTTTAGAAAAAGTGGAGAATGAAAAAGAGATTAGCAGCGTATTATCTCAGCAAATAGACGCAGCAATTGTTGAAAAATTATCGAAATAAGAACGACGCAAAAAACATTCCCTACGACTTCATAGCAAAAGCTAAGAGTTACGCATAGATTGACCCTTTCTATACTCAACTCTTAGCTTTTAGACTTATCTTTTTATTTCTTTATATATTGTCTCTACTGGATAATCGCTAAAGCGGCTCATCCACTCTTTTACTGTGAGTGTGATACGATCTCGATATGTGGGATTATTCGTGTAGAATTTCACCTTGTCACTGTCAACAATTAACGCTACGTAATAATAGCCTTGCTTATCATACTCAATGATTCCTTCCATAAGCGTATACAAACCGGTTACTCCACCTGATAGCGCTGTCGCTCCTAAACCATCTAAATCTTTTTCTTCATGGACGATTTGAAAGTTATCAACAAGCGCTTCGTAGTCATTTCCTACAAGTTTTTTCACATTTTCATCCTGTTCACTTGGAAGGATATCGAGTTCTGATAAGGTTTTCGTATGTTCTGTGATCTTTCCTTTTTTATACGTGCCGTCAAAAGAAACATTTAACCCACCGTAATAGGAACAGCCTGGAGTAGCATCAATTTTGATTTCTTTTTGACTTAACGTGAAGTTTAGTACGCATTCCGTAGCTTCTTCCATGTCTTTATAAATAGCTTTATTTCCTTTCACCTCTGCTTTTCCTTCTATTCCTCCTGCATTCGCACCGTATACTGCACCTATTGTAAAATCAAAAGAGCCGCTTGTTGAATTAGTGATAGTTAACCCTGCTTCTTGATGATGAATATCTCTTGACCATTCTCCGTCATAGTTTCCGCTGCTTTCATTCGATGGTGCTGATGCTTTGATTGAAGCAGTGTTCTCTGCCTTAGAAATATCCTTTAAGCGTAATTGATCGCCCGACCATACCGCTGAATATACCCAATTATACTCCTTTATCTTTTCTGAACCATTAGGCTGAACAATCATAATCACTTCATGAGTTTGAATATCATAAGCAGAGTCTGCTTTTTTAAAGTCAACCACTTCATAATCTACTAATCTTTCTTGAATTCCTTTGCCATGTAAATGACTAATTAAAGAATGCTGATCTTTATAAAGAGAACTTCCTTTCACCAGATAGCTGTTTACTTCTTTAAAAGAACCGTTGTTGATTCCTTTTATTAAACCTTGCAAATATGACTTGATTAATACATTAGCCGTTTGTTTTGTAGGGGTGAATACGTTGTTTTCATCTTTAGCAGAGGCTGTAGTACTTGTTGAAGGAGTGCTTGACTTTTCATGGTTGCCCTTTTCCTTATCATCATTTTGCTCCGATGTGTGAATAGCACTTTCTTTTTGTTCAGGATGTTGAGCACTTGAAGTGATACTTTCTTTTTCGTCGCGGGAAGATACCTCATTTTGCTGACAGCCGCTTATGAATAAACTAACCGACAGCAGAATACTAACCACACTGACCCTTATAGTGGAACGTTTCATGACTTCTCCTCTTTTCTTCTCTAGTTACACAGAACGATTCATTAACACTACAATTATACTGAAATAAAACATTATTTCCATATCTATCAAAATCATTGTAAATAATTTGAATATATGATTATAATAAGGTACTTTGCACAAAGGAGGCTGGTTTAGTTGAAGATCTCAAAAGGAGCTGAATTTTACGATAATGACAAGACGTTTCTAGCCTATACAAAACGCCGGCAGCAAAAAGAAAATGCCAACGATACGATTGAAAAACCGGCCATTCTGCAGCTTCTAGGTGATGTTGCAAATGCAAACGTTTTAGACTTAGGGTGCGGAAACGCTGGATTTGGCGCGGAGCTTCTTGCACAAGGCTGTTTCTCTTATACCGGAGTAGACGGCTCTATCAATATGATAAACGCAGCTCAGCAACAGCTTTCAACCTATCCAAATGCAGGAGTAATCCATGAATCGATGGAGCACTATACTCCACCTCGTGACAAATACGATTTAGTTACCGCAAGACTGTCTCTTCACTATATCGAAGACTTAGCTTCCATTTTCATTAAAGTGAATCAAGCACTCAAACCTGAAGGAAGATTTGTTTTTTCCGTTGAACACCCAGTCATTACTTCCACTTTGCAGCCTTCTGCTCTGCGCACAAACTGGACCGTGGATAACTACTTCTCAATGGGATTCCGTCAGCAGCACTGGATGGGCGGATACGTTCAAAAGTATCATCGCACGCTTGAAGAGTACTTTTCTTTGATGCAGCAAAGCGGATTCACCGTTACAAATTTAAAAGAAGCATGTCCTCAAAAAGAACATTTCGACAGCGCTGAAACTTACGAGCGTCGAATGCGTATTCCTTTGTTTTTACTAATGAGCGGTGTGAAGAACAGGTAAACGAAAGACCCTTTGCTTTCCGGCAAAGGGTCTTTCGTAACTTTCTTTAATATATGTTATTTATTCACGCTCACGTTATAAAATACAGGGCCTAAATTAAAATCATAGCCTTTTACATGTGTAGACACCGCGTTAATATTAACTTTATGACCAATTAACGTAAACGGAAGCTCGTCCCATACGTATTTCTGTGTAGCATCAATGGCTGGTCGTGCATCTTTTACAGAAGCAGCCGCTTTGATTTTATCTAAGTACTTTGTTGATTTCTCAACCGGAGCGCCTCCTGACGTCCAAAATCCTTGGAAAATGGTTGAACGCGCCGCCCAGTCTACGGGGTAAATATCCCATGCCTTAGGGTCATTTATTTTATCAGTAAACGTTGCCCAGTCATACACTTCTAGCTTTACTTTCACACCGATTTTTTCAAGCTCTTGCTGCACGATAACAGCCGTATTGTACTGATCTTGGTAATCTCGTGAAGTTAAAAGACGCAGTTCCTGTCCGCTGTATCCAGCTTTTTTCAAATAGCTTTTTGCTTTCTTTTCATCATGCTGATTGTACTCTTCTTTTCCTTCCTCACTGTAATAGTTCGGAAACTTTTTATTCACAATCGATGAAGTCAGTTCATAATAATCGGAATCACCGTATGAACTTGATAAAATGTCTTTTGCATTAATCGTGGCATTTACGGCTTTTCTAGCATTTAAATCGCTAAAGAACCCTTCTTGCGTATTATAAAATAAACCAATGAATCCGCCTGGAGCCAGCTTGTTCTTAACGTTTTGCGTACTTTCAATTTGAGCTGCATTGTCGCTTGAAACACCTAAGGCAATATCAAACTGTCCAGCTGTAATGCCTGAAATTCTAGTAGATTCATCGCTTAAGAAGCTAATTTTAATTTCATCTACGTGAGGAGTCTTTTTGATTTTTCGTCCTTTAGAAGAATAATCTTTAAATCTCTCTAGCGTGATATATTGATTCTTTTTCCATTCCTTCAGTTTAAATGGCCCTGTACCAACGAACTCAGTAGCTCCTTCAGCAGGTGCTTTTTCAATGATTTCTTTTGGGAAAATAGCGGCTGCTGGAATTGGATCTGCTAGCAGTGCCAGCGTATTCACATTCGGTGTTTTCAAATGAAGCTCAACCGTATAGTCTCCTGTTTTTTTAACTTGTGCACCGACAAAGTTTGTTTTGCCAAGTGAAGACAGCTTAATCCAGCGGTTAATCGAAGCTTCTGCATCGTCCGCTGTCATTTCCTTTCCGTTATGAAACTTTACGCCTTTTCGCAGCTGAAACGTGTAGACTTTTTTATCATCGCTTATATCAATTTTTTCTGCTAAATCAGGCTCTACGTTACCTTTACTATCAAAAATAACGAGTCCTTCGTAAATATTTCGCGCCGCATCTTTAACTGAAGAATTCCCAGTAATCTGAGGATCTAAAGTTGTTGGCTCGCTTTGAAACGCAATGTTTAATGTACCTCCGTCTTTTTGAGCGGCACTGGTGCTTTTATTCTCTGAGCTTGCTTGATTATTGCTGCACCCGGCAACAAATAAAGCAATCACAATAAATAATAACCATTTCACCTTAACCTGTTTCAACGTCATTCCCCCAATAGTTAAAATCACTTTTTAAAAACCTACTATTTTTGTAAGATTAGTAGGACTATAAACCATCCTACCACCTTTCCATTTGTTTGTGAAATTAGCAAAATTAAACTGTTTCTTTGCAATTACTGATTCAATTTATCTTGTTTCACCCCTTAATTCTTAGTATGTTTATAAGTAAAATATTTTATCTAAAGGAGGATATTATGAACTCTGCCATCCGTCTTCATACTAAAGAACATATTGCAACGATCGAACACTACAAGCAAGCTTTATCTCTTTTATCGTGGGACGCAAAAACATCCGCTCCTCTTAATAGCCAAAAGCAGCATGCCACCATTCAAGGCACGCTTTCAAAAGAGCTTTACCTGCTGCAAACAGATCCAGCCTTTGCAAAAGAATTGCAGCATCTTCAAGAACAAAATCTAAATCAACTACAGCAAAAACAAGTACAGTACTATTGGAACATCTATCAAAAACTTTCCGCTGTACCACTGGAAGACTATCATCAATTTTCCGTTTTAAAAGCTTCTACTCATGCTCTTTGGTCACAGGCTAGAGAACAAAATGAATTTAAGCTCGTCGAAGACAACCTGCAGCAGCTGATTCATATGCTTAAAAGATTTGCGGAGTACCGTAATCCTCACCTCGCTCCTTACGAACAGTTTTTAGAAGAATATGAGCCCGACGTTTCTAGTGAAACCATCGATTCGCTTTTTCAACAAATTAAAGATGCTATTCTTCCTTTGCTGACAAAAATTAAACGCTCTTCGGTTACACATGATACATCGTTTCTCAACAAGTCATTTTCAATTAAAAATCAGCAGAAGCTCGGAAAACATCTTCTCACTGCTATTGGCTATAACTTCAAGTCCGGCCAAATTGGCACCACGACCCACCCGTTCAGTGCAGGCATTTACTCTCAAGACGCACGGCTTGCAGTGAGATACGACGAACACAATGTAAAACTGGCAGCTTTTATGTTTTTACATGAAGGCGGACATTCTATCTATAACCAACAAATTAGCTCTGACTTGCTTGACACAGGATTAGGCGCATACACTTCTATGGGACTGCATGAATCTCAGTCTCTTTTTTGGGAACGTATCATTGGAAAACATGAAGGCTTCTGGAGAAATCACGCTCACTTATTCAAAGAGTTAGAACCTGCGATCTACGGTGATATTTCATTTGAAACTCTTTACTATGCCTTAAATGAAGTCACACCTTCTCTCATTCGTTTGCAAGCAGATGACCTTACATATCTGCTGCATATTATCATTCGCTACGAGCTAGAAAGAGATTTATTCTCTGACAAGCTTTGCGTTTCGGATCTTCCTTCGGCATGGAATACAAAATATGAAGCATACTTGGGGATCAAACCGGAAACAGACCGTGACGGGGTATTGCAGGACGGCCACTGGTACGGAGGAGCGTTTGGCTACTTCCCTTCCTACAATCTAGGCTTTATTTATGCAGCTCAGCTAAGAGAATCCATGATCAAAGACCATCCTGACTTTGATGAAATCATTTCGAGTCAAAACCTATCACTTATAGCAGACTGGCAAAAACAGCATATCCACCAGTATGGAAAACTAAAAACACCAAAAGAGATCTTAACTAGCCTTTCTATAGGTAGAATTGATGCTCAGCCGTTAATTAATTATTTGAAGAAAAAGTATGAGGGGTTATATAAACTTTAACTCTTTCTAGGTAAATATTTAAAAGAAGCTGTCGCTAAGCCAAAAGCTTGACTTAGCGACAGCTTCTTTTATGGTTAATAAACCGTATTCCTCCTAAGGTCATGCTAATCTTTCCACCCAAACCACAAGAGCAAATATCTGCTATGTTCTTGGTGTTTTTGCAGTTCGATTGCTTGGTACGCCAAAGAGTTTATCTTAGTTAATTATCTAACTTTCTATCAAAAACAAAAGTAGTCATCGCAACATCTTCTTCAATATTAATGTCTGAAAAAACTCTTAAAATTTTTGCATGAACAAGTTTTTCAAACTTATCTCGTATCTCGGAGCAATCATAAATTTTTTTCACTAGCTCTGTACGTGCCTCATGAACCATTCTTTTGCCTTCAGGAGAAGTTATCATAAATTTTTCTACATTCGTAAGATTGCCTTTCATTTCACTAACAGCCCATGCATCTACAAAGCGAGTAGTAATTTCTCTCGGTCCATTTCCAACCTGCTCCTTACGGATTTCGCGCACTAAATTACTAAATTCATGCTCCTTATTTCTACTCATATTCAAATTCTCCTTTCATTATCTTCTAATCTTTTTTTCGTTAACATTAAGTAACTAATCGTTAAAGCAATAATTCCTAGCGATAAAAATAAACTTCCAATTTGATAATTGTTATTCACAATAATAAATCGTATTGTAGCAGTAATTCCAATGTATAAAAGATAACTCAACGGAAAATGGCAGCTTTCCTTAAAGTACGTCATAATCATCGAAACAAAAGCAAAATATAAGAAGAAAACCAATACTTTTCCAAGGATTTTATGAACGTTATTATTTCCTGTTAAGGCATCATTCATAATATAAAAAAGCTCTCTCAATAAAAAATAAACAAGTATAAACCCTAGGACAATCAGCGAGACGTTTAAAATAAATTGATACGTTGTAATTAGATACTGCCTTTTTTTACGTAAAAATAGTTCCAACACCTTTGTATCCCTTCCTTTTATCTAACTTCCTTACATTGATTCTATTCATGTTAGCAAAACGCTCAAAAACTATTAGCCTGTTTTAGAGCTTGCTGCTTTATTAGTTGTCTCCAACATATCCACTCCTCCACAAAAAAACCCATCATAAAGAGATTTGTGCATAGCTGTACAAATTTCTTTATGATGGGTTAACGACTCAGCATTTTTCAATACTTGTTATCCAGCCCTTCATATATCTACATATAGTCAAGTCACCAAAGATAAAAAAACATATATAATGAATTTCTATCAATAAGCTTCTTTACAATTAATTATAGCGCAATACGTCAAAACTTCAAATAAAGATTTACTTAGCGTTTACACTGATATAGTTTTTAACTACTTCTTCATTTAACATTGATCGGCAGCGGAGCATAAGAAGCTACAAGCTGCTGTTCACGCATTTCTTCCCAGAAGGCTGCCGGAATTACTGTATTTAATGCCGCTTTGTCTTCAGCAATACGCTCTGGACGACTGGCGCCAGGAATAACAGCAGCAACCGCTGGATTAGCCAGTGAGAACTGTACAGCAGCAGCCTTAATGCTGATCTGATGACGATCTGCAATAGCTTTGATTTTTTCTACTTTTTCCATAATGTCTGAAGATGCTTTTTGATATTCAAAGTGCGTACCTCCAGCAAGAACGCCTGAGCTGTATGGTCCGCCGACAACAATGTCCATATTATGCTTTACAGCTTCGGGCATTACTCGCTGCAGCGCACGTTCATGATCTAATAACGTGTAACGGCCCGCTAGCAACGAGACATCCGGCTTTGCTTCTTCAAGCTCCAGCATGATTTCAATTGGTTCTACTCGGTTTACTCCAAGTCCCCATCCTTTAATAACTCCTTCTTCACGTAAACGTGTAAGCACACGAAATGCGCCCGTTCGAGCAGACTCAAATTGTCCTACCCACTCATCTCCATAAAAATCTTGCGCAACATCATGAATATACACAAAGTCTAAGCGATCTGTTTTTAAACGATTTAAGCTTTGCTCGACCGAACGAAGAGTCGCATCTGCGCTGTAGTCATTGATAATTTTATTTTTACGGCCAAATTCAAAAAGCCCGCCTTTTTCTCCCATATCACGTGAAGATGTATCTTCTAGTTCATCTGAAATAACGCGACCTACTTTCGTACTTAGCACATACTCATCGCGATTTCTTTTTGACAGGGCTTCACCAAGGCGCATCTCAGCTAAGCCAGCTCCGTAAAGAGGAGCTGCATCAAAGTAACGGATGCCGCTTTCCCAAGCTGCATCGACCGTCGCTATAGCCTCTTCTTCTGGAATATTACGATACATATTGCCCAGAGGTGCCGTTCCAAAACCTAGTTTTCCTTGCAGTATCTCTCTCATATTCATAAAACCTCCTGAAATTTTTATAATTCTATTTTAGAAATTGATCAGTATGAAGGTAAACTCAACGACTGATCTATTCATTAAATGTCATATTATCTCCTGACAAAATTTATTATGAAGCATATACACAATAAAAAAAAGTACGCACTTCAAAGTAATATGGGAACTAAAAAGTAACCTACTAAGGAGTAAATGAGCTTTTCAGGCTCTCCTTTTATTTATGTACTTTCTACTTCTTACTCATGCAAACAAACATTTTGCATACAATAAGCAGAAAGCTACTTTATAAATGAGGTGAGATTCTTGAGAGATGAATACTTCAAAAAAATTGAAGATAAGCTCGATAAGCTTGATGAAATGGACGATTCCACAATGAAAGAAGAACAAAAAGATGAATATTTTCAAAGTCTGCTAGATGATATGGATGATTTGTTGAAAGACATGCGCCAGCGAGAAAAAGACTCGAATCATCTCGTCAGCGAACATATGAAGACGGTTAATGACATATTTGATAACGCAATCAAAAATTTTAAAAAAGACCGAAGCTAGCGTTATAGCACTTCTACTCCATTTTAATATACTGATTTTTCTGTTTTTTAAATATAAAAATATAGTATTTCACATGTGAAAATGGTATTTTCAGTATACGCAAAAAGTAGGAGTGAAAAAAAGCAATGGAAAACAGTCATTTTAAAGAACAAGTAAAAACGAAGGAAGAGCTTCGCGATATAGTCGGCGCGCCTAACAAATTGGCGCATCAAAAAATAATTTCTTATTTAGATCGACACTGCCGGGAATTTATTAAACATTCCCCTTTTGTTATCATCGCTACAGCTGATTATAAAGGAATTTGCGACAGTTCTCCGCGGGGGGATCACCCTGGTTTTGTACAAGTCGTCGATGAGAAAAGGCTATTGATTCCAGAGAGGCGCGGCAATCAAAAAGTAGATTCATTGGAAAATATTTTATCTAATCCTCAAATAGGGCTGCTTTTTTTGATTCCAGGCATAGAAGAAACACTGCGAATTAACGGCAAAGCTTGCATTGTAAAAGAAAAAGCGCTGCTTGAAACAATGGCGGTTCAAAACGAAACTCCGCTGCTCGCTATCGGCGTCGAAGTCCAAGAATGCTTTCTCCACTGCAGCAAAGCATTCAAGCGATCAAAGCTGTGGAATCCAGAATCTTGGGAAAGAGTCGAAACGCTTCCTTCCGCAGCTCAAATAGTCGCAGAACACGCAGGCTTTTCCACTTTAGAAAGCCGTACCAATCCCGAAGAAAGCAAAACTCAGCACCTCTATGAAAAAAAGCCGCTGTAATGCGGCTTTTGTCATTTTACCATCAGAAACAGTATACCTCCGGCAATGATCAGAACTGGTAACAAAACAAGAAGCACGCCTTTTTTCGAACTTCCTATGTATTCATGATCACCATAGGCGCGGCCTGCTCTAAAATCTACTTTCACCTGAGATTCTTCTTTTTTATGTTCTTTTTTCATCCTCTTTGCCTCCTAGCGGCATTTGAGCGTCAATTTGCTTAATATGATGCTTTAAATGAGCAATATAATCTTTAGTCAACCACTGGAGCGAAACGAACTTTCCATCTTTTAATTCGAATTGATACATATGCTTTTCTGTTGGTATATGCAAAAGAACGGAAGCAATTTGCTTATTTAAACTGTGCCATAGGGCAACTATTTCTTCCATGGGCATATCTTGATAGTGCTGCAGTTCTACCCATTCATCTTGTTTGTAAGGCGTCAGGACCAAAGGTGTTTTTTCATGCTGCACGTTGACAAACCGCTGCAAATTGTGAAGGGCTGAGTCACATAAGTGCCCCACAATTTCTTTCGGTGACCACTTCTTAGGAGCAGGACGGTTTGACGCCGCTGCTTCAGAGAATACTTCAAGCTTTTTAGGAAGCTTTATCATCCATTCATTTAACTCAACAACCGTCGACTTCACGTTCATTTCCCCTTTAAGCACGTTTTTTAAAAAACCTTCCCCATATAATATTCATCGACTAATTTTCCATCTACAACGAGCGAACATATTTTTTTCCCTTCTATTTTAAAACCCATCTTTTTATACAGCGAAATGGCCGTTTCATTGTGGGTCATAACGGTTAGCTCTACTCGTTTGATGCCGATACGCGCCGCCCAGTTCTCCATTTCTTCAAACAATGAAGTACCAATCCCCTGGTTTCCATAGGAACGCAGTACGCCAACAGCTAAGTATGCGCTGTGTTTTTTTCGATTAACGCTTCCGCCAATCACAGATAAATGTCCGACAAGCTGTCCGTCTTGTTCCGCCACTAAAATGGTCGAGTTCGGCATCTTTAAAAAAGTTGTAATCATTTTTTTCTGCTGTTCGAGGGTAGTCGCACGCTCATTTTCCTCGTACAGCATATATGCTGTTTCTCGATCAAGCTCTTTATTTAACGCTAAAAAAGCGGCTGCATCGGAAGCTAAAATTTCTCGAATCACGTTTACCCCTGCTTTCGTGAATAGTAGTTAACTAGAAAAAACGCTAAAAAACGGATGATATCCTTACACACGTGCTGAACGTTTTCCAAGAAACGCCGTGAAGATAAAACATACACTAAAAGCGACGGCTGAAACGAAAAAGCCAAGCATCCACCCTAAAGCTCGCATAAACGTATCTTCATTGGGATACAGGGGCTTAACGCTTACCCACTGGATCACCATAATTAATGCCAATATTAAATAAAAGCTGCTTCCCGTTAAAGCCATTTTAAGACGGTTTTTAAATGATCCTGTCCACGCTGTACTAAAGGCGCTCCACGTGAAAATACTTACAATTGTCGCTAAAAACATAAGAACAAGATGCAAATAGGGGATATTAGTAAAGATAGGAAGGAAGAGTAAACATATCGTAGTCCCAAAATATAAAGCATTAATGCCAAACAAATAGCCTCCGCTTAGCCAATGGTTTTGAAACCACTTTTTCTTGCTAAGACGTTCTATCATTCCGCTGGGCACCCACAGCGTACGCGAAAAAATAATCATCGCCAGCATAAGTACAGTGCCGGCTAAAAAGAATATTAACACCTTTTTATCAGCCTTTCTATTCAAAATAAATATGGTTAATTATACTATTAATAACAGAATTAAACTATTGTTTTCTTTACTAATAAAGAGGCTTAGACATAACAAAATTACTCCAACCTAAAGACGAACAAATGGGATAAATAAGCTGGACTGCTTGTTACACCGCTGTTGATTTCCGTGCAAGGCTTCGCTTTCCGCGGGCAGCCGGTGAGCCTCCTCGTCGCTTGCGCTCCCGCGGGGTCTCACCTGTTCCGCTTTTCCCGCAGGAGTCTTCGCCTTGTCCTCCAATCACCAGCTAGAAACTACTATATACATGACACCTACGTTCACCATACTAATAAAAAAACCGAACGAAGTTGATTCTGCATTAAGAATCTCGATTCATTATTCAGATCTTCTTTCAACGAAAATACTTTTGTAACAGCTTTTTTTTACGCCTATTTACATTCTTCCTCCGGTAAACGGATTGATTTCCCCTGTTAAATCACGTCCTGCTTTCTTTTCTTCGTGTGCGATGCGCTTGCCAATCGCAATTTTATTCCAAATTAGTGGCACCCAAATACACGCTCCGAACAAAATTATCCAAAAAAGTTCTCCCATTTCTTCCACCCTTTCATTTTCTGCTCTTATTTTGAAGACAATAAGAAACGCGTATACGCTTTTTACTCTTTGTTTGAATCACTCATATCATATGAAAAGAAATAAACTAGGATTGATAAAGCCATTCCGTACACGGTCCAAGCCGCTAGTAAAATGGCGTACTGATGATTGATAAAAAAGACTCCGCTTGAAATCAGCAGCAGGATAAAACTAATCCATTTTACTTTTTTCATTACTCTATCCCCTTCACTTAACTTTTTACAGTAAGTTTCTTATTGTCTACTTGTTATTACGGACAAACTGTATAAAAGTTCCATATTTTTAAAATAAACGGAAAATAATTTGATAAAACGTTCAACTATCGATTATCATATACCTTAAAGTAAGCTTTACGATTCATAAGTGGGAGTGAACAATCTTGTCTTATAGCATGAAAGAAATGAATGAAAAAACCGGGCTTTCCGCACCGACTTTACGCTACTATGAAAAAGAAGGAATCCTTCCTTTTGTAGAGCGTGATGAAAATGGAAAACGCCTCTATAATGATACGAATATTGAATGGATCCGTTTTATCTTAGCTCTGCGCTCAACGGGCATGCCGCTTGCAGAAATCAAGCGCTATGTAGAGCTCTATAAACAAGGCGAAAGCACGATTAAAGAACGAAAAAACATGATGCTTCAGCACAAAGAAGCGGTGGAAGAAGAAATGGCCAAAACTTTTAAATACCTTGAACAAATCAACTATAAGCTCGCTTTGTACGACTCACTAGAAGCAAAATTAACGCAAAAGGAAATTAAAATTTAAACACAAAAATCCGCAGGTGCACCTGCGGATTTTTATTAATACAGTGAATTCACGGTATTTAACAGCTCTTCTGACCATGTCCAATCGCTGATTTCAACCGCATCTGTTACGTGGTGCAATTTACTAGCCCCGATAATGCTTGATGTTACAGCGGGCTGATTCAATACCCATGAAAGAGCAAACTGAGACAAGCTTACTTCATTTGTTTCTGCTAACTTGCGATACTGCTCCACCAGCTGAAAGTTTTGGTCTGTAAAGTAGTTTCGCAGCAGCTTTTCACCATGCGCAGCGCGACTTTCTGGCGGCACGTCATTTGGTGTTTTATATTTGCCTGAAAGCATGCCGCGCGCTAACGGACTGTATACCATGACGCCTACACCTTCAGATTGACTAAACGGCAGCAGCTCTTGTTCAATTTCACGAGAGAGAAGATTATACTGAGGCTGAACGGAAATGAATTTTTCAAGATTCATTTTGTCACTAATATGATGAGACTTTGCGATTTGCCACGCGGCATAATTGGAGCAGCCAATATAACGAACTTTGCCTTGGCGAACTAAATCATCTAGCGTGCGAAGCGTTTCCTCCATAGGTGTATGGTGATCAAAAAGATGAACTTGATAAAGATCAATGTAGTCTGTCTGCAGTCGTCGCAGCTGATTATCCACTTCTCTCATAATATGTGTGCGTGAAAGGCCTTTATCATTTTTGCCTTTTCCTACGGCAATGCCGACTTTTGTTGCAAGCACAACATCATCTCGTTTTCCTTTTAACGCGCGTCCAATAATTTCTTCAGATTCCCCTGTGCCATATCTAAACTCTTCATCCTGCCCTTTTCCGTAATAGTTTGCTGTGTCAATGAAGTTAATTCCGTTGTCAATGGCGCTATGCAAAATAGCTGTCGACGCTTTTTCGTCAATCCATCGTCCAAACGCCATAGTACCTAGACATAAATTTGATACTTCCAGACCTGTTGTTCCAAGCTTTCGATATTGCATCGATACCCTCTCCTTTGTATGGCTGTCTTTACTCTCTCTCATCATACACCTTAACGTCCACTTTAAGGCAAGCCTTAAGCGTGCGTGCATATACAAAAAACGGCTAGGAACAGGCAGTGCTTCTAGCAGTTTTTGGGTTCATTTTCCACTTATTTTTTGTAATCCGCTTCTTCATTATACATAATATGGTAAGATAAATCATAGCTTACTCGTTATCGAAACTCCATTAAGCTACCGCTGTTAAAATAACGGCAATTCCATTAAAACAAGCGTGAATGATCATACTTGGAAGCAGCGACTTTGTTTTTTCGTACACCCAAGCGACCACGAGACCTGAAAAAAAGTTAACGGGCAAGGTATTGTACGTTGGAATATGTACCAGCATAAAAATAAACGAGCTTCCTACTAATCCAACGACAATCCCTCCTTTACGTTTCAGCCACGTATAAAAAAATCCTCGGTAGATAATCTCTTCATAAAAAGGCGAGATTACAGCAGCTGAAACAAAAGCAAGTATAAATGAAAACAGCGACAGGTCTTGCTGTAAACTGGCTGTTTTTTTATTTTCATACGTCATACCAAACCATTCCATTAGCACAACAATTGCCACACTTCCTAAAATCAGCACAAAAAGCCAAAAAAGAATGCGCGGCCAGTGCCGTTTTGAAAACGATTGAAAACCAATTTTTCTATCACCAGCCTGAACCATCAGCCCATACAGAGCTGATAAAAACACAGCTGCCATAACAAACCCAGTAGCTGTTCCAGCATAAAGATCATTTTTAAACAGGGAATGTAAAGCACCCTGCAATATGCCTTCAATTAAGATAGGCACACCAACAAACGTAACGACCAGCATAATTACGAATGATTTTATTGTCCATAATCCTTGATTTCTTTGTTTCAATTTACTTCGCCTCCCTTTTACATATATTCAGTGTAAAAGGTGACGTGACGTTACCTGCAAGCATTTTTTTGGGAGGGGTTAAAAATGATTTATTTTTCTACTGGGCAAGCCGCTAAAAAATTAGGCCTCACGGTGCGTACACTCCGTTACTACGATCAAATTGGCTTGCTTCATCCATCGAAAAAATCAGAAAATGGAAAACGCTCCTACTCAGAAACGGATTTAGTCACACTAGAGAAAATTACTTTGTTAAAAAACTTAGCCGTTCCTTTGCGAGATATTGAACTTATTCTTCACAAAGTGAGTATCGATGAACTTCTAGCCATTCATCAGCAAAAAGCGATGGAAATTCAACAAGCTTTAGAACATACTCACACGCTTCGCAACAGTATAAAAATAGAAGGTGAATTAAACTGGAAGCAGCTCCTTCCTTTAGTTGACAATGAAACTAATGCCAAGAGCAGCTGGAATGATCTGCTTTCGGTTTCAATAGAAGAAAGTGAGATTCTGCAGCATGATTTGCCTAAAATGGAGAATGCGAGTGCGGATAAATGGATTAACATCATAAAACGAGTTCAGCTTTGCTTAAAGCATCAGCGTGCACCTCAATCTGAAGATGGACAGCTAATTGCAGCTGATATACTGCTTTTATCGAGTGAGCTATTTGGCCCTCACACGGCTTTAGAAAAAGCCTTTTGGGATGTTCGCAAATCTCCCGAGGCATCAAGTTCACTTAATCTCTACCCTATTGACAGCGAAGTCCTTCAATTTATTGAAGATGCGATTATTTTTTACGAACAACACATAAAGGAATGAAGGTATTGAAAAAAGAAAAGCTGTTTGCTAATTCTTCTTATAAAAAATTATTTATTTCAAGCACTGGGGCAAGCTTCGGAGATTTATTTGATATGTTTGCGGTGATGACGCTTTTTACATACGTGTGGCACGCAAACTCCCTCTGGATTACGCTTATTCCTGTCGCGTACGCTTTGCCTAGCATCCTGCTAAGTCAAGCAGCAGGAAATTTAGCGGACCGCTATGATAAAGTACAGCTGATGTTTCTGTCTGAACTAGTCCGTCTTCTGTTCACGTGTCTGTTATTTTTCACAAATGAACCGCTTTTGGCACTTGGGGTGCTGACGCTGCGCTCTATGGGTTCTGTTATGAAAGTTCCCGCACAGCTGGCTTACGTTCGAGAAGTGGTCAAAGAAGATCAGCTGCTGCAGGCCTCTACTTTACAAAACATTATGTTTCAAATTGCCAAAGTTGTGGGGCCGTTTCTCGGAGCCGCCGCGCTGACGATTACAACGCCAAAAGCATGCATTTTAGTTAATGCCGCAGCTTGTATGATTTCTATTGGCGTGCTGTTTTCACTTAAAAAAGCAGGTAAAAACATTCAAGGGCAAGCTGCTCGTTCTTCCCATCAAGTGAAAGAAACGTACTCAAACGGCTGGAAAATCGTTTTTCAGCACTCAATCCTTTTACGCGCCGTTATTTTGTTTCACCTTTCGTATTTTGTAGTGATGCTTGTTGACGCTCAAATTAGCATTTTTCTACGAGATGTGCTGCCTCACCATCCGGAAATGCTCGGCTGGCTGCTTTCTGGAATCGGACTGGGGGCGCTAGCAACAGGAGTGTATCTTAATAGAAAAAAACAGGTTCACCATCCATTTAGACTTTTATCACTTGGACTGCTTCTATTTGGAGGGGCTTTATTTTTCATTAGCTGCTTTAATCCAGCCGTTATGTCACGCTATTTCATTTTGATTGCTGCACCTATTGGAGGAGCCGGAGTTGGGCTTAATTTACTGCTGTTTAACTATATCGTTCAAACATACAGCGACAAGGAACACCTCGGAAAAGTGTACGGATTCATTAACACCTTAACGAGTGCCGTTTTACTTACTGCTCCTCTTCTTGGAGGCATGCTCGTAAAGCTTGCAGGTGCTCAGACGACTTTTTTAACGGCGGCAATCATCATCGGAAGCGTTGGATTTGTGAGTATGCTGATGCCTCTGCGTGATAAACGGGAAAGAAACATTCAGATTGACGCATAAAAAAAAAGCTTGAGGTTATACCTCAAGCTTTTTTTATATACTCCTATTTATCAACCAGCGGCTACATAAATCAAAGCAGCTAATATGTTCGGTACTGCAATAGCTCCAAATCGTTTTGCATCTTCAACTCGGCTCACCTTGCTCGTCTTTTTGGCTGAAAAGAATGTGCCTGTACTTCCTAGCACGATACTGTCAATAAGGTATGCCAAAGCTAAAACCAGTGATACTGCTCCCATTGTGCCTGACACAAAATAGAGATAGCTCCACTTTTCTGTAAAAGCAGCAAGGGCAAGAACAATCCCGACCGTCACGATACCTGCTATAAATCCTTTTTTAATCATTGCATCCCTCTTCCCTTCCTACCCCTTAAATTTTACCATATACTTCTTTTTTGTATGATATCTTACATTTTATTCTACTATACTCATATCTTATGGTAAAATTAGTAAGAGAGGTGGTGCATATGAAAAAACGTCAAGGAATCACGCTGTTTTTATTTATACTCGGAGCAGCCTCTATTTCTTTTGGGATGGCTTTAAAAAATATCTTTCCTTATTCTCCTGCAGCTGGCTGGATTCTAGGGACACTGCTTTTGTTAGGAAACTCGTTTTATACGAGAAGATACTTACATAGAAGGTCAATTAAGAAGTAAATATCCGCCCCGAGCCGTATATACAAACCTTCATTCGGTTATGGTAAAATAGATAAGCAAAAACTGGATGTAAGGAGATTTTGAGTTTGAAAACAGGATTAATATCTGGCATTATATCTTTAATTATTGTGATTATCATTTCTATTACAGCAGGCAACTGGCAGTATATTTACTATATTTCAGGCCCTCTTGGCATATTACTTACGGCAATTGCACTCGTTACGCTTCTCGACGCATTTCGATTTGAAACAAGAGGTCCTTACTTTACACCCATCCGGCAGCGAGAGGATACAGAATGGATGAAACGTTTTATTATTGCAGCTGTTCCTCATTTAGTTGCTTCATGTATTTGTATTTTATTTTTATAGAAACCAAAAAGCCAATGAATGATATTCATTGGCTTTTCTCATTTACTACGAAATGCCGCGGGACATGCCGTAATAATCAATGCGGTAGTCCACAGATCCTTCTGCAAATACATTTACAGCTGATTTGGAATCTTTTTTCGGGAATACCCTGGAAGTGAAGACAATTGTGCCGCCGTTTATATAAATTTCGACGATGCTTTTGTCGACAAATACGCGAACATCGACTTCGTTTGACGCTGTCCATTTTTCAGAGCGAACCACACCGTATTCCGTTGCATATTGATGGTGGAATGAAGAGCGGTCGAGTCGCACTTCTTGCTTTTCTGTATCAAACACGAGGCGAAGCTCTTCTTCTTTACTATTAAACAGCTCTAAACCAAACTGTTTGGCCGCTATCTCGCGGAACGTCATATTGATTTCATATGCATTGTTTGTTGCTTCATCAATGATCACTTCTTCATTTTTTAGCGTTCCTCTAAAATGAACCGCTTGATCTCGAAGCTTATTTAACTCTTCTACAGGCTTTTGAACAAGTTCATTTCCTTCAAGCGAAAGCTCACGAGGAAGCGTTAAGGCATGGGCCCATCCGTATTCGTCTGACGGATAGTCAACGTCCGGGTTTCCAATCCATGCCAACAGCAAGCGACGTCCGCTTTCATCTTGGAAGGTTTGCGGTGCATAAAAGTCAAACCCTTTATCAATTTCACGGTAATACTCCATTTCAAACGTTAAACTTTCCACATCGAATGTTCCCACCGCGTAAATCACATTATAAATATTATGAAAATCGTGGCCATCCGCTTTGATTCCTTGCGGTGAAAAGACAAACACATCTTTTCCGTCCAGTTTAAAGTAATCCGGGCACTCCCACATATAGCCAAAGTCAGGAAGCGATGTTTTAACTTCGCCTTTAAATGACCACTGAAGCGCATCGCTTGATTCATACACAATTAACGCGCCCGTTTCGTTTTCACGCTGAGCGCCTAGCAGCATATAATATGTATCATTTTCTTTCCATACTTTCGGATCACGCACATGTCCTGTATACCCAACAGGAACACCTTGTACCGCTGGATTATGCGTGTATTTTTCCACACTTCCATCCCTGTTTAGCATCGCGATACATTGATTAGCTGAACGTGAGCCGTCTTCGTATTTTACATTCCCCGTATAAAACAGCAGCCCTTGACCATCTTTTTCAATCGCGCCGCCTGAGTATGCGCCGTGCGATTCATATTCTTCCGTTGGCGTTAACGCAACCGGAAGGCGTTCCCACGTTACTAAATCCGTAGATTTCACATGAGCCCAGTGCTTCATTCCATGCATCGCACCGTACGGATACCACTGATAAAACACGTGATATTCACCGTTTAATTGAATCAATCCGTTTGGATCATTCATCAGCCCGTACTGTGGATGAATATGATAAATCGGCTGCCAGCTGTCTTTGATTGCTTTGTCTTTTAATGTTTCTAACTCACCAGATTTTGCTTCTAAAATCGTTCTGTACTTCGATTCAGCCATTTCTTCGATCCCTCCAGCATCTAAAAAAAAGAGAACGTATTCTCCTTGCCCTCTATGATATAAAATTTTAAGTGAAAATGCTACCAAAGAACGAATGTTGTCGTTTTCTTGTGTCGGATTTTATAGATAAGTTTTTTTCTGTTTTTATAGCAGAAAAGAAGGTTTTTCTGTCAGATGGTTGAATACTATATACAATCAAATTTCACCAGCCTGTACGAGCGTCCGACGGCACTTGCACATTTTTTTAGCGAATCATTTGCGTTTTGCAGGAAGTATTCAACAAAATGGTAAACCCTTCATATTACATATTATAAAAGGAGGAAATGTCATGACAAAAGAAAACGTAAAAGAAACAGTGGGTAAAGAAACAAAAGGTGGAAGCAAAGAGTTATTAGTCGGCACGTTAGTAGGCAGCGTAGTGGGTGTAACAACAGCTTTACTAGTAGCGCCAAAGTCAGGAAAAGAGCTGCGTGCTTCTATTCAAGACGGAGCGAATCAAGCACTTGCTAAAACAGGTCAAGTGAAAGAAACGGTATATGCAAAAGGCCAAGACCTCAAACAGCGCACGGCCCGCCTTTCACAAAAAGTCTCCGAACAGTCTTCGCAAGTTGTCAACAAAGTGAAATCTCTGCGCACTGCTAAAGAACAGCCGCTTGCAGAAACGGCTGCAGCAGAAGAGCTTGAAACGACAGAAATCGTTCAAGATCCTGTTCTTGAAGCTGAAGCGGTGCAAGAAGAATTAAATACAATTACGCAAGAAGTAAGTGACTTAGAACAATCTGTCGATGAAACAAGACGTTAATAACGAGCTGTAGAGATATCTCTACAGCTTTTATGTATATTCGCTATCCTTCCTTCCACCCTTCAAAAAAATAGCCTCCGTACGGACACGGCTCTGATTCCGGCAGTTCTTCATAACGCTGTCCGCTGTAATACTTCGCCAGCACAATCTTAGGCTTAAAAGCCGCTACCCCTTCACTGTCTTCTTTCTCCGCTCCGCTTTCTCTCATCAAACAAAAAATATCCATTCCCGCAAACTCTCCGTACCCTTGATAGCACGACTCATAATAAACTTTACCAGGTGTCACCAAATAACACTCCCGCTGCCACGACGGCTGCTTACTGTAGACACTCGCAATACTTATTCCACTCACTGCACACTTCCAGCTGCAAATTCCAACCATACAACGCCTCCAACGACTTGATAGTCTATTCATCTACAACTTTTGATAAAATCAAACATTCTTTAAAATGTACAGAATTCTCTCTTCAGCCTAAAAGCCACACTACCGGATTCTCAGTCAGTCCCCTTGAATTTCCCCAAAAAGGTCCACCTATGCGGAAGTTGGCAGCCCGCAAGGGAGGGCAACTTCCGCATAGGTCTAGCACTTTATACTTGGCTGCCCTTTAGCCAAGTATAAAGTGCTACATCGATAGAAATAAAAAAGGTCTGATAAATCGACCATTTCTGGTGATTATCAGACCTCAAGTTTTTCTGCATTTGAGCGGCTTATTTGCTGTTCAAGCGATTTAGCCAGCAGTACGATTTCATGATCTACATATTTTGTTTTGATTTCTTCGATTTCCATTAATGTTTTAGAAAAGCTTTCTGCATTATTTCCCTGTCTGTGCTGCACATCTTTAAAGAAATCAAGCAGTGCCTCGTTAGACTGCGTTGGACGGCTAAAATCAATCGTGTACATTTTGTACCCCAGTGTTAAATTTGTTGTAGTTGTCATAA